>Ga0209541_10014830_pt1 | contig 11712 bp, 12 predicted proteins | sample RifCSPlowO2_01_FD_184027 | JGI IMG/M metagenome (GOLD analysis project Ga0209541, IMG submission 184027) | Groundwater microbial communities from Rifle, Colorado - Rifle CSP2_plank lowO2_0.1 (SPAdes) (version 2) | ecosystem: Environmental > Aquatic > Deep subsurface > Groundwater | place...
CTTGGCTGCGGGATTTGGAAAGATTTTAATTTCCAAACAGGGCTGGGAGACTTGGATTCGAACCAAGATAGCGTCCTCCAGAGGGACGAGTCCTACCATTAGACGATCTCCCAGCTCTACTCATAAATTATATTTATTAAATAATATTTTAAGAAACTTTCTACATTTTATAGATTACATTAAAAAGGCCTTTTATTCAAGTTAGGGACTTTTACGCTTTTCTGGTATAATACGCGAAGTGGATTTCCCCGCGGCTTACCGCGGGGTGACTGATCTTATGAAATTAATTCTTTTTGGCGGGGCGGAATTACAGCAGGGGCAGTTTTTGCCTCAATTAAAATTAATCGAGCAAGTAATCAATGGCATTAAGCCCAGACAGGTGTTGCATATACCTTTTGCTCGGGTAGTGGCGACTGAAGTCGAGTGGAGCGGGGACTGGTTTAACAAAAACATTCATTTAGATAATACGCTTTATCTAAACGCCAATAATGAAGGCGACCGGTGTTGGAATTGATTGCGTTACCGCAATCATGTTCAACCTTGACGAATTTCCTGAAAAATACAAAAAAATTGGTAACGGCCTGGTGGAAATAAAAACTAATAAATAACCATGATTAATTGCATCATCGTTCACGGATGTTCGGGGAGTAAAGAGTCCACTCTTGATTTTTCAGAAGGAACAGAAGTTCAACACTGGATTCCTTGGACACGGCAAAAGTTACGAGAGAATAGTATAAATACTCAAACCCCGCTAATGCCCGAACCCTGGGCGCCGGTGTATGAGAAATTCAGGCAAGAATTTAAAAAATATAAAGTTGATGAAAATACCGTTTTGGTCGGCCACAGTTGCGGTTGCGCCTTCCTCACTCGTTGGCTGGGAGAATCCAAACAAAAAATTAAAAAACTTATTCTGGTCGCGCCGTGGAAAGTTAACACCAGGAATGAATCTTTTCGAGACGAATTTTACGCTTTCAATATTGATGAAACTATAAAATCCAGGGTGGGGGAGATAGTTATGTTCACTTCAGACAATGAACGTGAAGGCGGTCTAGAAAGTCTAAAAATTTATCATCAAGCTCTCGGTGGGAGGATTATAACACTACCGTCGCATGGCCATTACATTTTTGAAGATATGGGAACCCAAGAATTCTCAGAGTTACTGCAAGAGATTATAAATACAGAGGTTTAACCTCTGTTGGCATTATCTAATTCCCGCCATTGTCTAATTCGCGCGAATAAGCGAATAGTTATTATTGAGGGTAGCCCTCGATAATTTGGGCGGCGGCGGGGGGATTATTTTTGTTATATAATCCGGCAGTATAGCCGATTTACATCGGGCTCGCTAGCGGATATAATGTGTTGTATGAGCACCAAAGTCACCAATATAGTTTTGTTGGTCGTGATTGTCATTTCTTTCGGCGCGGGGGTGGGGTTGTATCCCAGCTTGCCTGACCAGATGGCTTCGCATTGGAACGCGGCCGGAGCGGTAGACGACTATATGGGCAAGTTCTGGGGCACGTTTCTCTTGCCGACAATAATGCTCATGATGCTGGTTCTCTATTTCATCATCCCCAAAATCGACCCGCTCGGCAAAAATATCGGCGACTTCCGTAAGTATTACAATTTGTTCTGGGTCTTTCTGTTTCTTTTTATGGCCTATGTTTTCAAATTAACTATTCTTTGGAATTTGGGCTGGCAATTTGATTTTACTCTTTTGCTCATGCCGGCACTCGCGGTTCTATGGTTTTGTCTGGGCGTATTCCTCAAACGGGCCAAGCGCAACTGGTTCGTGGGTATCAGGACTCCTTGGACTCTTTCTAGTGATTTGGTATGGGACAAGACGCATCAGGTAGGCGGCAGGCTCTTCCAAGTCACAGCTCCTATTATCCTAATCAGCATCTGGTTTCAAGACAAGTTGTTTTACTTTTTATTCATTCCGGTCATGGCCACTATACTTTTTTGTGTCATTTATTCTTACATTCTTTACTGGAGAGAAAATAAATCATGACGAAAAACGCACCCCTCCTAATCTTTATCGGCGTACTTATTTCTTTCTTCGCCCTCTTTTTAGCTTTCCCGAGAATTTTTGAAAGCGGGACATTTTATAATGATGAAAATAAAACCGAAAGCGCTTTTTGGTCCGAGGAAACTCCACCTGTCTTTCCACCCTTGGATAAAGAAGCTTATGACAAGAAGCTTATTGAGCTTGCCAACAACCCCCCGCCTCCGCCGGAGATTCCGGCGGAGGCGGGACAAGCCCCCGGCGCCACTTCCCCCGCCAATACTCCGCCCCCCGTGCCAACTCCTCTCTGGCCTGCCCAAGCTGTTTATCCCAATGCTGGCGCCATTTTGCCTTTTCACAGGATTGTGGCTTATTACGGAAATTTATATTCAAAAAAGATGGGAGTCTTGGGGGAGTATCCCGAAGAAGAAATGCTAGCGAGGCTTAATACTGAAGTTGAGAAATGGCAGACGGCCGACCCGGAAACTCCAGTTATGCCCGCGCTTCACTACATAGCCGTGGTGGCCCAAGGGTCTGCCGGCGTCGACGGCAAGTACCGATTCCGTATGCCGGAGAGTGAGATTAATAAAGTGCTGGCTATGGCGACGAAGATAAACGCTCTGGTATTCTTAGACGTGCAAGTGGGTTTCAGCACTGTAGATATCGAGGTTCCTCTTCTTGAAAAATATTTAAAACTTCCCAACGTACATTTTGGCATTGACCCCGAGTTCTCTATGAAAACCGGCATAAGACCCGGCAAAGTAGTCGGCACAGTGGACGCTACGGACATAAACTTCGCCGCGGAGTATCTGGCTAAGGTTGTCAGAGAAAATAATCTCACACCCAAGATTCTGGTGGTGCATCGCTATACCCAAAAAATGGTTACCAATTACCAGAACATCACTCCTTTGCCCGAGGTGCAGATTGTGATGCACATGGATGGCTGGGGCGAGAAGGCTAAAAAAATAAATACCTATCGGCAGTTTATTTACTCGGAGCCGGTGCAGTTCGCTGGCTTCAAATTATTTTATAAAAATGATCTTTGGGAGAAGGGAACTTCTCTCCTGACTCCGGAGGAGCTTCTGAAACTCCGCCCCCGACCTATTTACATTCAGTATCAATAAGGTATAATAATAAAGACATGAAAAACCCCGAAGAACAATTCAAACCCTCTGTCTTGGGCGGGCAAGATGAGGTCAATTTGCATTCAATATCAGCCGAACGCAAAGAATTTAGAAAAGCCCGCCGGGAAGTAGCCGGTACGCCCCTGGAAACAGCTGTTAAAGCAAAGCTCGATAAAAAAGAAGAGGAAACTCGCCAGCAAACTCAAGGTTTAATAGAAAGGTTGGGAGGAATATCAGCCGTCAAGGAGCGTCTCAAAGAAGATAAAGCAATAGCCGAGAAAAATGCGAAAAATGAATGGTTTGACCAAGATTCAATTGACCGGGAACTGGGCTCTGTCTATGGGCAATTGAATAAATTAAGAGAGGATTTTGCAGTCATTTCCCAATTTGAACTTCGCAAAATGCGCGAGGCGAGGACCAACCCGCGCACAGCCCGCGTGTACACCGGCATTCAAGACGATATTTTAACGGTAAAGAATGAACTAAAAGAACAAGAAAAAGAAATAGAAGACGCCGATTCGGTAATGGTAAAAGCGGCGGATATTTTGGAATATCGGCGCGGACTTTTTGAAGAAGGTCATATCGCCCATACTCCAACAGTGGAGAGATATATTAAGGAAATAGGAGTAAGAATGATTTCTAGCAAGCCTATGTTTTTACATGGCCCGACAGGTACGGGAAAAACTTCTTTGGCTCGTTACGCGTCCCAACACTTTACCGGAGAGCGAGCGGAGATGATTTATTGCAATCCCCAAACCAGGGAATCAAGCATCTGGGGGAAGACCGGACTTGATGTCAAAGATGGCGCTCCGATAACGATAGACGTTTATGGGCCGCTGGCCAGGGCGATGAAAGAAGGCCGAATTGCCATTTTTGATGAGTTCACCGCGCTGCCGCAAGAGCAAATGGTTTTCATTAAAGGTGTTCTTAACGCCAAAGTCGGAGACAAGGTGAACGTCATGGGTAACGGAGTGGTAGAAATAGCGCCGGGATTCCAGATGATTTTTACCGCTAACTTAAAGTCGGAGAAAAACCGCGAACGCCAGGAGCTTCCACCGGAAATCGCCCGAGAGTTCGAACAAAACAATCTTGAGATTGGTTATACCCCAAAAGAAGAAGCCCACGACATCGCTCTTGCCCGCCTAATGAATCCAGACGGTTCGCTGGATATGTCTTATGAAGATTTGAATACCACTATCCCAAGATTCTTAGAAGCTATGGAAGAAGTGCAAATCGCTTACACCGACCGGGCCAATGAAAATACCGCCAGACTAACCGGCACTATGGACTCTTCCGGCAACCGGCCGGGTTTGAAAAAATTTGTCTTTACCCAAAGCACTATTGAGGCGATTATCGACGGCTGGAAGACCGAGAAAACGCAGAGAGGCAGTTTGTCTTTTGCCGAATTTTTAGACCGGCGCCTGGTCACAGCCCTCACCTTCAAGGAGTATCCCGAATCTGATCGTATTTTAGTAGCCAAGATATTGGCCGCCAAGGGACTTCTGCGTACAGTTGAGGCCAAAGATATGGGCTTACCTGAGGCCGTCTTTGCTTTTGATGCGGCTAAAAGACAGAGAGGAGGAAAAGAACAAGTAGAAAAAATTATTGCCGAATCGCGAAAAGAGCGGCATATATCTCTCCGAGAACTGGCCACTCTTGATCCGTTTGACACAAGGAAGATGGCGGCAGAAAAAGCAGCTTTGGAATTTCTTGACCCGAAAGAGAGGGAAGCCCACGAAACTTTTGGAAGACAAGAAGTCACCGAGGCGCGTCTCCGGGCGGAATTCGATGGGTTTCTGCTTGATACATATAAAGGCTGGAATGTTGATGCGAATAAACTCAGCCAGATTAAATTCCGAGTAGAACCAATTAATCCTGCAAATATAGACTACGCGGCCAAGAAAGCCGATATTGATACTTCTAAATTTGGAGAATATTTAGTCAATCCAGATACGGCCGGCATTGACTGGAGCCAAGTGCTGAAAGAGAAAATAAAAGTTGTGGATCTCTCGGCCATGGTGGGCCAGCCGCTCGATGTGGTTGCCAAGCATATCGTTGATACTTACGGAAACAGATATTATATCCCGGGACTCGAATACTATAAATATATTCTTGAACACCCCGATCAAGCTCCGGACGACTTACAACATGGAAATTACCATTTCATGTTTGGATCCCTCTTCCGGGGCTCGGGTGGGAGCTGGAGCGTTCCGTGCGTCCGCTGGGCTGGTTCGAAGTGGAGGCGCGACGGCTACTGGCTGGACCGCGGCTGGCGCGGCGCTTTTCGGGTTGTCCTCCTCGAGAAATGATGTTGGCTCTTTGAATTTTTGTCTTTGAATTTGGATTGGAAATTTGAATTGTTGAATTTTGCTTGCGTTTTGTTTTTGCATTTCGTATTTGGATTTCTGTACCGTGAATATCAGTACACCGGTTATAAATTTGTTATGACCCATGTGCCACGGTATCGGGAAGAATTTGTCGGGAATGTGCTCGAGCCTTGCCTTGGTCTGGCTCTGGCACAGTGTGGCTTATTCTATCTTAAAAAAAAAGATCATAGTCTGTGCGAGAAACTACGGTATTTTGATACCGAATAATGTTTAGCCCGGCAATCTCTTTCTGACCTTGCTGGGTGGTGTATAAGGGCGGTTTCTCGCACACATGTCGGGCAGATCCCTCTTCCGGAACTCGGATGGGAACTGGAACGTTCCGTACGTCAACTGGACTGGTTCGAAGTGGAAGCGCAACGGCAACTGGCTGGACAACGACTGGAACGGCGATTATCGGGTTGTCCTCCTCGTTACTTTTTCTTTTTCACTCCATTCCTCCTAGAGAAGGGTGGGGTGTTTTTATTTAATCATCTGAGCCGTCTGTTTTTGAGCTTGGTTTTTCCAGCCATAGAGCATTTGGCCGATTTCTTCCAGCTTCTCCGATAGGTCAAGAAACTTTTTCATTTCCATGCCTCCCAGTTCCTGGAGAGAGTATAAAAGGAATTTAAGTACGTCGTTTTTAGTAATCGCTCTCCCCAAGGCATCCACCCTTCTTTCACCGGTTGAAAACTGAGCGATGGAGATAAGTTCGATCAGATCGGAAAAAGACGTGTCAATCTTGATACCTAAGGAATACCTTCTCATTTTAGGAATGAAACGAGTCAAGTCACTCCAGTATGTATAGGCAGACATAATCTTTATTGCAATCTGCGAAAGTTTCGGACTAGACTTTATATTCATATCGTGTTATAATTATATCATATTATTAAATTTATGCAAGGGCAGAAGGAGAAAAATAAAAAATTGCCTTCTTTTGAAGAAATTTTCTCCAGAGAAAATGTATTTTTGGCTTGGCATAACTTCGCTCGAGGTAAAAAATATAAGGAAGATGTCGCCGAATTTGCTGTTGATCTCGTTCATAACCTATCGAGTTTAAGAAATGACCTTATTTCCGGAAAATATTCCCATGGTGGCTACCGGCATTTCAAAATAAGCGACCCGAAGCCGCGGGATATTCACAAAGCTGAGGTGCGCGACCGGGTTGTGCACCATGTTTTATATAATACTCTCTATCCTTACTTTGACCGCAAATTTATTTTTGATTCTTACTCTTGCAGGCGCAACAAGGGGACGCACAAAGCCTTAAAACGTTTCCAGGAATTCACCAGGAAGGAGAGCGGAATTTATCGAAAGAGAATATGGATTTTAAAATGCGATATAAAAAAGTGTTTTGCCTCGGTTGACCACCAGATTCTCAAATCAATACTTCGCCGAGAGATAACCTGTGAAAAGACTATGGCTATTATTGACTCAATCATTGACAGTTTTTATTCCGGGGAAGCTGGCTTAGGCATACCCCTGGGTAATCTGACTAGTCAACTCTTCGTCAATATTTACTTACATGAATTTGATCAATATATGAAGCGAAAACTTAAGGTTAAAAAGTATATTAGATATGCTGACGACTTTGTAATAATTTCAGACAATCGCGATTTTCTTCTTTCCCTCATTCCACAAATAGGAGAATTTTTAAAAAAGCGGCTGCACTTTGAACTCCATGATAAAAAAATATCCTTAAAAGCATTTTCTGCCGGTATAGATTTCTTGGGCTGGGTGCACTTTCCGCGCTATAGTGTTTTGCGAACGGTTACTAAGAAGCGAATGTTTCGCAATCTTAAGAATTCAAGAAATAATAGCGCGTTCCCGTCCCATCTTGATTCTTATTTTGGACTTTTAAAGTATGGAAATGCTTGGTATCTGGAGACGGAAATAATGGCTCTTTATGACAATAAATGATAATATAATTTTTATGGACAAGCTTCCTAAAATAATACCGCCTTCGCCTCAACTCAACCCTGCCTCGGAGGGTGCCGGACACGAACAGGCCCTGGATTTCGTGGAAAGCCATCGGGATTATCTGGACCATTACGCCCGTGGCCGAGTCAACTTCCAACCGGCTCCGCCGGAGCTTGACACCTTTGCTTTTGATCTTAAAGAAAATATAGTCTATATAAATGACCGCTTTTATAGAAGGCTCGGGTTCTCCGACGAAGAAACATTATTTGCTACCTGCCACGAGCTTGAACATTTAACCGAGAAAGCCGAGATGCTTACCGAGCGTGGCGGGGAGAGAAAATTCACAAGCTATGTAAAAAAAATAGAAGACTCTCGGGCCTACGGACTGTTGGATAACTGTGTTGCCGATATAAGGCAGAATCGGGCGGTAGTTGCTCGCACTCCCGGCTTTGCGGATTTGGAAATATCTTTATATAGAGAAGATCTTTTTCCGGAAACGGATTTTACCGGCGAACCTCGCCATATACAATTCGCCCAAGCGCTTCTTCGGGAAGCCAGAGTGCCGGGAGAGATCTGCCAGGTAGACCCGGAAGTGCGTGTCAAGCTTGACCAGGTGAAATCGGTTGTCAAAGGCGGCTTACCTCTGCTTGCGGCAATGACGCACCCAGCCACCCCGATGTCCACCAGGGTGCGACTGCAGGATAAATATCTTTGGCCGATTTGCCAGGAACTTCTGGAGAAAGATAAAGAAGATAAAAAGAAAAATAAGGGAGAAGGCGAGGGTGATCCGAATGAAATGTTTAAAGATGCTTATGAGCGGGCGGAGAAGAAAGTGCTTAGCTCTGTTCCAATAAGAGACATAAAAAAAGCGCTAGAAGAATGGCAGGCAACGCCCAAGGAAAATCCGCTGGATGTCGCTGACCGAGAATATGCCGAGAAGCTGGGTGTGCAGACAGAAGATATCAGACGCTACCGTGATATTGTGAAGTCGCTGGAAAAAGCAATAAATACTGAAACCGGCGAGACTTTAATAGACGAATTGCATCAAATTTTCCGAAGAATAATTTCCAGAAGAATAAAGCCGGCAATGAAGCCGAGGTATCCGACAGAGGAAGGCGAGGACCTGATTCATCCGGGAGAACTGGTGGCCTCGTTTAAGGGGGGCAATTTGGAACCTAAGGTCTGGGAAACCATGGAAGTCAGAGAAAAGCCCGGTCTTAAATTCGGGGAAGTTGAGATTACTCTGGTCTGCGACAGGTCGGCTAGTATGCTAGGCGCGAAAGCAATTGAACAGAACAAGGCGGCGGTTTTGGCCATGGAAGCACTTAAGAGATTCTCTGATGATTTGGAAAACGAAAGAGTCAATATGGAAAGCCCGCTTGAAGTTCGGTCCGAAATTTATGCTTTCCAGGCTACCGGCGAGGATAGAATTCCCCTCAAACAAATGTCCAAAGAGCTGGAAGAGGGGGAAAGAGTAAAGGTTGCCAAAACTCTCTCCACCACGCCCGGCCTAGATACGACCGACTATGCAACGTTGGAAGCCATACATGCCGGTGTTGGTCCAGAAACCCGGGAAAAAATAAAGGAAGGAATACTTAAAAAAATTGTTATTGTCTTTACTGATGGAGTTAGCGGCAATGCGGTGGAAGTCAAAAGGAATTCTAAATTGCTCAGAGAAAAAGGAGTAATCGTAATAGGTGTGGGTATTACAGCGGAAGGCGCGCCGGCGGTCGAAACTTATGCGCCGGAAGCTCGCCTGGCGGAAACAGCGGAAAAGTTGCCATTTGTGTTGGCTGACCTTCTGAAGGAACACCTGGCGGATATTTAAGGGCAAATATTTATAATCTGCGGCTATGAACATGTCAAATAAAAATTTAAGTGAAAATTCATGGAGGCAGGTCAAATATCGCAAAAGATTTCTGAACGCTCTTCGGGGCATGTATGTTCTCTTTAAGACCACCCGGCATGCCTATGTATATCTGGCGGTAACTCTAACTGTGATCCTCCTTGGATTTTATTTTAAGATATCGCCTCTGGAATGGGTCGCCTTAACTTTCGCCATCGGCTTAGTGTTCGTGGTGGAAGCCATCAATACCGCCATTGAGATAGATATAGACTTAACCTCGCCCACTTTCCATCCGTACGCCCGCGATACCAAAGATGTAGCCGCCGCCGCGGTGCTCTTGTCTGTGTTTGTGGCGATTATTACCGGACTTATTGTTTTTTTACCGAAAATTTTGTAGTATAATCAACACATATGGATAAAAATATTAAAATTTTCGTTTCGGTTCTTGTTCTTTTGGTTGTCGCAGTCGCTCTCTTGGCAATCCTCCGGACCAGTCCTCCTCCAGCCTCTGCCGGCGAATACGACGAGCTAGCCCAATGTCTAGGGGAGAAAGGCGCGGTTTTCTACGGGGCTTTTTGGTGCTCGGTCTGTAAATCCCAGAAAGAAATGTTCGGCTCTTCCGCCAAACTCCTGCCTTATACGGAATGTTCCACCCTCGACGGCCGTGGTCAGACGGCGGAATGTCGGGAGAAGGGGATTCCTTCCTATCCCACTTGGGAATTCGCGGACGGTTCCCGCTTAACCGGGGCGATACCCATTCCGGAGCTAGCCGAGAAAACCGCCTGCGCCTTGCCGGCCGCTCCCGCGACTCCCGAATAATGCTATGAATCCCGAAGTTATCCATTATTTGAATTTATTTCTGGGCGCGGGGGCGATTGCCCTCCAAGTTTTTGCGCTTTTGGCCCTTCTCTTTCTCGTTTTTAAAAAAGGGAATATCTTCTTGCGATTTATTCGCGATAATTTTCTGATTATCGGCTTTTTGATTTCCCTTACTTCTTCTCTTTTTTCCCTGGTATATTCCGATATTATCGGCTTCTTGCCTTGCGCTTTTTGCTGGTATCAGCGGATATTTATGTTTCCGCTCCCGTTTATCTTCGGCGCGGCACTCTTGTCTAAAGACCGCAAAATCATTAAATATACCCTGCCGCTGGTCATCGTCGGTTTTGTCCTTTCGGTTTATCAGAATTTCATCTATTATTTCGGCGATAGCTCCGAATTGCCTTGCGACGCTTCCGGCGTTTCCTGCTATCAAAAACTAGTCTCGGAATTCGGCGGCTACATTTCCATACCCATGCTGGCCTTCTCCGGCTTTTTCGCCCTCTTGGTTTTACTTGTTGTAGCTTATTTTTACAAGAGGGATAATTAACTTTAATTTATTTATCAATTATGAAAAAATATTACATTATCGGCATATTAATAATTGCGGCACTGGGTGTCTGGGCCCTTAGCCGTACTAATAATTCTCCCGCTCTCAATTCAAGCGGGGGAGAAGAAACAATCATGAATGCGACACTTCATACCAACAAGGGCGACATAACTATAGAATTTTTTGAAGAGCAGGCTCCCAACACGGTGGCCAATTTCAGAAAACTGGCGAGCGAGGGTTTCTATGACGGCGTAAAATTTCATAGAGTTATAAAGGGCTTTATGATTCAGGGAGGTGACCCTTTAACCCGCGATGACACCAAGATGGCTATGTGGGGCACCGGCGGACCCGGTTACACATTTGCCGACGAAATAGGTCCCAACAATAAAAATGACGCCGGCACGATATCCATGGCTAACGCAGGCCCGAATACAAACGGAAGTCAATTTTTTATAAATACCGCTAATAACAATTTTCTGGATGCCAAGCATACCGTTTTCGGCAAAGTCGTGAGCGGCATGGACGTGGTCGGCCTCTTAGAGAACACCCCTGCCGATTCTATGGACCGGCCAATAGAAAAAATCGTGATAGAAAACATCTCTTTCAACTAGACCACAAAAATTATCTTGAGGCAACCCCAGATTTTTAAGGGTTTTTAATGTAAATTTAATGTTTTCCACATTTAAGCTTGTCTAGCTCCTTTGGCCGTTATAGGATAATTAAACAGGTCGCAATTACAAAAATTACAAAATATAATAACAACATTAAAATTTTATGACTGGAACTAAAGCAATTATCATCGCCCTGGGAGCAATTTTGGTAATCGGCGGAATTTATTATTGGACCGCAAGCCGCGCCCCCAAAACGGAGATACCGCCGGCTAATACAACCACCCCCACTACTCCGCCTAATCCTTCGCCCGAAGCTCGAGAGTCCGGAGCACCCATTGTTTCCACCAAAGGCGAAACTTTCGTCTCTCGCTCCACGGCTATTTTAAACGGCGAAGTCAACCCCAATGGCGGACAGACTTCTTACTGGTACGAATACGGCTCTGCCAATTCTTTGGGTACTGTTTCGTTGCGGCAATTAAT
>Ga0209541_10014832_pt1 | contig 11711 bp, 13 predicted proteins | sample RifCSPlowO2_01_FD_184027 | JGI IMG/M metagenome (GOLD analysis project Ga0209541, IMG submission 184027) | Groundwater microbial communities from Rifle, Colorado - Rifle CSP2_plank lowO2_0.1 (SPAdes) (version 2) | ecosystem: Environmental > Aquatic > Deep subsurface > Groundwater | place...
ACAGCAATAATTGAATGCGCGAAAATCGCGAAAGATTTTTCTGTGCCGCTGATTGCTGACGGAGGAATAAGAACTTCCGGAGATATTGCAAAAGCAATTGCAGCTGGCGCGTCCACAGTAATGATTGGAAATATTTTTGCTGGAACAGAAGAAGCTCCTGGCACAACTGTTATGCGCGGCGGAAAAAAATATAAAATTTACCGCGGCTCGGCTTCAATTGATTCTGCTATTGACAGAGAGTCGCGTGGCGAAGAAATTGACGCGCTTGATTATGTTGCTGAGGGAGTTGAGGGGTTTGTTCCGTTCAAAGGGAGCGTTGTTGAAATCATCCAGCAATTGGTTGGCGGCTTGAAATCTGGAGTAAGCTATTGCGGCGCGAAAAATGTTTCCGAGATGCAGATGAACGCGGAGTTTGTGAAAATTTCTGAAGCAGGAAAAAAAGAAAGCTCTGCTAACAAAGAATTGATAGATGTTTCTTAATTACATATTTCTGTTTTCCCAATCGCGAAATTTTTCTTCTGAGATTTCTAAATTATGCTTATGCTTGCGGAAAAACTTTTCTCCGAAATCTCCGCGCAAGAAAAGCCCATATAGAACTCCTAAAAATAATCCCGCCAAATGAGCAGCGTTTGCAATGTTGCTCGGGAAGAAAATTCCAAATAAATCAATTGCGGCCCAAACCAGAATTGCGATAAACATCGGCATTGGAACGAAAGAAACCCAAACAACCATTCTTGGGCGCAGAATTGCCAGCGCTCCAAGAATTCCAAAAATTGCGCCGCTCGCACCCAGACTCGCTTGGTAGAATGGAATCGTTGCTATGCTTGCTAAAAGCCCTGCGGAAAAATACAAAATTAAAAGTTTTTTGCCACCAATAATTTCCTCCAGAATCAATCCAAATAAAAAAAGCGCGAACATGTTGTACAACAAATGCTCAATTCCTCCGTGCAGAAAAATTGATGTCAAAATTATCCACGGTCTGCTGAAAACTTCTGTTGACACTAAAGAGAAATTATCTGTTATTGCAGGAAAAATTATTTGCAAAACAAAAACTACAACTGTAATTGCAGCCAGAGTTATTGTTGCATTTTTCAATTGCATAAAATCTAAACCTTTTCAAAGACAAAAATTTTCCTGATTGTTGTCTGGTTCTCGCGTGCGTCTTCAAACTCTGCAACAAGCTTTAGATTTTGCGGCAGGATTTGCTTCAGGTTTATTTCAAAAAATTTTCTCTTGCCTGCGCGGATTTTTGGCAGTATTATAGCAAGCCTTCCTCCTTTTTTTAGAACAGAAGCAATTAGCGGCAAAGCCTTGCTGTAAAAATCATCAAGCTCCTCTATGATTCCAAACGCCTCGTCCTCGCTTGCTTTTTTTAGAGGCGGGCCCAAGTTTGCCTCGGAAACAACTGCGTCAAAAAATTCCTTTCCAAATCCTTCCTCCAAGTCAAAAACATTCATGCTTGAGAAGGCAAACCTGCATTTTATTTTGCATTGCTCCTGAAACCATTTCATGTTTCCCTCTGCTGCCTTAATTGCGTAGTCGTCCAAGTCTGTTCCGAAAGCCTCTGCCCCCACAGAGCAAACTTCCTGCGAGATTGTTCCATAGCCGCAGAATGGGTCAAGCACTTTGCTTTTTTCTGTAACGCGCGCCAAATTTACTAAAATTTTTGCGAGCCTTATTGGCATTCCTTGAAGCGGGCGCTGGAAAGGCCTTTCCATATCGCGCTTTTTGAAATCAAATGGGTTGTAAATAACAATTGTTTTCGCGAGATAAATTTTGCTTTCTGTTTTAAGCAAAACAAAATCCTTTTCCAGCAAATCCTTTTTCAGAATTTCCACAGCGGAAATTTGCGGGCTCTTGCCTTGAAAAAATTTTGAGCCTTTGTTTGCCTTTTTCAGTTTCATTGCAAACCCGCGCTGGGCTTTTGTGTTGTTAGGAAAATTGTAAGCCGAAACCGCAAACAACTTATCAGAAATCTTAGGATGCTTTATTTTTTCCAAATCTGTTTTTTCATCCAGCACTTCACAAATCTTTATTGCCCCGCCCAAGTCTTTGATAATTTCTTTTTTCAGCTCTTCGATTTCAGCAACAACAGCATTCCTGCCTTCATCCGCAATTTCAAACTTCCAACTGCGCGCGGCAAAATAATTTTCCAGCTCTGCTTTGCAAAGCTGTGAGTTGTCGCCGAGAATGAAGAGGGATTTCATTTTATTTCCCCCGCATATTATTCCCGAGCAAAAAAGCCAGCAGGCTTGAAATCTGCACGCGCTCCTGCTTGGCTGAATCGCGGAAGCGCACAGTAACTGTGTTGTCCTGCAAAGTTTGGTGGTCAATTGTTATGCAGTAGGGAACGCCGATTTCATCCGCGCGAGCATATCTTCTGCCGATTGAGCCTGAGCTGTCATAAAAAACTCCGAGCTGCTGCTTGAGAAAAGAAAAAATTTCCTCTGCTTTTTTGTCCAAGCCATCCTTGTTCACAAGCGGAAAAATTCCTGCGAGAAACGGAGCGAGCGCGTCTGGGAATTTCAGAAACTTTCTCTCAGCCTCTTCTGCATAGCCCAAATCCAAAAGAGAGAAAATTATCCTATCTACTCCAAAGGAAAGCTCAAGCACGTGAGGTAAAACTTTTTTGTCTTCTACCTGCACTTCGTGAGATTTTCCGGAAACTTTTGCGTGGCCCGCAAGGTCATGGTCGGCTCTGTAATGCACGCCGCCAATTTCTTTCCAGCCAATGCTTGAAAGGTTCAGCTCAATGTCCCAATGAATTTTATTGTAGAAAGCGCGCTCCTCCTCGTTCAGCTCTTTGAAGCGGAATTTTTCCTTTGGGATTTGCAAATGGTTGAGAAAAAAATTCTGCACAGCAGCCATGTGATACAAATAGAATTTTGGGATTTTCAGTTTTTCATTTGCTTGTGAAATTGTAAATTCCTGCGGGCCGGCTTCGCGCGCATTTGCCGGCAGCAAAAATAATCTGTGGTTTTTTATTTCATCAAAGTTTTCATGCTCGTTGATTTTTTCAGAGTCAAAAAATATTTGCAATTCCGCCTGCGTGAACTCGCGCATCCTTGTTGTGAGCTGGCGCGGGGAAATTTCATTCCTGAAGGCTTTGCCAATAATTGCGAGCCCGAGCGGAAGTTTTTTTCGCGCAACTTCAAATTCCTGCAGGAAATTTACATAAGCTCCTTGAGCTGTTTCTGGGCGCAAATAGAATTTCGCATCGCCACCTGCTGTTAAAGGAAACATCATGTTCAAAACAGAAACTTCCGCAAGCTCGCCTTTGCATTTGGGGCAGCGGATGTTGTGCTTTTTTATTATTTCAGTCAGCTTCTCCTGGGAAAGCCCTTCAAAATTTTCCTTCAGAAAATCTTCAAGAATGTGGTCTGCCCTGTGAAAAGTTCCGCACTTTTTGCATTTCGCAACCGGGTCCACAAAGCTTTCTAAATGCCCGCTTGCCTGAAAAACTTTATCAGGCATTATTTGTGTCGCGTCAATTTCAAAAAAGTTTTCTCCGAGCCCAAGGAAAAATTTTCTCCAGAGATTTTCCAGCCTGCGCTTTACCAAAGTTCCAATGTGACCGTAATCGTAAAAGCCTGAAGCTCCGCCGTAAATTTCCGAGGACTGCCAGAAAAATCCTCTCCTTTTCGCAAGCTCTTCTATTTGCTCTATTGAAACCATGAAATCAATTCTAATGCCGCGGGCTTAAATAAATGCTTTTGCCGCGGGCAGGATTTTTGTCCATCAGCTTTTTATACCACCTCTGTATAATAATCTATAGTGATAAAAATGGTAAGTGGTGTTTTACTTTGGAAAGAAAGAATTGAGGATTCTGTTAGAGAAATCTCTATCGAGGCGCGAGCTTGAAGCGATTGGCCGATTGAATGAAATTGGGGGGTTGACTTTTTCTGCTGCTGTTCGCGCATTGTGCGGTAGTCGGCATCGCTTTGCGACGCCTCCGACTAATGAAGGAAAAAATATTCCTGAAAGCACTGCGAAGGCTGTGCTGCGCGGCCTTTCTGAAAAAGGTTTGATAGAGAAAGTTAATGGGCATCCGATTTCTGTTACGGAGTTTGGAAGAAAAATATTTGAGGTGATGAAAAATGGAGTGTGATTTACGGTGGCAAAGTCAGAATAGGGGTTCTCGGCGGTATAGGTCCAGAAGCCACGGCCAATTTTTATAGCAAGCTTATCAGAAAATTGCAGAGTGAAGGATTTGTAAAAAGCAATTCGGATTTTCCACAAATAATTATAAACAGCATTCCTGCTCCAGAGCTTGTCGGAAAAATATCTGAAGAAAATCTGGATATTTATGTAAAAGGTTTGAAAGAGCTTGATGATATCGGAATAGATTTTATTGTAATGGTTTGCAACACAATTCATATTTATTATGAAAGGCTTCAAAAAGAAGTTGCGGCGCCGATAATAAACCTTCCAAAAGAAGTCGAATTTTTTCTTAGAAAGAATAAAGTAAGCTCCATTTTTGTAATTGGAACACAAGAAACTATAAATGGTGAGCTCTATAAATTTAAGGGTATAAATTATTCGGCTCCAAATGCAAATGATATCAGTATTTTATCCAAAATTATTTTTGACTTTAATATGGGGGTTGATAAAAATCTTCAAATAACGAAGGTGAAAAATATTTGCTTGAAATATTTGGCAAACAAAGATTGCGCAGTTATTCTTGGCTGCACAGAATTCTGTACAATGCTTGAAGATGAAACTTTCAATAAAATAAACACAATTGATGTTCTTGTTAATTCTGTTATTAAAACATTTTTGGAGATGATAAAGTGAAAGGTGAATTTGTTTGGAAAGAAATTTATAAGAAAAGTGGCAAAGGCAGCTTCGCGGTTCCTAAAAGATTTTGTGGTGCACTTTTTGATTTTGGTAGTGTTGAGAGGGCTGCATTAAAGCAAGCTTAAAAATAAACCCATGCAAGTGATACCATGCAAGAAAATTTCAAAGTAACTCCGTGGGAAGTTTCAGGAAGTGTGGATTATGACAAGCTTATGAAAGATTTTGGAATCGGGCAAATGTCCAGCTTTGCGGAGAAGCTTCCAAAAAATATTTTGTTCTCGCGCGGAGTTGTCTATGGGCAGAGAGATTTCGCGCGCATAGCTGAAGCTATTGAGAAAAAGAAAAATTTTGTGATGATGACAGGATTGATGCCTTCGGGAAAATTCCATTTGGGCCACAAGATTGTCGCTGAGCAAATTATTTTTTACCAGAGCTTGGGCGCGAAAATTTATTTGGCTGTTGCGGATGTTGAGGCTTACAATGCGCGCAATCCGGATTTGGCTGGGCTGAGAAAAGTTGCGATAGAGGAATATTTGCTGAACTATATTGCGCTCGGGCTGAAGCCGAAGAATTGCGATTTTTATTTTCAGTCTTCAAGGAGCAGAGATGGAGAAAAAGCAAATGCTTATTATTCGCTTGCAAGCTTGTGCGCGAGGCACACGACTTTCAATGAGGTGCAGGCGATTTACGGAGAAATTTCTCCGGGAAAATTGCAGGCCGCGCTGTTGCAGGTTTCGGACATGCTGCACCCGCAGCTGAAAGAATTTGAGGGCTCGGTTCCAGTAGTTGTGCCTGTTGGTTTTGATCAGGATCCGCACATTCGGTTGGCGCGGGATATTTCGCAGAGAATTAAAATCCAGAATTTTATTCAGCTGAGCTCAACATACCACAAATTTATTGTCGGCTTGAACGGAGGGAAAATGTCCAGCTCTGATTCAACGAGCTATATTGCGCTTACAGATTCTCCTGAGGCTGCTGCTGAAAAAATCCGCAAGCATGCTTTTTCCGGCGGGAGAGTTTCAGTTGAGGAGCACAGAAGGCTTGGGGGGAATCCTGATGTTGATGTTTCTTTTCTGTATCTGAAAACTTTGTTTGAGCCTGATGAAAAAAAATTGAAAATAATTTATGAGGATTACAAATCTGGAAAACTTTTGACAGGCGAGCTGAAGCAGATTTTGATTGAGAAGCTCACGAAGTTTTTGAGGGAGCATCAGAGGAAGAGGGAGCAGGCGAGGAAGTTGGTGGGGAAGTTTTTGAAATAATTGAAACTATTTCATTTCCTTTTCATAAGTTCTATTCAACCACTACTGGTTTTGCCTGCCAACTCTTCTAAAAAAAGATAAGCTTTTTAAATGTGTAAATAAATACACAATTGAGTAAAATGCTACACAACAAGTATTTTTGGATTCTTGAGAGATTCCTTCCGGATTTGGGCGGAGAAGTTTATGGAAGAAAACTGGAGGGGGAAATTCCAATTAGCCAGAAAGCTATTGCAATTGCGCTTGATGAGCTTGAGGGAAAAGGAATATTGAAGTCAAGAAAGCAGGGAAACATAAAATATTTCAGCCTGAACAACAAAAATCCGGAGGCGAAAGACGTGATTCTTTCTGCAGAAACAATGAGAAAAATAAATTTTCTCAACAGCCATAGGAAGCTGGCGGAAATTTTCAGGGCGGATGACAGGGTTGTTGGGATTTTCGGGAGCTATTCTAAAGGGAAGGAAACAAAATCTTCTGATGTGGATGTTTTTATAATTGGGCCAAAAGTTAGCAGGGATTATGACAAAAGCGGCGGCCTATTGGATTTGGATATCAGCATAAAATATTTTTTGGAAAAGGATTTCAGAAAGCTTGCGAGAGACAAAAACAATCTTATAAAAGAAATTATAGGCAACCATATTTTGATTTTTGGCGCGGAAAAATTCATAAAAATTATTTGGAGAGATTATTATGGTTTCGATTAGATGGTGCATTGAGCACAAGGATGGCATCAGAATATTGCAGCCGAATGCAAATATGTCAGACTCCTATCTGAAAATGGCAGAGGAATCTATTGGTGTGCTGAAAAATATCGGCGGGAGCAAAATATGGACAGCAACAACCTCTTACTACATATTTTATTATTCTCTTTACTCTTTGATGCTGAGGCTGGGAATCAAATGCGAAATACACTCGTGCTCTCTTGAGTTTATGAGAAGCTTTCTCGGAGAATTTTACAGTGCAAAAGATATGGAAATGATAGAAAAGGCTTTCAAAGCAAGAACAGATTTGCAATACTATGCAAACAGGCCTGTAGATGAAAAAGTAATTGAAGAAATAAAAGCTTACTGCAAGGATTTCTATGTGAGGACAAAAGATATTATAATAAAAATAACCGAACAGCAGATAAATTCAATTAGGAAAAAATTAATTGAGCAAAAAGCGTGATTTTATGCACCAGCTAACTGAAGAGGGAAAAGAATATTTCCAGTCGGGCCTTCCCGAGCGCAACCTAATTAAATTTCTTTCTGTGAAAGACAAAGCCACAATGGCGGAGCTGAGCAAAGCGAAAAACTTTTCTGTCGCAATCCAATGGGCAAAGAGAAATGGGTGGATAAAAGTTTCCGGAAATTTTGTTGAGCTGAGCGAGGCTGGGCGCGCAGCGCTTGCGGAAAAATCTGCTGTTGAAAATGCTATTGAAATTTTGAATGCAGGAGATTCTCCGAAAGAAGAGGATTTGAAAATTCTTTTGGAAAGAAAGCTTGCGGAGGAAAAAAGAGAGAGAATGGTTTTCACTGAAAAGGAAATTACGAAAATCACTCCGGAAGTTATCCGCGTGCGGGCTTGGGAAAATGTTCCTTTCAGAAAATATGATGTGTCTGTTCCTGTACAGAAAATTTTTCCGGGGCGCAGGCATTTTGTTTCGCAGGCAGTTGAGTATGCAAGAAAAGTCTGGTTGGAAATGGGGTTCAAGGAAATGGAAGGCCCGCTCGTGCAATTATCTTTTTGGAACTTTGATGCGCTGTTCACTGCGCAGGACCATCCTGTGCGCGAGCTGCATGACACTTTTTTTGTGCAGCCGGAAAAAGGAAGGCTGCCTGAAAAAAAATTAGTTGAGGAAGTTAAGCGGGCGCATGAGGCGGGAATTGAAGAGTCGCAGGGCTGGGGCGGGGAGTGGAATTTGGAAATCGCGAAAAAGTTTTGTTTGAGAACTCACACAACTTGCTTGTCAGCAAAAACTTTGGCGAGCTTGAAAAAAGAAGATTTGCCTGCGAAATATTTTGCAGTCGGGAGATGCTTTAGAAATGAAACAGTTGACTGGAAGCATGGATTTGAGTTCAACCAGTCTGAGGGAATTGTTGTTGATGAGAACGCGAACTTTAAAAATTTGTTGGGATACCTGAAACAATTTTATTCCAAAATGGGATTTCCGAATCCGCGGTTCAGGCCTGCTTATTTTCCCTATACAGAAATGTCTGTTGGCATAGAAGTTTTTCATCCTATTCACAAAAAATGGGTTGAGCTCGGCGGCGCTGGAATTTTTCGGCCAGAAGTTGTTGTTCCTCTTTTGGGAAAAGATATTCCTGTGCTCGCATGGGGCCCTGGCTTTGATCGCTTAGTTATGGATTATTACAAGATTCAATATTTCAGGGACATGTATGCGAATGATTTGAAAGTTTTGAGAGGAGTGCATCAATGGATGAAGTGATTTTATGAAAGGCGAACTTGTAAACTTTTTCACAAGCGACGGGCTGCGGCTTTATGGATTTTTATCTGAAACAAAAGGCACGGCTGGAATTATTTATCTGCACGGGATGACCGGAAATTTCTACTGGAGAGATTTTATCTCAACTCTATCCGATGTTGTAGCGAAAAACAAAATAATGCTATTGACATTTGGAAACCGTGGAGCTGGCGTGATATCAAAATTCTACACACCAAAAAGTAAAAGCAAAATTTTTGGAACCAATTTAGAAAAGTTTGAGGACTGCATAAAAGATATTGATGCTGCGATTTCCTTCCTTGGAAAATATGGATGCAAAAAGATATTTTTAGTTGGACACTCGACCGGATGCCAGAAGTCTGCATACTATATGGCAAAAACAAATGATAATAGAGTTGCTGGAATTGTTCTGCTCGCTCCTGCTGATGATTATGGGCTTTACAAAAAGAAATTTGGAAATAAAATGAAAAAGCTTTTACAGGTTTCAAGAGAAATGATTTCCGAAGGAAAGGGAAATGAGCTTATGCCAAAATATTCTGAAGAAATTCCATATTCTGCGCAAAGGCTTAACTCTGTTGTTGATTTGAAAAGAGCAGAGGCGAGGATTTTCAATTATGAAACTGATTTGGAATTTGTGAAAAAAATCCGCGTTCCAATGCTTGCTGTTTTTGGCTCTCACGAGCAGCATGCTGTAATCGCACCGAGAAAAATGTTGGATATGATTAAATCTGCTGCGCGCGTGCCGTGCAAAACTATTTTGATTAAAGGCGCAAACCACTCGTTTATTGGAAAGGAGAAAAAAGTTGTTGAAGCTGTTGCAAAGTGGATAAAAAAAGTTGCGTGATAAATATGCCAACCATAATCCTAAACAAAGAAACTGTGCTGAAATTTTTAGGCAAAAGAATTTCAGACAAAGAGCTTGCTGAAAAAATTCCAATGCTCGGAACTTTTTTGAATGAGATTTCCACAGAGGAAATTTCTGTTGAGGTTTTCGTGAACAGGCCGGATATGCTTTCAGAGGAAGGATTTGCGCGGGCGCTGAAAGGATTTTTGGAAATAGAAAAAGGCTTGGAAAAATTTTCAGCAAAGCCTTCAAAATTTTCTGTGCAAGTTGAGGAGAAAATGAAAAGCTCGCGGCCATTTATTGCTCTTGCAGTTATGCGCGGCCTGCGCTTCGATAATAATTTTCTCACATCAATGATGCAGCTGCAGGACAAGCTCGCGCTAACGCATGGGAGAAAAAGAAAAAAAGCAGGAATGGGAATTTATGATTTGGACAAATTGGAATTTCCTTTGAGGTATACAACAATTTCTGAGTCTGAGAGATTTATTCCGCTCGGAGAAACCGAGCCTATGCGCGTGAAAGATATTTTGTCCGAGCACGCGCGCGGAAAAGAATATTCGGAAATTTTGAAAGGCTCGCGGGAATTTCCTGCTTACAAGGATGCAGCAGGAAAAATTTTGTGCGTGCTTCCGATAACTCAGGCGGATTTCACAAAAGTAACTGAGCTCACGAAAAATATTTTGATTGAAGTCACTGGAACTGATTTCAAAACAGTTTCGCAGATTTTGAATATTTTGGTTTGCAACTGGAGCGAGCGCGGCGGAGCAGTTGAGCAGGTTTTTGTGAATTTCCCGTATGAAACTCCAGCTGGAAAAAAAGTTTCTTTTCCATTGCTTGAGCCGGGCAAAATGAAACTGAATCCGGATTATGTGAACAAGCTTTTGGGATTGGATTTGAAGCCTGCAGAAATTATTGAGCTTCTGAGAAAAATGCGGCATGATGGAAAAATTTCCGGGAAGTTTATAGAAGTTTTTGTCGCGCCATACCGCACGGATATTTTGCACCCGATTGATTTGGTTGAAGAGGTTGCGATTGCTTATGGCTATGGGAATTTCGCGCCGCAGATTCCGAATGTCGCAACCATCGGAGAGGAGTCACAAAAAACAATTTTTGCGCGCAAGCTCGCGGAAATTTGCTGCGGCTTGGGCTTGCAGGAAATTCAAAGCCTGCATTTGAGCAATGAAAAAATTTTATCTGAGAACATGCTGGCTGAAAAAAATAATTTCGTGAAAGTTCTGAATTCTGTGAATGCGGACTATGATACAATCAGGAATTCGATTATTCCGAATTTGCTGAAGGTTCTTTCTGAAAATATACACTATGAATTTCCGCAGAATTTGTTTGAGATTGGGGAAGTTTATGCGAATGAAAACGGAGAGCCTGTTGAGAAAAATAATTTGGGAATTGTTTTCTGCCATGCGGGCGCGGAGTTCAATGAAGCGAAATCAGCTGTTGAAGCTTTGTTCAGAATGATTGGAAAAACAGTTTCAGTTGAGCCAGCTGAGCATCCGAGCTTTATTGAAAGCAGGGTTGGAAAAATTATTTGCAATGGGCATGAGGTTGGGATTGTTGGGGAAATTCATCCGCAGGCTCTTGTGAATTTTGGTCTGGAGCTGCCGGTTGTGGCTGTTGAGATTGACTTAAGCAGAATTTCTTGAGCGACGGCGAAATAGTCGCGAGAGCATATTTGGTGGAACATATGGTCTGCACATCAAAATCCACGATCCGAATTCTTCATCACCAACATAATTTACACGGGTTCCATCTTCAGCATAGGCAACGTATGTTCCAAGAGGCAAATCCATAGGTCGACAGTCTTCATCCCTACGAAAAATAATACCACCAGGTTTACCGCCAACAAATCCCAAGTATTCTGATTCAGCTCGCCATGTAGTTGGTATTCCATCTACATGGAGGTAAAGTTTTTTCTCTTCAGGCTTTCGGGATTTCCTAAAATAGGCAGCTAATTTTTTAAAAACCATGTTCAGTATTTTCTGACAACATTTATAAACACCCTTCACCAAAATTTCCCATGCGCGCCCTTATCTTATCATCTTTTGCTTTCTTCATTCTTGCCTCGCCTGCGTTTGCGTTCAATGTTTTCGGAGCAGAGAGCACTGCAGAGGGGCAGACAGATTTTACTGGAAACGGAGTTGGAAATATTCAGAACTGGCCGCAGAAAGTTCAGGATATGTGCAAAAAGTCTCAGGACAATGCAATTCAAGCGTGCCAGGATTATGTGAAGAGACTTAATTTGAATCCGGGGGGCTGGTGGGTTACGAGAATGATTTCCGCGAAAAGCTTTACTCCGAGAACTCCTTCCATTGATGTAAATATTCAGGATATAATTTCAGGAAAATTTGACTGC
>Ga0209541_10014837_pt1 | contig 11709 bp, 13 predicted proteins | sample RifCSPlowO2_01_FD_184027 | JGI IMG/M metagenome (GOLD analysis project Ga0209541, IMG submission 184027) | Groundwater microbial communities from Rifle, Colorado - Rifle CSP2_plank lowO2_0.1 (SPAdes) (version 2) | ecosystem: Environmental > Aquatic > Deep subsurface > Groundwater | place...
ATTTCCTTGGCAGTAGCTTCATTATTTCTGACTACTGCCCTGTATGTCAGCCTGGGCCTGGCCCAGCACCAGTTTTCGGGACGGCTATTTATTCGCACTATTTGGGAATACGTGACTGTAGGTGTGGTAGTATTAATTACCATGTTAGCCACAGCCGGTTGGGGAGGATAGAGAAGAGTGGGAACAAGGGAATTTTTTCAAACTATTTTTCCGTTCTTAAAACCAGGAGAGGGGGAAATAACGAAAGGCGGTGCTAGAGTCATAAATTTGAAAACTGCAGAGGGATTAGAAATTCAACAAGAGAAAAGAGCCAAATTTAAGGCTACTGCACCAGCTGCTCCCCGTCTGATTAGAAAAGATCTTGGGATGCCTGTTGGAGATACTCGATGGAGGCCGGGGGATCCAGTTGGACTGAGGGGGCCAGGGGGAGAGAGAATACAGGGATGAGAGGTGAGTTTTTATCCTTTTCAAGGGTAATGGGTTTAAGATACGGAAGCGATGTAAACCTTGGGTTGGCAGCTAGGGGAAGAGATCATGAAAGCGAGTTGTCCCAAAGGTTGAAGTTGGGTCACGGACCGGAGACTTTAGAATCATTTAGGTTGCCTAATTTAATCAAAGGAAAAGAATTATTCGGAATCTTGAGCTGTGGAATTAGTATTAGTGCAAAACCAGATTTTGTTTTTTTATCTATTACTCGTGGAAAAGTTACAAGTGCCCATTTGATAGAAGTTAAGCTGCGAAGTGATCCAAGGGGAATAGATTTATTGCAAGGAATGTTTGACTTGAGAGCTGCTGAAGTAGATAGGGGATTTGGCCCTGATATTGGTGATTTAATATTTTGTTATGGAAAAATTTTCGAGACTGTGGTGTTAACCAGAAGACAAATAGAAGGAATGGACAAATATTTTGAAGAGCTGTGCATATCGGCTGCGGCAATGTTGGGATGGGTACAAGAAGAAACTAGTCCGGGTCTTAAACAGGAAGAATCTTTGTGGGGGAGAGTTTTTGAAGCAAATACCTCCCCTCTACCTAAACTGAAACCAATTGAGAATCCAGCAGATAGATTTTATGAGGCATTTGAGAAAATAATTTCCCAAAGGTAATTTGCGTAGTGGTTTTCACTAGGGTAGAGGAGTAAGTTTTCACGAAACTATAAGACATATGAGGCTAAAAGTTACTCATCTTGCCTTTATGTCGGCAAAATTAATAATTTCTAGCTTTAAATGATATGGTTTGATGGAGTAGGGAGCTGGCTATGTCCCTCTTTTTGTGGACAACTTATTTTCGGCAGAGATTGAACCCGAATGCTTAAGAGAGAATCTATTTAATTTTAAATTTTTAGTTTTAAATTTTAAATTAATAAGTGTTTGTAAGAAGGAGCGACTCTTCTCTACTTAGACAGGGTCTTGACTTTTCACCCCAGCTTGGTATAACTGAGTATAATATCCCAAACACTCGGTAAACTATGTATAGAGAAGTGTCACTAGTTATAGAACTTATTTTTCTTTTACTACTCCCCTTCAAACGCTTATCGCGGAAGTTGAATTTGACCTGTTTCTCTATTCCATGATTACCTGTTACTTTATTTGTTTCCAAATGTTTAGCGAATGCTAGCCCACCTTTCTGAAACCGATAAAGCTTGGTTAGCTGGTTTTATTGATGGCGAAGGTTATATTGGCATTGTCAGATCTAGAAAAAGGAAAACTCGTCAATCTTCTGATACATGGCGGTACCATCCTTGGGTTATAGTTACTAGTACTGACGTAAAAGTACTTGAGGACATACAACTAGTCGTCTCAACCCAAAAACGGGCGTCCTTGAGCCGTACAGCGGGTCAGAAGGCTGCATATCAGATAAAAATAACTAAGTTTAATGACCTAGTGCAGTTTCTTGAAGCCGTTTTACCTTATTTGAGATTAAAACAGAAACAAGCAAAATTGTTAATAGAGTTTTGCAAATATAGAGAATCAGTGAAAATAGTTACTGGACGCGGTAGCCGCGGCGAAACTTCTTTTGGTGAAATTGAAGAAAATATTTATTTACAACTACGAGAGTTAAATAAACGTGGTTCTTAATATGGAAAACAAAATTCGCTTACCCCAATTAGATAGTTTTTTACTTTTTCTTAAAACTCAAAATTACAGTTCGGAAACAATTTACAACTACGAGAGAGATTTAAAACAACTCGAGATTTTTCTCAACGATGAAAATATCTCATATGAGAAGTTTGATAAACAGCAAGTTTTGCAATATAAGGCATATTTAATTAGCCGAGACAGAAAACTACCGATTAAGGGCTCTATAGCAGTTCAAAAGCTTGATCCGGCCAGTATAAATAGAAACCTCTCATCTATTAGAAACTACTTAAAGTATCTTATTGACATGGATCAACCAATTCCAGTTCAACCTGAGGCTATAAAGCTAGTAAAGACCGATAAAAAGCATCCGCGGGTGGCCGAACTGGATCAACTGATTGCCTTAATAGAATCGCCCCAGCAGTTGGAACCGGCTGAACTTGTCGGATTGCGCAACCGGGCCATGTTGGAAGTTTTATTTAGTACCGGATTGCGGATTTCCGAACTGATGAGTTTAAACCGCAGCCAATTAGACGATACTGGTCGGTTGTTTGTGCGGGGTAAAGGTAAAAAAGAAAGATTTGTGTACCTGACGGATCGCGCACGGCACTGGCTAAATGAATATCTGACCAGGCGGATGGACCAGGTTCCGGCCATGTTTGTCCCGCTCCGCGGAATTAACGCTGGCAAGATGATTAGGCGTATTTCAACTAATTATCTCCAAGCAAAAATCAAGCAGTATCGGGAAAAATTACATATTAACGTGCCTACATCGGCACATAGCTTACGCCACGGCTTCGCCACATATTTGGCAGAAAATGGGGCGAATCCGGCAGCCATCCAAGTTCTTTTAGGCCACGAATCTTTAGATACCACCACCCGTTATGTCCACGCCTCGGATAAATTTGCCGAAGAAACCCACCGTGAATTTCACCCGGCTAAGTGACTCCCCTCCCCTTTTACATAAATTAGCGTGAAAACTTATTTTCTTTTATGTTTTGATTTTCTGGGACCGTGAACAAAGGTTGGTAATACTAAAAGTACGACGGCCAACAGCAAGATTGCCATTATTAAATATACTAGCAACAGATTGTTCATTTAACCCAGCTTACCAGAGTTGAAGTAGTAATGTTGGCTAGTCTTTTATGTGTTTGAGTTTTTCAGATAACCAGCGGCGGATGGCAAGAGAAGGTGGAATCTGATTTTTTTGTGCGTATTTATGTAACTTTTTATACAGTTTTTTTGAGAGACGAAAAGTAATAACTTTATCCAATTTTGCATTTATCATTATCTAGATTGTAATACGTCGTATTACGGTAAGCAAATTGTGCATAAATTGTATTATTTTGACCACGAAACAAGTTTTTATTGCCTCATTATCGACTAAAAAAAACTTGACATAGTTTCATTATATTCGTCACACTTTGTTAGTAATGAAAACTTTACTCAAAAAAATTACTGTTTTATATAATTTGCCTTCGGGAAATAATTTGGATGATTTAGACACCCAAAAATCCGCACTGGAGGTTGCAGAAGGACTGAAGCAAGCTGGTTATGTTACTAATTTATTAGGTATTACCACTGGTGAAATCTCAAAAGTAAAAAATATCAAAGCCGATTTAGTGTTTAATTTAGTGGAATGGGCCGGACGGGATTATGTGTTGGGTGTTGAAGTGATTAAAAATTTGGAAGCAGCAGCTCTCCCTTACACCGGATCAAATGCTAAAGGATATGAATTATCTTGCAATAAGGTTTTAATGAAAAAACAATTAGATATAGTAGCTATTCCTACTCCCAAGTGGCAAATAATCGATAATTTAAAACCTACCCTGCCGGCAGGCGGGTTTAAAATTGAAAATTTAGAATTTCCCATGATTGTTAAGCCCACACTGGAGCATTCTGCTATTGGCATTTCTCAAGCAAGTGTGTGTATCAATGAGTTGCAACTGAAAGAGCAAGTTAAAAAACTATTAGATATTTACAACCAGCCAATACTAGTAGAACAATACCTAGAAGGAGATGAGGCTCAAGTAACGGTTTTGGAAAAACATGGTAAGCCCTGGGTTTTGCCTCCAGCGGTGTTTAGGTATCAGACCAAACCTGGTTACTGGCCCATCAACACTTATGAGGCAAAATGGGATGATACGCATTGGGAAGGCCAAATGTCTGCCTGGACAGAAGACGTTGATCCCAAATTAATAATTGAAATGCAAGACTTGGCTAAAAAGTGCTACCTGCATCTGGCTGGCCGCAGTTATCCCCGGATAGATATGCGCATTAATAATGACCGGGTGTATGTTTTGGAAGTAAATAATAATCCGGGGATAGATTTTGATCCCGAATCCGGGATCACTGTATCAGCCAAAAAAGCAGAACTTGATTGGTCAGGGTTACTTACAAATATTGTTCAAGAAGCATATGACCCCATTATCGTTTGATTATCCTATCAGTGTGGCCATTTTATATTACGCGGGCGTCGGTGGTGACATGGAAGATGGTATTGAATGTGCCAGAGGTATTGCCCAGGCTTTGGAAGAGCAGGGCCACCAAGTACATTTGGTCCAGGTAGATGAACGTAATTGGCTTAAAACTGTACGTACTCCTGGAGAAGTGATATTTAATCTAGTAGAAGATGATAATTGGGAGTTATACACTAAGGTAGGACTTAAGCTGGAACAATTAGGCAGAGCCCAGGTGGGCCACGATATACGGGTGTTCAAATATATTACCAAAAAGGCCCGGGTAAAACGGCGGATGCAAGCTCTAGGAATTTCTACTCCTGCATTCCGAATTCTTAACCGCAGCAGTAGTTTAACCGTCAGGGGTTTGGAGTATCCCTTAATTGTGAAACCATCGGGCCAACACGCGGGTATTGGTATTTCCCAAGACTCGGTAGTCATTGATCAGGACGAGTTGACCGAAAGAGTGAAATATTTGTTTAAGTATTTTCCCGGTGAAGTAGTCGTCGAAGAATTTATCGATGGTCGGGAGATTCATATTACTATACTTGGAAATAACAGGAGATTAATTGCTTTGCCTACTACAGAAATTGAGTTTACGGGAGAATTTGCTGATAACTGGGACGTATATACCTACAACGCTAAATGGGAGAAAAATACCTGGGAGTATTGGCAGGCTAGAGTATTTTCCCCGGCCAGACTGTCTAAAAAAGATACCCAAAAATTGGAAAAACTTGCCCTGAAGGCTTATCGGAGTTTTGATTGTAAAGACATAGTCAGGATGGATATCCGGTTTAACGAGAAGAATCACAAGGCTTATATTGTGGATGTGAATATGAGTCCCAGTTTAAATAAATATGATAATCAGGATGCCACTTTGGCTTCTGTCCTAGCTTTGGGCTGGACATATGAAGAGTTTATTGAGACACTCATTGCCATTACATATAAACGGGTTTATGGCAGACTTCCCGATCGCACCCGTACCAGGCAGTTTCTTCTCGCCCTGCCTGCCGGCAGGCAGGCCTCCCCTACTATATGATTTTAAAAGACGGTGTCACTACAGATGATCAATTTGGTCAGGAATTAACTCTGGATTTATATGAATGTGATTTAAATAAAATTTCCGATTCCGAGAGTATCCGTCAGTTTGTAATCAAGTTATGCGACGAAGTAATTATGATGAAACGCTTTGGTGAAGCCCATATTCCCCACTTTGGCCACAAAAATCCCATAATCTCCGGATATTCCCTGGTGCAATTAATCGAGACCAGTTTGGTCTCCGCCCATTTTTCAGAATATAAAAAGGCCGTATATTTAAATATTTTCTCTTGTAAGTGGTTTGACGTTAAAAAAACAGCAAAGTTTTGCAAAACTTGGTTTGGGGCTACCTCGTCTCGTAGTACAGTGTTACAGAGGATGTGATATCGGTTGAGCCGGGTTGGATTTGGGTATCGGTTTTGGCCATCATGGGCCGGGGAAATCCTTCCGGGCTGGCTTCGACTACGTTGACTACTTTACCCAAAGTTATTCCGGCCGCCTCGGCTAAACTATTAGCCTTCTCTTTGGCTTCCTTGACTGCCAGTTCCCGGGCCTGCTGCAGTAATTCTTTTTGCTTCTTTTCATCCACAGTAAGTTGGATTCCTCCTATTGTGTTGGCCCCGTTGGCTGTAGCTACATCTACCACCTGATTAACTTTGTCTATCTCCCGAACAGTTACAGTTAGATTGGCACTAACTTGATATCCCGTGATGCGATTGCCTTGCTGATAATCATACTGGGGATATACCGAGTAATTACTTGTTCTGACATCTTTGTCTGTAATTCCCAATTTTTTTAATTCATCAGTAATTTTATTGATGACGGTGTTAGCCTGGCTTTGGGCGGCCTTGACAGTGGGTAAATTGGCGGTCACACCTAAATCTACAATGGCGGTATCTGGAACCACGGTCACCTTTCCCTCCCCGGTTACAGTAAATAAATCTTGCTTTTGTGTCACCACTGAAGTAATAGGAATACCCGGCCCCAGCTTGCCATACGCAAACACCGCTGCCAATACTAAAACAGTAATCGAGGCTAATTTTACAAACCAATCATTCATGCTGATCGAAATTCTCTCTTGGGTCTGGTGTGTTCTAACATATGCAAGCTCAAATCTAGTTTTAGTTCACTCATTATATTTCTAAGTCCCAATAGAGATACGTCAATTTTATCCAGTCTCTCACTTACTTGAGTAAACCTAGAATTCATGCGCTTGCTCATGGAAATAATGTCTTGATGAGATCTTTTTAGTTCTTCAGTAAGTACTTTAAGTGTGGCATCCAGCCTATCTGTTCTTGCATCGAGAAACTTCACCAAACTTTGATTATTTCCGCTTATTACCATGGCTTCATAGTATCACGAGGATGCGAAATAGTGTCAACTGGAACTTTTAATATCCGTAAGAAACCCCGCTATTTTTGGCAATCACAAAGTAGTAAATTCCGGCATATATTACCCCACCAACGACCACATATAGAAGTATCCATTGCCACAGTGGCCTTTTGCCATACCCCTTGCTGTCCCCTGCCATGTTTCTAATTTAGATCTTGTAGGGTCTGTATGTCAATCACCAGCTTTAGTTCTCTGTTTAATCCCAGTCGTTAGTATAGTGGAAATCGCCATGTCCAGTAACCCTCCAAACACGAACCCTCCACCCACAGCAAATAGTTTTTGGTCGCCAGTCGTAAGTGCAATTACAGCCAAAAATGCAGGAACTAACGTTCTAATAGCTTGAAAAAATTGAAAAACTTTTTGATTTTCTCTAAATCCTGTAAATCCATTTTTTTTGTAATCATTTCCTATGTGCCAAAACATGGGCACCGCGATTAGATCGCTTATTTTTGCTATTGTGTATATTCCCCTTGAGGACAATTCCTTAAGTCCAAGGGTCAATAAATGAGGTTGTGCTTCAACTTTATCGGCCATTGGGGACGCATGATACTTAGCTACAGGCTATTTGTCAATACTGTTCTCTTTTTCCAGGCAAGTGACGGCAGCGACAGTGTCGCCTTTTTTAGCAAAGCGCATCAGAATTACTCCTTGGGTAGCCCTGCCTAGTTGGGGAATATTTCTAATGGGGAGTTTAATCACCTGGGCTGATCTGGAAGTCAAAATTACTTGATCTACGACTTCGTCTACGGCTATACAGGAGACAATCTTGCCGGTTTTGGGGGTTATTTCTGAGGGCTTGACTCCTTGGCCTCCGCGTTTTTGTAAAGGCCATTCTTTGACCCCGGTTCTTTTACCCATACCATTATCAGTAATTATCAGCACGTCGCTAAATGTTTTGCGTCTGCGGTCAGCAGGCGCCTGCTTGGTGGACGGAAATACTTCCATTCCTACTACATAGTCACCTGTTTTTAAGTCAATGCCCCGCACCCCCATGGTATCTCGGGCAGTTGAGCGCACATCCTCTTCTTTAAACCTGATGGACTTGCCGTCGTGGGAAACCAACAGGACATGGTCGGTACCAGTAGTGGGTTGGACCCAGCGCAACGAGTCGTCTTTATCTAGTTTTATGGCAATCTTGCCAGACTGTCTAATAGATTCAAACTCGGATAATCTGGTCTTTTTAACTGTGCCCCTATGTGTAGCCATGAGTAAAGACTTATAACCTTCGGATTTACCTAAAGCCAATACGGCTTGTAAAGATTCACCTTGTTCAATGTTGATCAGATTAACTACGGCCTGGCCTTTAGCCTGGCGGGAGCCTTCCGGTAAATCAAAAGCTTTAACCCTGAATACCCGGCCGCGATCTGTAAAGAAGTAAATATCATCATGTGTATTGGCAACCAGTATTTGGGCAATTTCATCCTCATCTTTAGTACTCATGCCAGTCACTCCCTTGCCTCCCCGGTGTTGAGCTCTAAATACGGATGGGTTTTGGCGTTTGATATACCCTGTGGCAGTCACAGTTATTACCGTATCTTCTGAAGGAATCAGGTCTTCTTCAGAAAACTCCCCAATCCCCTGCTTGTAAACTTTGGTGCGCCGTTCGTCACCAAATTTATCTTTCAAAGCTGCCAGTTCATCTTTAATTACTTTCAATATCTTGGCCGGATGTGCCAGTAAGTCTTCCAGAAAATCGATATATTTTTTTATAATTGCATATTCATCTTCAATCTTTTGCCGCTCTAGGGCCGCAAGTCTTCTTAGCTGCATATCCAGTATGGCGACAGCCTGCAGTTCGGATAGGCCAAATTTAGTCATCAAGTTCTTTTTAGCTTCATCGGAGTCTTTGGATTCCCGAATGGTTTTAATGACCGCATCCAAGTGGTCCAGAGCGATTTTTAATCCTTCCAGGATATGGGCTCGGGCTTTGGCTATTCTTAGTTCGTATTCACTTCGCCGGGTAATGACTCTTTGGCGGTGTTTAATGTACTCCGCCAGAATTTGTTTAAGGTTTAATGTTTGGGGGGTACCGTCCACCAGAGCCACGAAATTTGTCGGAAAAGTAGTTTGTAAGGCAGTATGTTTATATAAATTGTTAAGAATAGATTTAGGCTTGCCGTCGCGTTTTAACTCCACCACTACCCGGATGCCTTCCCGGTCTGATTCGTCCCGCAAGTCCGAGATACCATCAATCTTTTTTTCATGCACCAAATCGGCAATGCGGGCTACCATTTCAGCTTTGTTGACTTGATATGGCAGTTCGGAAATGACAATTTGGGTTTTGCCGCCCTTAGTGTCCTCTATTTCGGCTTTACCGCGAACAGTGATGCGGCCCCGGCCGGTAGCGTATACCCCGGCGATAGCTTTGACATCGTAAATTGCTCCGGCGGTAGGAAAATCCGGGCCTTTGACAAATTGCATAAGTTGGGCAATATCAGATTCGGGATTATCGATTAGTTGCACAACAGCATCAATCAGTTCACCCAGGTTATGTGGTGGAATTTTGGTGGCCATACCCACCGCAATGCCGTCTGATCCCATTAGCAGTAGATTTGGCAGTTTGGCCGGCAGAAAAGTGGGTTCTTGCAGCGTGCCGTCGAAGTTATCGATTTTATCTACCGTTTCCTTGTCGATATCGATAAGCATTTCTTCCGCGATGGCCGACAGCCTCGTTTCTGTATATCTCATGGCTGCCGGAGAATCACCGTCGACAGAGTTGTGAACGAAAACGCCAGCGGCTAAAGCGAAGTTGTGGCTATCATCGATCGTCAGATCATACACGTCTTCACGAGAATTTACTGCATCGACCTTAACAACTTTATGATTTCTATTTAGTTCCCATAAAACCAGATCTGGATTGTTATTGAAGTATTTTTTAATTCCAGTTTCCCAAGTGGTCGCACTGCCATAGCTGTACAACTCATTGCGTTTTTGTTCGTAAATATGTTCATTTAGAGTCTTATGAGTATCTAATATACTTTTGCAAACAGTCAGGAATTTTAGTTTTCCGGTATTGTTAGTTATTCTTCTTTTGTTTGAGGCAACAATTTTTTCGTGGTAAAGCTGGCGATACTTAGGATCTTGCCAAAGTCTTTTTAAAGTTTTAGATGCTCTTTGTGAGAATGTTTGAGATAATTCTGGATGATCTTTAAAGTACTTCTTATTTACATCGCTCAAAAACTTGCTCATTTTTTCCCTGTATTCTGGTTCTTTCCAGTTTATTGAGTTTCTCTCTGACATTCTTTGTTTATATTTTTCTCTGTTTGTATTGTTAGCCCAAAACGTTGCTCTGCCTTCGGCAATCCTTTTACGGTAAATTGGGTTCTTGTGCTGATTAACTGCTTGCTGGTAGTGAATTTTCCAGTGTTCTCCCCACCCGATTCTTATAATATTGTCGGGGTTGTTGTTGAGCTTATTAAAGTTAACATGATGTCTGACTCTACCGGCTGACTTTAGATACTTTTTGTGGGTTAAGTTATAGTTGTCAGCTAGGTGATGGGCTGGAATCCAAGTATCTTTTTTGTTCTGATAAATTAACTGATACCCTTCTCTATTGAGGCGATCTTCGGCGGTGGAAAGTTTTAGATAAAGCGGCATCAAGGATTCTCCGGCTGTAAGATATTGAGCTTCATTGTATGATCCGTCTTTTAATAAGAAGCGGTGGTTAGGTGTGCATCTAATTTCTGCACCATTATCCAACACGACCTTAACCAGTACGGCACCTCTTTTTGTTATTCTGGGTTCTTTAATTTCTGCAACAGCTATTAGCCCCAATGAGTTTATGGTGTAGGTGTAATTCTTTTTTCCTTGGGCATATTCCTTGACCAGGTCCTCGAAACTTAAATCTCGTCCATCTGTCAGCTTGACCATAGTGTCTTTGGTAAAACAACCAAAATTGCCTTGGCCATCTACCAATGGATATCTCATGGAAAAATCTTGGGCCAGGCGCACCAGTGCGTCATACACCGGCACGTCGCCATGGGGATGGTATTTGCCTAACACTTCTCCCACTACCGTGGCCGATTTTTTGTGTTTGCCGGTAGACCTTAAACCCATGTCATGCATGGCGTACAAAATTCGCCGGTGGACAGGTTTTAAGCCGTCGCGAACATCTGGAAGAGCACGGGCCACAATCACGCTCATAGCGTAGTCTAAGAAGTTACTCTGCATCTGGGTGGTTATTTCCACCGGTTGAATTTTGCCTACGTTTTTAGAAGTATCGTCGCTCATTTTTGCAATAAATTCCGGCCTTTGCCGGACCTTATTATCTTACCTTTTTTAACCGATCAAAGCAACCTTATTCAGCTTGAAAATTACACTTCCCTTCAGTTAGTTCTACGCACCCCAGACGAATTTCTCTATCATCGAACCGTCTAGCCATAATTTCTACTTTTCTATTTAGTGCTGGGCATATGATGTGACCAGGACTAATTGCATAGCCATTCGGTCGTTTTCTAAAGTATTTAGCCGCCATGGATTTTGGACTTATTTCTACCTCCACGTTGGCAGGACAATTTTCAACAGGGGTGCCCATGTTTTATTATTTGCCGAAGAATTGAATGACTAAGGGAGCGATCAGCAGAGCCACGATCTGGACAATCTTCATCATCGGGTTTAGGGCAGGTCCGGCTGTATCTTTTAAGGGATCGCCCACGGTGTCCCCCACTACTGCGGCTTTGTGGGGATCGCTTCCCTTGCCGCCGAATTTCCCGTCTTCAATATATTTTTTGGCATTGTCCCAAGCC
>Ga0209541_10014838_pt1 | contig 11709 bp, 12 predicted proteins | sample RifCSPlowO2_01_FD_184027 | JGI IMG/M metagenome (GOLD analysis project Ga0209541, IMG submission 184027) | Groundwater microbial communities from Rifle, Colorado - Rifle CSP2_plank lowO2_0.1 (SPAdes) (version 2) | ecosystem: Environmental > Aquatic > Deep subsurface > Groundwater | place...
ATGATTTTTTGGAATGTTTGCAAAAAGCTTTTATTATAAATTAAGATCTAAATAAAATTAAGATAAATTGAGAATTTGGGCGGGCGAAGCCGACTCCGCGCGGAGCAGTCAATTTCAACGAAGTTACATTTGGTGCTGTAATTATACACTTTGCGCGAACCTATTTTGAACGGAACTGACCGCCTCCGCTTCGCTCCGGCGGAACGCTCGGGCGGCTAATTTTTTCGACGGACAATTTCTTTTCCTTGCCCCTCCCTCCCTGCGCGGAAAAGGTTAAGGAACTCCCTGCCAGGGACGACTTTACCAAGTTTGGCTCTAATGATATTATGTATATGGGTGTGGATAACATATTTCAATTGTAGTATATCACAATTTAGTAGTAAATAATTACTACCCACACTTACCATTTTAATATGATTGCCCAAAACATCAAAAAATACAGGAAGAAAAAGGGCATATCGCAGGATAAACTTTCCAAACTTGCCGGAGTCACCTATAACACAATTATCAAAATTGAATCCGGCGCAACCCTGAATCCACGGGTAGATACCTTGCGGCTTATCGCTAAGGGTCTTGGTGTTACTGTGGATAATTTATTAAACGAAAAATAAAATTGTATGCACTCAAACAAGCCAAAAAATAGTGAAGTTGACGCGTACACCTATATCAAAGAAGAGTTAGAAAAACTCGGATGGGTTGTCAGAAATCCAGCGCGCGTATCTGACGGTGAAGTTTATAAACAAAACGAAGTTTTGGCACACAAAGAATTAAAGAAATATCTCGTTAGAGATATGCCTGAAGCCGTCGTCAAACTAAACGAAAGTGATTTTTGGGTCATAGAAAGCAAGCGGGATAGAAAAGATATTGAGACCGCCCTAGATGAAGCCATTGATCAATATGCAAAAAAAATAAATTCGAGCGACAAAATAAAATGCATAATTGCTTCTGGCGTAGCAGGAAATGATAATGATGTCGATGGGTATAAAGTTGTTAATAAATATCTAAAGAACGGGCGATGGGAAACAATCCTTTTCAACGGCAAAACAAAAAATATTTTACTTTCCAAAGATCAAGTAAAATACATTCTGAAAAATAATACGATTGACTACAAAGATTTTCCTGACTTGCCGGAGACAAAGTATATTAGTGCGGCAGAAGAAATCAACGAAGTACTTCATAATGCCGGAATTAACAAAAACAAAAGGGCAAGATTTATGGCCGGACTCATTCTATCCTTATCGCTGGACGAGGAGGTTGATTTGAGAACTACAAATACAAAATTACTTGTTAAAAACATAAACAACCTTATAGAGCGGAAGTTGGAAGAAGTTAAAAAAGAGAACTTTATTGATTTTCTGAAATTGGAACTTCCTCCTAGTCCAGAAAATCATGTCAAGTACAGACAAGCTATAATAGAAACCCTCAAGGAACTACAAACACTGGATATAAAAAATGCGATGGCGTCGGGTAAGGATGTTTTGGGGGAATTTTACGAAAAGTTTTTGAAATATGGTAATGGCGCAAAAGAGATCGGCATTGTCTTAACTCCGAGACATATTACGAAATTCGCTGTAAATGTTTTGGATGTAAAACCAAATGACTATGTTCTAGACCCAGCATGTGGGACTGGTGGCTTTTTGGTTTCTGCGTTTGATTATGTAAGAAATAATGGAAACAAAAACCAAATAGATGAATTCAAAAATCATCATATCTTTGGCATTGAGCAAGACGACGAAGTTGTCGCGCTAGCACTTGTTAATATGATTTTTAGGGGTGATGGACGGAACAACATGAACGAGGGAAATTGTTTTCAAAAGAATATTGAGAAAACAATCAAGGGAAGTATTACTACTGGAAAGGTTGATGCTAGAACCGATAATAAACCGCCAAAAAATCCAATTATAAGCAAGGCACTGATGAACCCGCCGTTTGCTCTTAAAAAAGGAGATGAGAAAGAGAGTCATTTTGCTGATTATGCTTTGGACCAAATGCAGGACGGGGGTATTTTGTTTGTGATTGTTCCGATTTCGGTCATGGTTGAATCTTCTGGTAAAAACTGGAGAAAAGAGTTGTTGGAAAACAACACCTTACTTTCAGTCGTAACATTCCCAGAAGATTTATTTTATCCAGTGAGCGTTGGAACTGTCGGGGTTTTTATTAAGAAAGGAATACCTCACGATTTTGAAAAGCAGAAAGTTTATTTTGCGCGGGCGACTAGCGATGGTTTCAGAAAAAAGAAAGGCAAACGAATTCGTTTTGAAAATACCGAAAATAGATTGAAAGAAGTCGAGGAAGAATTAAAAGCATTTCTCGTCAATCAAAATCTGAAATTCGGCGATGTGCCGGAATTTAAGAAAATATGTAAGCTAGACCGAGAGGATTCAAGTGTTGAATTGGTTCCAGAGGCATATATTGATAGTCGCATTCCTACGCTTAGGGAAATAGAGAAAGGAATTGAACAGATGGTCAAGGAGGCCATAGCATTTAAGATAAAATACTCCGATCAATTAGAAAATAAAAAATAGTTATGCTGACTACCATTGGAAAATTGTTTGACATAGAATACGGTCAAAAAGAGTACGAAAATAAAGAACCGTTAGAAGGAAATGACGGAAACGGTATTCTGATTTCCTCAAAAGGAGATGATAACGGCGTTTTCGGTTTTTTTGATATAGAGGATTATTATAAGGCACCATTTATTACTGTTCCTAGAGTCGGGACTATTGGGCAGGCTTTTGCCCAAGAGAAAGATTGCTCCGTGGACAATAACTGCATGGTCTTAATTCCTCATAAAAAATTAAGCAAAGAGGAATTGTTTCAAATCGCTTTTCAAATTCGCCTTAACAAATGGAAATATCGGTATGGAAGGCAGATAACACCCGAAAGACTAGCAACTCAAGAGATTAGTTTAATAGATAGCAAGATTGATTATAATAATCTCTCACAAAAACTGTTACCAAAGAAGCGGGCGAAAATAAAAATAAGAGAAAATAAAAATATTAAATTAGTAAGAGTTATTGACCTTTGCGAAATTTCAAAAAAAGTTGCAGTTCCGCAAAACGCTATGGAACCAGATGGCACGCCATATGTAACTACTACTTCGAAAAATAATGGCGTGTCTGATTGGGTTGGAGAAGAACCAAACGCAAAGGGTAAGTGTCTGACGGTCGCACTCAACGGGAGTGTCGGAGAAGTATTTTTTCAATTTAATGATTTTATAACGAGCGGAGACAATGCCGTGCTTACTCTAAAAACGAAGTATAATCCCTATCTACTTTTTTATGTCGGATACATGATTAAAAATCATCAATGGCGGTATAATTATTATCGGAAATTGAATCTGAAAAAATTAGAGAAGATGTTAATCCCTATTCCATACAATAACGGCGAAATTGATTTGAGTCAGATCGAAAGCATTGTTAAAAATTCTTACGGATTTGACGAATTGAAAAAATACTTGTAGTTTATATTAATTGTCCGCCGAAAAAATTAGCCGCCCGAGCGTTCCGCCGGAGCGAAGCGGAGGCGGTCAGTTCCGTTCAAAATAGGTTCGCGCAAAGTGTATAATTACAGCACCAAATCACAATTAACCTTCAATAACCAACCTTAAACCGTCAACAGTTAACTCTAACTGTTTTTTTATTTTCTTTAGAAACAACGCGTTGACATAAGATAAAAACCGTGCTAACATTGGACGTTGTTCAGATGTAACTTAACTGGCTAACCGCCGCGAAAAAATCGCGGTGATCTTGAACCTTGGAGGAGATACAAATGCTGGGATTCTTGATGTTGGCACTTCTAAAAGTCGCCGCTTGGTTTTTTACGGCGGCAAGCGTCTTGATGACGTGTTTGAGCCTTTCAGTTAAGCTGGGGGAAAGAAAGATCTTTTGCTTCATCTTAGGCGAAGTCAGTTTCATATCGTCGCTCGCCTGCATGGCGATAATACCTTACAGCGACAGCATGGGACCGCGAATATTCCCGGCCCTTATGTTCTTTGCCGGATCATTAGGCTTTGTACGGGCAATCTGGAAGGCTGACAAGTAGCGAATACTCGCCCTTACCTAAGCTCCTCGTTGGATGAAGCTCAACTCGGAGCTTTTTTTTATTCTTGGAAACTTAAGAAATTAATTTAAAAGTTATTAGTTATTGGTTATTCGTTATCTGTCAAAAAAAGGGTTGTTTTTTTGGTATTTTAGCAGTAAGATAGTAATGATATGGCCGACGCCGGAAAAAACCGAATAATTAACCCCAAAGAGCTTAAAGAAGAAAGCGCTTTTGATTTGTCTTTGCGGCCGAAAAATTTGACTGAATTTATTGGTCAGCAAAAAATCAAGGAGAATCTAAAAATTTTCATGGCCGCGGCCAAGGGCCGGAAAGAGCCAATTGAACACGTTCTGCTTTACGGCCCGCCCGGACTGGGCAAAACCACCTTAGCCCACATTATTGCCAATGAAATGGACGTTAATATCCGCGTCACTTCCGGACCGGCCTTGGAGAGAAGCGGCGACTTGGCCGCCATTTTAACCAACCTGGAAGACGGCGACATTTTATTCATTGACGAAATCCACCGCTTAAACAAAATCATTGAAGAAATTCTCTATCCGGCCATGGAAGAATATGCCTTGGACATTGTCATTGGCAAAGGCCCGTCGGCCCGGACTTTAAGGCTTGATTTGCCTCATTTCACCATTGTCGGCGCCACCACCAAAATCAGCCTGCTTTCTTCGCCCTTGCGCGACCGCTTCGGCAACATTTATCATTTAAATTTTTATGAGGACGGGGAAATCGGCCAAATCGTCAACCGCTCGGCTCAAATTCTAAAAATTGAGATTGAAAAAAAAGCGGCGGAACAAATCGCCAGCCGGGCCCGCAAAACTCCCCGCGTCGCCAACCGCCTTTTAAAACGCGTCCGCGATTTTACCCAAGTTAAAGCCGACGGCAAAATTACCGAAGCAATCACCGGCCAGGCCTTGGCAATGCTTGACATTGATGAATTTGGTTTAGATCAAATTGACCGGAAAATTCTGGAAATCATTATCACTAAATTTAGCGGCGGCCCGGTCGGCTTAAACACCATTGCCGCGGCCACCGGCGAAGAAATGGAAACAATTGAAGACGTTTATGAACCGTTTCTGATCCAAACCGGATTGCTAAAAAGGACGGCCAAGGGCCGCCTGGCCACGGAAAATGCTTATAAACATTTGGGGTTGGCCGATTCGCTAAACCAAAATAAGTTGCTATAATTAAAGCGATACGAATCTACCCTTCGACTCGCTCCGCTCGCTCAGGGCAGGCAAATGCATTCGGAATCTACTAATACTACGAATTACCCGTCTAGCCCGCTTCGCTCTCGCTTCAGCGAGGCGAGCCGACGAGGCTGACGAATCTTTACAAATATACCAATACTAATAAATAGCGTCTGCTGAATTCATTCGTAAATTCGTACTCATTCGTAATTCGTAGTAACTCATTAGCACCATTCATATGTATTTGTCAGCCTCATCTTCCGCCCATTTTCAGCAAGGCTAGACGGGTAATTAGCATTATATGGTAGGTTTTTCCCTCTCAATCTTCTACTACGTCTATTTGGGTTTTGTTTTAATTTTTTTACTCTTCACCTTTTTTAATATTTATCATCTAGTCCGGTTCGGCCCTTCCTTGGCCGTCTCAACGGTAGCAATAATTTTCTACATCGTCGTTTCAATTTTTATTTTCCAGATCTCCTGGCAATACATCGCCAACGTTGACTGGGAACAAACTATACCGATTTTAATCCAGCTGTCAATATGAGGCCCTACCGCGCCCACCTCAAAACCAACGAAAAGATAATCCTCGTTTTACGTCGCCATCCTTTTATTATTTTTGCCAAAATTTTATTTTGGCTCATGGTCGCGCTGCTGCCCTTAATTTTTCACCTGACACTGGAAAAAATCCTGGCGGACTTATTCAGCAATAATCTGTTTTTACCAATCGTTATTTTATTTTTAAGCATTTACTACCTTTACCTCTGGCTTTTTATTTTTCACAGCTTTGTTGACTATTACCTTGACATCTGGATCGTCACCGATGAACGGATTATTAATATTGAACAAAGGGGGCTTTTTGATCGGGTGGTTTCCGAGCAAAAACTTTACCGAGTCCAGGACGTCACTTCTGAATTAAAAGGAATATTTTCAACAATGCTTGATTTCGGCACCGTCCATATTCAAACCGCCGGCGAACAGGCTCGCTTTATTTTTAAACAAGTGCCAAAACCCTACAATGTTGCCCGCAAAATTACCACTTTGGTAGAAGAAAACAAAAAATTCCATCGCTTATTGGAGCAAGGGGACGAAATCCATACTTAAGGCGAAGAAGGGATTGAAAATGATTTTTTAGGTTAAATATGGTAAAATAAAAGGCGTAAAACCTTTGATTTTTTTATTTTACCCCCTAATTTTTTGGCTTAAATACGATAATTTTTACCCACTCGCGGCAAAAACAAAAAATTAAACCCTTGACTAAAAATTTAAATTGTGTATAATAACGGCGTTTAAAACGATGGCGGCTGACCAAAATCCTGAAAAAAGAAACCTTGATAACCAAAAAACCCAGACTAAACCAGACTGGCAGCAGGGACTGCAGCTTTTTTTTCAACTTTCCGGCTGGTTAGTCGGCCCGCTGGTGGTCGGTTTATTTTTGGGCCAGTGGCTGGATGAAAGATATCAAACCAAGCCCTGGCTGTTTCTCGCCACCACTGGTTTGGCTTTTGCCGTCACCTGTTTTGGCATCGTTTTAAAGACCAGGGAATTTATTAAACAAATTGAAAATGATTCAAAAAAAGAAATAAAATCAAAAAATCCGGAGATGAGGAATAAAAATAATGAAAATTAGCGAATCAGTCAATTCCCAAAAAATTAATCAGGCAAGCGAAGAAATCGGCTTTAACCAATTGCCAGAAGATCAGCTGACGAAAATTGAACATCAGTCGACTCTGTTTGCCGAGCCGATTTTTCATATCGGCAACTTCACCGTCACCAATTCCTTAATTAACTCTTGGCTAGCGGTGATAATCATCGTGATTTTGGCCCTCGTTATCCGGTTAAAATCGGCCAACATCCCGAAAGGCATCCAAAACTACGCCGAACTGATTTTAGAGGGAGCCTTCAATTTGGCGGATTCAGTCACCGGCTCCCGGACCAAAACTTTAAAATTTCTGCCGCTGGTTTTGCCCTTGTTCATTTTTATTCTAATCAATAACTGGCTGGGGCTTTTACCCGGCGTCGGCTCAATCGGCCTAATTGCCAATGAACACGGCAAACTGGTCTTTATCCCTTTCTTGCGCGGCGCCACCGCCGACTTAAACACCACCTTGGCTTTGGCCATCATGGCCGTTATTTTCACCCACATTTTCGGCGTCGTCATGGTTAACGCCTGGAGCCATCTCAACCGCTTTATCGGCCTTAATTTATTTTTAGAAATCCCCCGAAAAATCATCGCCGAAAAAGATTACAAAATTTTATTCATCAATCCGATTAAATTTTTTGTGGGTATAATTGAGGTGGTGGGTGAATTGGCGAAAATTGCCTCACTTTCATTCCGGCTTTTTGGCAACATCTTTGCCGGCGAAGTTTTGTTGGGAGCAATGGCCGCGATCTTTGCCTTTTTTATGCCAATTCCTTTTATCTTCCTGGAAATTATTGTGGGTATTATCCAAGCGCTGATTTTTGCCATGCTGACCTTAGTTTTTATGACGATTATGACCACTGGCCACGAGGGAGAAGAAGGTCATCAGGCGGTAGAACATTAAAATAAATTCGAAACAAATCACAAATTTCGAGCACTAAATCATTTTTGGAATTAAGAATTATGAATTAGGAATTAGGGTAAATTAGGCAACCATAATTCATAATTCCTAATTCAATTTTCTGGTGATATTCCTGGGTTTATAATTTAGGATTTTCCGCCAGAGGCGGATCTGCCTCTAGCATGAAGTGCTTATAATTTTAATTAATAATAACTAATAACTTAGGCAGTTTGCTAACTAACCCAGACTGCTAACGGAGATAAATTTATGGACCTAACAATGCTAGCCAAAGCCTTAGCTATCGGCATCGGTTCAATCGGACCGGCTTTAGCCATTGGTAAAATTGGCGCTCACGCCATGGACTCAATCGGCCGAAATCCGGAAGCCGCCGGCAAAATTTTAGTGCCGATGCTTCTGGCCGCGGCCTTTGCCGAAGCGGTAGCAATTTATGCGCTCGTGATCGCTTTTTCAATTTCCGGAGAGTAAATCCAGCACCTTTCTTCAAAAAATCCCTAAAGAAAAACTTATCTTAATCTCCCTTCGTGCCCAGTGCCGCAAAAACCTTTAAGTCAAGCGACGGGCGGAACGGAGCATCCGAGAAAGGTGCGGGATAAATTCGCCGCCGAGATTGACAAAATTTAATTCTAACAAAATCATTTGTGGAACAAATCGTCTCAACTTTTCATCTTGACTGGAAATTAATCATTGCTCAACTGATTAATTTCGCCGTGGTGGTTGGCGTGCTTTGGTATTTTGCCTTCAAGCCATTGGCAAAAACGATGATGGCGCGAACCGCCAAGATTGAAAAGGGCCTGATGGAAGCGGCCGCCGCTCAAGAAAAATTGGAACAGATTGAAAAGGAACGGCAGGCGGCACTGACTAAAACCAAAAAAGAGGCCGAGCAGCTGATCAACCAGGCCCGCGATTTAGCCGAAAAACAAAAGCGAGAAACTGTCCAAAAAACCAAAGAGGAAGCGGCCAAGGTCGTCGCTTTGGCTCGAAAGCAAATTGAACACGAAAAAGAAAAAATGATTGGCGAAGCTAAGACCGAAGTGGCAACGCTCATCATTCAAACCGCGGAAAAAATTCTGCCAAAAATTACGGATAAAAAAATTGACCGGGCGCTGATCGAAAACACTTTAAAAGAACTGAAATAAAATGGTGATTTAACATGAGAATTGATACTAAAAATTACGCCCAAGCGCTGTACCAAACCGTTAAAGAAAGTAAGGGTGAAGCCTTAAAATTGGCGATAAAAAATTTTGTCAGACTGCTTAAGGAAAAACGCCTGATCGGCCTTGCCCCAAAAATTATTGCTGACTTTATTCAATACTATAATGAAACGGAAAAAATCGTCGCCGTTAAGGTGGTCAGCGCCTTAGACTTAAGCGAAACAATGAAAGATGAAATTAAAAGCCGGATTAAAGCTTTGACCGGCAAAAAGGTAGAGCTAACGACAGAAACTGACCCGGCGCTGATTGGCGGCGTCAAAATAATTTTTGCCGACAATTTAATTGACGGCAGTTTAAAAACCCAGCTGGAAAACCTCAAAAAACAATTACTCTTAACAAATTAATGCGGCGGCTATGGACAAAAATTACATCATTGAATTATTAAAGCAACAAATCAAGGGCTATGAAACCCAGATTAAAACCGAAAAGGTCGGCACCGTGGTTGAGGTTGGTGACGGCATTGCCAAAATTGCCGGCCTCTCGGAGGTGATGGCGGCCGAAATGCTTGATTTTGGCGATCAAGTCTTTGGCGTGGCTTTAAATTTAGATGAGGATTTTGTTGGGGCCATCATTCTGGGCGACTACAGCAATCTTCGCGAAGGCGATATGGTCAAATCAACCGGCCGGATTTTAGAGGTGCCGGTCGGACCAGCCGTTATCGGCCGGGTAGTCAACCCTTTGGGCCAACCGTTGGACGGCAAAGGACCGATTAAAACCGAAAAATTTTATCCGATTGAAAAAATTGCGCCCCGCGTCATTACCCGCCAACCAGTTAATACCCCGTTGCAAACCGGCATTAAAGCGATTGATACCATGTTTCCCATTGGCCGCGGCCAACGCGAATTAATCATCGGCGACCGCCAAACCGGCAAGACCGCTTTAGTCATTGATACGATCATCAACCAACACGACCAAGATGTTATTTGTATTTATATCAGCATCGGCCAAAAAGAGGCTAAAGTGGCCCGAATTATCAACGAATTAGAGGCCCGAGGGGCAATGGCCTACACCACCGTGGTGGCGGCTTCAGCCGCTTTTCCGGCGGCGCTGCTTTATCTGGCTCCGTTTGCCGGCTGCGCCATGGGCGAATATTTTATGGACCAGGGCAAAGACGCTTTGGTCATTTACGACGATTTATCAAAACAGGCCGTGGCTTATCGGCAAATTTCCCTGCTTTTAAAACGGCCGCCCGGCCGCGAAGCTTACCCGGGTGATGTCTTTTATCTGCATTCGCGGCTTTTGGAACGCGCCGCCCGCCTGAACAAAAATTACGGCGGCGGCAGCCTAACCGCCTTACCGATTATTGAAACCCAGGCCGGCGATATCGCCGCTTATATTCCCACCAACGTAATTTCCATCACCGACGGCCAGATCTTTTTGGAAAGTGATTTATTTTATCAGGGAATCCGGCCGGCAATCAACACCGGTCTTTCCGTATCGCGGGTCGGCTCGGCCGCCCAAATCAAGGCGATGAAACAGGTCGCCGGGAAAATGAAGCTGGAAATGGCGCAATACCGCGAGCTGGCCGCCTTTGCCCAATTTGGTTCAGACTTAGATGAGGCCACGAAAAAACAAATTAACCGCGGCGCCCGGCTGACCGAAATCTTAAAGCAGCCGCAATATGAGCCGGTGCCAGTCCAGCACCAGGTCCTAACCGTTTATGCCGTAACCACTGGCTTATTTGACGATGTGGCGGTGGAAAAAGTCAAAGAGTTTGAAACCGGCCTGATTAAATACACTCAAACTCACGGCCAGGCCGTTTTAGAAAAAATTGTTAAGGAAAAACAATTGACTCCCGAAATTGAAGAAAAACTTAAGAAATTAATCACTGACTATAAGGCAACTCTAAGCTAACTTATTTCGCTTGATCCTATGGCGCTTTCCACTAAAATAATCAAAAAAAGAATTCGCTCCATTGGCAATACCAAAAAAATTACCAAGGCGATGGAAATGGTTTCAGCCGTAAAAATGAGAAAAGCAGTGATGTCAGTCTTGGCTTCCCGCGACTATGCCGGTACGGCCTGGGGCTTAGTTTTAGGCCTAGTTCAGCGGGTAAAGCCCGAGGATCATCCTCTCTTAAACCGCCGCGAGCCGGTCAAAAAAATTGGAGTGATTTTAATTTCTGCCAACCGCGGCCTCTGCGGCGGCTTTAACAGCCAAATTATCAGCCAAGCAATTCAATACGCCAAAAATCAATCGGCGGAAATAGAATGGATTACCGTCGGAAAAAAGGGGGCTGACTTCCTGGCCAAAAACGGCCAGAGGGTCGTCGCTGAATTTGAAAAGCCGGATTTAATCACCGGCACCGCCGAAATTTTGGCTTTGGCTCGGCTGGTAATTAAAGATTATCTCAACAATAATTATGATAAAATAATTTTGGCCTATACGGATTTTTATTCCACTATGGTCCAAAAACCAAAAATCCGCCAACTCTTGCCTTTTGAACCAACCAGCGAATCGGACTTGGGCAGTATCGGTGAGAATAAAACCCCAGCCAACCAAGCCAACTTTGAAATTTTTGAGTACATTTTTGAACCAAACAAAACCGAAATTTTAAACCAGTTTTTGCCTCGCCTCGTTGAAATTCAGCTTTACCAAGCCTTGCTGGAATCAGCGGCCTCGGAACATTCAGCCCGAATGCTGACGATGAAAAACGCCACTAACGCGGCGGCGGACATGATTGACGAATTA
>Ga0209541_10014840_pt1 | contig 11708 bp, 11 predicted proteins | sample RifCSPlowO2_01_FD_184027 | JGI IMG/M metagenome (GOLD analysis project Ga0209541, IMG submission 184027) | Groundwater microbial communities from Rifle, Colorado - Rifle CSP2_plank lowO2_0.1 (SPAdes) (version 2) | ecosystem: Environmental > Aquatic > Deep subsurface > Groundwater | place...
TGAGAGATTTGGACGCTTTCAATTATCGAAGTCAGGAGTTTTTTGTTGTTTATTTGGATTTCATTTTTTATTTTTAATTCTTTTAGAATGTCGGAAAAAAGAGAGAGGATTTCAGCGTCTGCGTTTGTTGTTGTGTCTCCTAGGATATCAGCGTCGCATTGCGTGAATTGCCTGAATCTTTTGCTTGAGACCGGTTCGTCACGGAAGACTTCCCCGATTTGATACCTTTTGAACGGGAATCTTATGTTTGGATTTTGCTTTAATATTCTTGAAAGCTGGAAAGTGAATTCGTATCTTAATCCTAAATCGCGATTTCCGCGGTCTTTCAGCCTGAATCTGTCGGAGATTGCCTCGTCTTCAATGCTTTCGTTCGGCGAGGATTTCATGAGCTCGTCGAATTCTACAATCGGTGTTTCTATCGGCAGGAATCCGTATAATTTGAACCATTTAGTTATGACTGCCTTGACTGCTTCTCTCTTGAGCGCTTCTTCAGGAAGGAAATCCTGAAATCCTTTTACTGTCTCGATTTCAAAGGTCATTTTATTTTAGCTCCTTTTTTGTAGATTTAGATTCTTTATTAATCTGTTTCTTTTTTCGGGAATCTAAACTTTTAGTTATTATCAATATTATTATGATAAATATCGTTGTTGCGGTATAAAGTGCCCAAAATCCATCATCACTTGGATATTTTCTGTCTATAATGTTTATTATTGCATAAATTGTAACTGATAATACCGATATTATGAACAAATCTATTTCATCTAATTTTTTCCTTGTTGGAATTGTATCAAGATATAAAAGATAGCCTGCTATTACGAAAGGTATAGAGTAGTAAAAAGCCAGCATTAGAAAGATTATAATTAGTGAGCCTGAAAAGTCAGCTATATTTATTGTTGGCTGTTTATTTTGCACTTGGTAAAGTACTCCTGAAACTGGAAGAAATATTATTCCAAACCATTTAGGCCACTTTTTTAGCGCTTTCTCTAGTTCTTTTATCCAACCCATTTTTACGTCAAAAAAGCGGAAGGAGAGAATTGAACTCTCGTTTCACGGACTTTGCGATCAACCTCGCTCTCCTCGCAACCTTGCCCGCGGTTTATAGCAGACAAGACTCGGACGAAATTGTTCGCCACAACCGTGCGTTCTAACCGTTGAACTACAACCGCCATATTTAGTTTTTTCTCATTTAGAGAATATAAATTTTTAGAATCAAAGCGACAACTAGGAAAATCAAATTCTGTTCGGATGATGGGGAAACCCCCTAACTAATTCCTTATTAGTTGTCATGTTTTTTTGAGATTAATCAGGTATTTAAGTTTTTGCGTTTGATAACCACAAGGGTTATCCGAAAATTAGTTCTCAAGGCTGTTAAAAATTAACTTGCTGAATTAGTCGGAGAAATATTTTAATTTAGGTGATTAGGTCATTTTAGCACCAAAAAGTCACAAATTAAATGATAAGACAAATAAATTAATTAAAGAATTATCTTTTGTCGTCGGTAAAGGTTCATTTTTTTATTAATTTGAAAATATTAAAAGCTCGCATTTACATTTGCAAGACATATTTTTTTATAATTTATCGTCGGCAATTACCAAAAAAATGGTGCGTTAAACCACTAATCGCCTATTATTTTTTATAGAGGAGAAAAGAGATTTAATTTGTCGTTAGGAAATAATTATCGGATACAACACTTGATAACTGCAAATGAGGCGATTAGGTTTGGGTGAAATAATCAATTGTGCCGTGGGCGTTGATAGCGCCGCTGATTCTTTTTAGTGCGAGGATGTAAGCCGCTGTCCTTAAAGTTGTTTTGTGTTTTTTCTGGAGCTGGCTGACTTCCATATAAGATTCCGACATTATTTTTTTCAGTTTTTCATTTACTTCCTCTTTTTTCCAATAATATCCTGTGCGGTTTTGCGTCCACTCAAAATAGCTGACTGTAACTCCTCCGGCATTTGTCAGTATGTCGGGCATTACGACTATTTGTCTTTCTTCGAGGATTTCATCAGCTTCATTTGTTACTGGGCCGTTTGCCAATTCAAAAATGTATTTTGCTTTTATTTTGCCTGCGTTTTCTTTTGTCAGCTGGTTTTCCAGAGCTGCTAGGATTAGGATATCAACGTCTAATTCGAGCAACTCAGAATTTGTTATTTTTTTCTGGTTTTCACTGCAGCAGTTCAGCTGTCCTTTTTCTTTTTTTATATTCATCATTTGCTCAGGATTTAGAGATTCTTCCGAGAGGATTCCTGCTTTTGAATCGCTTATTGCCTTTATTTTGTATCCGTCGCTGTGGAGAAATTTTGCGATGTTGTATCCTGCGTTTCCGAATCCCTGAATTGCGACTGTTAGCTCTTCGGGGTTCAGGTCTTTTTCTTTTACAAATTCCTGTATTATGTAATTTGCGCCAAGGGCGGTCGCTTCATCTCTCCCTTCGCTTCCGCCAAGAGCGAGAGGTTTTCCTGTTATAAATGCCGGCTGTATTTTTCCCGAGATTTTGTTGTATTCGTCGGACATCCAACCCATTATTGTTGGATTGGTGTAAACGTCGGGGGCAGGGATGTCAATGTCAGGGCCAAGAACTTCGTACATCGTCGTTACATAGCCGCGGCTCAATCTCTCTAATTCCTTGTTTGATAATTTTTTTGGATTGACAGTTATTCCCCCTTTTCCTCCGCCGAATGGAATGTTTGCGACTGCGCATTTGAAAGTCATCCAGAAAGCAAGCGATTTTACTTCGTCCAAATTTACTTCGGGGTGGAATCTTATTCCTCCTTTTGCAGGGCCGCGGGAAGTGTTGTACTGAACGCGGTATCCTTCAAAAATTTTTAATGAGCCGTCGTCCATTCTGACTGGGATTGACACCTGAATTATTTTTTTTGGCTTTTCTAATGTTGTGATAGTTTCGTTGCTTATTTTTACATGCCTTAATGCGTTTTCCAATTGTTTTTTAGCACTTTCGAATGTGTCTGCCATTTTTGTTTTTGGAGTTATTTGTTTTTAAGGATGATTGTTGTCGAGTTTGTGCATTTACGGCGCTAATTTTTTATTGGATAAATAATATTTTTTGATTCTATCGATTGTAGGTTTTATTCCTTTAGATAAATTTTTGTGCCAAGGCTGGATTTTAGAATGCAGCTCTAAAAGTTTTTTTAATTTTGTTTTATCAAACTCTTTTAAATTAGCCACTAAAACCTGAAGAAAATATTTTATTTTTTTATTTTGCTGTTTTCCTATGCTTAAATTTAAATTAGTAACGTCTGAAAAAATTCTGTGCAATGTTCTTATGACTTCTCCAGATTTTGTTCTTTGCTCTTCTGTCAGAGAAGGGTAAAATTTTGCGAATAAGTCATAAAATTTCTTTATGTAATCTACGTTCTGAATTTTCTTTAATTTATTTATAGCCATAAATAATCTTTCTACTCCAAAAGCTCCGATACTTATAGTATGTTTAAATTCTTGAAGCCCATTAATATTTTTTGAAATTTTTTCTTCAGAGGAATAAGTAGGCAACCAAATAAAGTATTCTGTTGTTGCAATGTCTAAAAGTTTTGGTTTTTCTTTAGTTCCTATATCGTAATTTATCTCATTTCTATAACCCCAAGGAGTAGTTTTGTTTAAGTGTAATGAGAGAAAAGTATCTCTGGTCTCATCAGGAATTAAATTTTCTTTTGGAATTCCTGCTTCAATAAAAGAGTTTTTTGTTAATGTGTCTTCGGGAATGGTAAAATTAAATTTATATTTTCCCCTTGTAATTTCTGAAATTTTTCCACCCTTTTGATAAGAAACATAAATTTTATCTGTTTTTAATCCTAATTCTTTTAAATTTTCAATTAATTTTCTAATTTGAAATCCATGAATTTTTTTCACATTTTCTTTTTTTGATAAAGTTATAATTCCTGCTACATCAGACATCTCAAAAACTCCAAGGTATTTCCACAAATTCCTTCCTTCTTTTATGTTATCTAAAATATCTTGAGGTCTTATGCAAGTTTGAATAGTTGAAAATATTTGATCTTTGGGAAAATTGTGATATCCTTCAAATTCTCTTAACATATCATATTCGGTAAAGCTTAGATTAAAAGTTCCAGGGAAGCCTTTGTGGATTAAAGGAGCTCTTTTGTATTTCTTGCAGTTCGGATATTTTTCGGTATTTGCAAGAAATTCTCTTAATTTTTGGTATGTAATCTTTGCCATAAATAAATAATAAATAGAGAACTTATTAAACTTTTGAAAGTTGTACTATTTTAAATTAAATCGTTTTACCCCGCAGCTTGCTGCGGCTGGGAGCTTCATTTTTTTGCGGTAATAAAGATAAACTGTTGGGATTAATGACGGTATTTAACTATGGGTTAAATATTTAATCGGGCTTTGGCATTTGTTTTTATGAAGTTTAAGTTTTATGCACTGAAGTTTTCTATAGTAATGGTTTTGGTTTTTTTAGCGCAGATTTTTATTTCTGGTTTTACGGAGCTTTTTGTTTTAAACTCTGATTCGTGGCTTGAGCCGTGGAGATTTTTGACTGCAGTTTTTTTGCATGGCGGAGTCGGGCATTTAGTTTTGAATTTGTTTGCGTTGTTGCTTTTCGGTTCCATACTTGAGAGAGTTGCAGGTAGCGGGAAATTTTTGCTGGTGTTCTTTTTCACAGGGATTTTTGCTAATTTAATTTCTATTAATTTTTACAAATCTTCTTTAGGGGCGAGTGGCGCGATTTTCGGAGTTATTGGAGCATTGATTTTTATTCGCCCGGGAATGCCTGTTTGGGCTTTTGGCCTACCCATGCCATTGTTTGTGGCGGGAATAATTTGGGCCGGTGCAGATATGTTGGGGGCTATTGGATTTTTCTCAGACAATCCGCTGGATAATACAGGGAATATTGCTCATCTTTCCGGAATGTTTTTGGGTTTTGTTTTTGGGTATTTTTACAGAAAGAGATTAAGGAAAAAAGTCCGAAAGATTGACGTTTCCATCGACGAGAACGAGATTAGAAGATGGGAAGACAACTGGATGCGATAAGGATAAATACTCTTTTTGTGTTTTTGATTAATGATTAAAATCGTTGAGAAAATTCTTGAGAGAAATAAAAGAGTTGAGGCGGATAAGGCCTGGGAGACGAGCAATGCAAGAAGATTTATTATTTCTTTAATGACTTATGCTATTGTTGTTATTTTTCTTTTTTTAATTAATGTTCAAAATCCCTGGTTGAACGCGCTTGTTCCTGCTATCGGATTTTTTCTTTCAACTTTGACTTTACCTTTCTTCAAGAGATATTGGATAAATAATTTTTATAAGAGGTGAATGGGGAATGGCAGCGGATTTGGAGGTGGTGCCTAGAAAAATACCGCCGCGTCAGCCCCATTTGGTTAATTTAGGTTGTGAAAAATAGTTGATATAAGTGTAGGTGGAACTTTTTGGGACTTGGCTTTTATTTTTGGTACGTATATTTTGTGTCGGGCAGCGTGTCTTTTGAGGATAATTTTTTTGCTTGACTGTTTAGGTACTGGATTAAGGCTATAAAAAGAAGGAACAGAAAGATTATAGCGATGATTAAGTAGCGGTTGCTTTCTCTTATGTAGTACACTATTCCAATTAGTGCTACGACAAGGATTGCTATTACCAAATTTTTTACCATCTTTTGAAATGCCCCTACCGAACGCTAGCCAGCCTGGACAACGCTCGTCTTGAAAACTATTTTTACTTTCAATTAACTAAAAAACCTTTGAGTATTTAAAGACCCTCTTTACTGAATTGATATATTAATTTTCCTCAATTATTTCCTTGGTCTTTGATAAAATCTTTTTTGATAAACTAAGTAACTTTTCATAAACCGGGCTGTCAATTGACAAGTCTGTTCCGTATTGATACAATTCTCTCGCTTTCACGCTTGTTGTTTCAGATTTTGATTTTTTTGTATCAAGAGATGCAATTTTATCAAGGGCATCCTTCTCAATATTTATCTTTCCTTCTTCTGAAAGGTAGTGCATTAAGGCGAAAGTGCATTCCTGATTTCCCGACTCATAACCAAACTTAGAAGCGATGGCTAATAAACAATGATACATAGAATAAAAAAATGCACTCGCCGACCAGTCAGAAAAACCTATTTCCGCAAACTTAATTCCCGCCATTAAATCATGTTCTGCTTTTGCTATGTGCTTCTGTATTTGCTTTTTGTCTATTTCTGTTTTGACCAATCCTCTGTGCGTTTCTCCTTCTTTAAGCTCTTCTTTTGCCTTTTTCAGACACCAATTGACCTTGTTTTTCGCGTGACTCATTTTCTCAATAAACTTACCAGTTTTTCTTCCCCGGAAACTACAATGCCCTTTATAGCATTTAAGATTACCTTATTGCCCGATTTTATATTTTTTTCTAAATCTTCTTCAGTCTGATAAACAGGATGAATCTTTTTTTCATTGAGAATATTTATTTTGTCTACTTCCTTTTCCACAGTTTGAAATGCCTTTTTATTAACAATTATTAGAGAATCTATATCTTCCGCTTCTTTCTCTTTTTTTAAGACAGAGCCGAAAAGGATAATTGCGTTCGCATGTTTTATTTTTTGAAGCTCGCCAATCCATCTTTTTACATACGCTTTTGACCATTCAGATTCTTTTTTCATCAGAAAGGAGGCGTATGAAATGGCATAACTGCTTTCATGATTAATGCTATATATTTTTGACTTTCCGATTTGTTTAGCTTTGAGAATACCTTCTTTTGCCAGCCTTCTCGCTATTTTTAAAGCACCCATCGGGCTGATTCCCATAAGCTCAGCTAAGTTGCGCGAGTTGTATTCTTTCTCGGGACTTTTCAGTATCAAAAGCACTAATTTCATTTCGTTGTCTTTACTATTTTTCATGATATCAACTTGGAGTTTACATATATAAACTTATTGTTTATGATTGAAATTCTCTAGACTTTAAGATAAAAACCAAAAATTAGGGGGGCACTTTAAAACCCCCGACCACCCACCCTTAGATAGCAAATTGTCGTCTCAAAAATAACAAAGTTTTATATTGTATGTGAACATGTATTAAGACATGACAAAAGTTGCCGATGTGGCAGTTAAAGATTTAAATTTTATTTATGAATGGATAAAAAAGAATCATCCAGCACCCGCTGAAATAAAATGTAGCCATCCTGTTTTTAGAAGATGGTTCGATAAAGGCTTCAAGATGGCCATGAATAAAACAAAGAGGATAAGAACTAAAGCAGAGTATAAACAGGTTCTAAATGATTACGTTAATGGTTTTAAGGATAGACATTTAAGGTTAGAGCCACCCAATAGAAAAATAGGAAACAATAGATTGAAAAAAGATATAGCCAATATTGATTTTCAAGAAAAAGATCTTTGCTGGGTCACACTTAAGTCATTTTATCCAAGAAATAAAGAACAGCTTCATCAGCTTAGGGAGGTAGTTGATAATATTAAGTATTGTAGGAGAAAAGATATCATAGTTCTTGATTTTAGAGGCGCAGAAGGTGGAAACACTGTGTGGGGTGTGAACATGTTGAATAATTTATTTACTAAGAGATATATTGACTCCCTGGAGAATTATCCTTATAGAAATTTTAGTTTAGTTTTTAGAGTTTCTAAAGATAATATTAATAATTTAGAAGAAGATATAAAAAATAAACTTAAGGAGATTCAAACTAGAAAGTATTATCGGAAAATTCTTATGGAAATGAAAAAGGCAATTAAAAATAACAAAAATCTTGTGAGGATATTTTTCAAGACAAAATACAAAAAAACAAGAGAAATGAGTAATCCTGTAAGAGGAAGGATTTATGTTCTGACAGAAGGTGGAAGAAGCGCTGTACTTTTAATTTTAGACAGACTTCTTTCTATAAAAGGAGTAATGCAAGTTGGTCGTCCAACAGGAAGCGACACTCTTTATGGAGAATGTGGCGAAGTAAAACTACCAAGCGGTAACTTTAACTTAATCTATCCAACTGCCATAAGAGATTATATAATAAGAAAAAATAATGAAAATTACATCCCAAAATATTCTTATATGAGAGATATCTACAATACACCCAAAGTTAAAAACTGGATTATAAAGCTAAACAAAAAATTGGCAAGAAAGCATAAATAAATATTTTTTAGTAATCAATTTTAATTTTATGAGCAATCTGCTTCGCAGTTATTCTATTAATCGGCGACAATCTGAAATTATTTTTGACAGCGTCCCGCCGTCCCAGAGTTCACTTTAACTCTAAAATTTTGTCTTCGGCATCGTTGCACTAAATTTTAGTCCCTGCAAGTATTCGGGAGAAACTAACAGGCATTAACAGACTACGAAGTCTTGCAGACTTCTTCGTCCAAATCGGCTTCGCCGACTTCTGTTAATGCCGATGTTATGATTGAAATTCTAATAATGTTATTGGTTTACCAATATTAAAATTGGTAGGTTGTTGGAAAATAATGAAGCCATTAGTGGAGATTCGTATTAGTTTATACTTTTTAATATGGGAGCCGAACCAAAAAGCAAATGCCCTCAAACGCGAAAGTTTTTTTTGTTCGCGTTTGTTTGGAATTTCCGTAGGAAATGCCCCTACCGGGGGTGGAAATTCCCCTGATTTTATTCAAATCCCATGTTGGGCATGGATTTGTGTTCAATGCCCCAGGGGGGGTTGTGCATTGAACTATTCTTCAAGCTTTTTTCTTGTTTTTCCTCTTTTTATGATTATTAATTGTGCTAAAGTATCTAAGTTTTTTTATTTATGAGAATTAATGATACGACAAAATAAATTATGACTATCCAATAAGGAACCTGCCAGCCAAGTACATGACCTAAGTTTAAACCCCCAAAATGCCAACCCAGTACACCACTATACCGAATACGTTCATAAACGGACCATAAAGAAGCAACCAACATACTAACCAAACCAATTACAGAAATAACATTTGGCAACCATTTAATTCTTTTACTAACTAACCATTTATTGAAAAATCCTAAAATCCACATTCCGATAAGTGTTCCCATATATGTTATGAAAAAGAGAAGACCAAAAACACCACTCTCACCACCTAAGGAAAGCGCATAAATTAAAGTAACAGACAAACAGATAAAAATAACAAGCGATACATACACTAGAATCTTAGTCCATTTTGGTAATTCTTTCCATCCCATTTTATTTGTTACTACAAGTTATTTCTAATTTTTAAAGTTTCACTTTTCGCCTCTCCGTTGGGGATTTGAACATTTCCCAATTCAATGCCCCGCCCACGATTCGAATTTTATTTTGTTTATGCTCCAACGGGGCATAGCACATTTTACGCATGAATGCCCCTACCGGGATTCGAAATACAAACTCTTTAGAAAAGAGTTTCTATGAGTTCAGAAACTTAAGGAGAATTTCACTTCATGAAATCTTATTTGCTCTCGCACAAAACGGTAGATAGGATTTTCAATCCCATAATGCCCCTTCGGCTGACCACACATGGGCAGTCGTATGGAGCATGAGCGAAGCGAATGCCCCTACCGGGATTCGAACCCGGGTTTTGGCCGCGAAAGGGCCACGTCCTTAACCTCTAGACTATAGGGGCTGGAGTCAAGAAAACTGAAGGGCTTTTAAGTCTTGCTGTTGAGAATTATTTGCCTGTCCTTATCATGTTTATGCTTGTGACAAGTGCCCAGACGAGAGCGAGGATTATGACTGGCGCGCCGTAATTTGTATATGTCCAAATTATTCCCCCTATTATAGTCAGTATTAACTGCAATGAGCCGGCGAGAAATCTTTTGCCGACAAGGCTTCCAAGCCCGGGTATTATCAGGTTTAGAATAAGTGCGACGATTGCGAGGGTCCTGTTAGTTTTAAGAGCGGATTTTTTCACGGCTTTAGAAGGCGCAACGGACGCTCTTACGGAAGTTTTCTTTTTTGTTTTTTTCTTCACCATTTCATCCTCTTTTGATTTCTTATAAAATATTTCTTAGTTTAAATATGTTGCGATTTTTTGAACACAACTAGGGTAATTTTTCAGCGCCTAATTTTATCCTCGATAAATTTTTATAATCTGAGAATATTCTTTTCTTGCCTAAGCATTTTTATTTCTTTAGTTTTTTAAAATAGTTTTTGTGAAGTCATTTTTTTGCAGATTGGAAAGATATTTAAACGATTGTCTGGTGTTTTTTGCATGGTTGTGAAAGTTAACGACTTGATTTTTAAGGAGTTGATTAAGAGGGGCTACAGTCTTAGAGGTAAAACCCGAGTATGGAACATTGCTGATTCCAAGCTGTGGTATCTGACGCCGGAGCAGGCGCAGAGTTATTTGGATATGTTGGATTCTGAGTCTTATAAGTCGGAGTTTGGACCGAAGGAGATGACTTTGATTGGTAAAAATGTAGATGAGATACTTGAGATTGTTGGAGAGGGAAACATTAATTTAATTGACTTGGGTTGTGGTGATGGAAGGAAGGCAGTTATTTTTATTGATAAATTGAAAGACAGGGAGAAAGTCAGATACTGCCCAATTGATATAAGTGGTTATCTTGTTAGCAAAGCTATTGAAAGAGTTTCTAAGGTTGGCATCGGTGAAGTTCTGAAGTTTAAGTGGAACATTTCTGATTTTGAGAATCTCGAAAATGTCATGCCCTTGTTGAATAGGAGGGGCGATAAGAAAAATTTATTTTTGCTTCTTGGAAATACTATGGGCAACTTTGAATTGCATGAGCTGCTTTATCAAATAAGAGATAGCATGAAGTCTGGAGATTATTTGTTGATTGGAAATGGTGTTGACAATGGAATGGTTGATGAAGATGTAGTCGCTTTTCTGAAAGGCAGCAAATCATTTTATAATTTCTTTGCCAAGGTTCCTTTGGAACTTGGGTTGAAGGAAAAAGATATTAAATTTGATATTCGCTTTCAGAACTCCAGAATAGAATATGTTTTTATTCTCGAGAATGACGCAGAAATTTTTCTTCATGAAAGGAAACTGCGTTTTGATAAAGGAGATCAGATTATTGTAGGGTATACTTACCATTATACTAAAGAAGAACTGGAAAAATATCTGGGGATTTATTTTGATGATGTTAATTTAATTATGGCTGAAAACGGTTCCTATACGCTGGCTCTTTGTAAAGTTAATGGCAAGAAGTGATTAGAAAAATTTAAGTAAGGTTTAGCTTTTTATTTGGCGTGGGAAGATTCGGAAGGATAGATATAGGAATTGATTCTGCCGTCAGGAATTTAGCGTCGCTGTTGATGCTGGAATGATGGGCGGAGAAGGCAATTATTTTACTTACATGAAAAGGATTTCTGATTTGAAAAAAATTGAAGTGGCTATGAAAAATAGAATGATCCCGCGGAGATTTGAACTCCGGACCCCCGCCTTTCTTAGCTTCACGAGCTGTGAAAATTCGTCTCCGACGAGACGAGCTCATATAAGAGCGGTGCTCTAACCAGGCTGAGCTACGGGATCATTTATAATTGAGATTTGGGAATATATATAAAGTTTAGGTTTTCTGGAAAGTTATGATTGTTGGGGCTGTGTTATCCGAAAATTAGTTCTTAAGGCTGTTAAAAATTAACTTGCTGAATTAGCCAGAGAGATATTTTAATTTATAATAACTTATCCGATGACAAAGCAATAATTTAAATTAATGAAGAGTATAAAATTTTATTTGGTGATTAAGGCATTTTAGCACCAAAAAGTCACAAATTAAAATAATAAGATAGATAGATAGATAAATTAAAGAATTATCTTTTATCATCGG
>Ga0209541_10014843_pt1 | contig 11707 bp, 17 predicted proteins | sample RifCSPlowO2_01_FD_184027 | JGI IMG/M metagenome (GOLD analysis project Ga0209541, IMG submission 184027) | Groundwater microbial communities from Rifle, Colorado - Rifle CSP2_plank lowO2_0.1 (SPAdes) (version 2) | ecosystem: Environmental > Aquatic > Deep subsurface > Groundwater | place...
CAAACCGTATGCCAAGGTCGTCCCCCGGCTTTCCACGGGCTTCTTCTTCCGATTCCAACGATCAGACTGCCACTTGCGATGTTTTACTTTTTTGGGAAATAACATGATAGATTTTTAATGAGCGAAGCGAGTATAAAAATCACCACCCCCCACTTGCTGGGGTTTATTGTGCCGCGTGAGTCGTTCTGTGAGCATTTGGTTTATCATAGTTTTGATGTTTATACGAGCAAGTGGGGGGTTCTCAAAAAACATAGTCGCCAAATTAAGCAGTGGGTCTTCTCATAACATCCTGTTTGGCTCCTTGTTTTTTGGAAAACACCTCGCCCTTGTAGATCCAAATCTGAATGCCGATGACACCATACGGGAGATAGGCCTTTTCGCGTGCAAAATCTACGTCGGCGCGGATCGTCTGAAGCGGGATATTCCCCGCGCGTACGTGCTCGCGTCGCGACATGTCCGCTCCGCCTAATCGGCCCGCAATCTCTATGCGCGCTCCTCTGACGTCGCGGTTTGCCATCACTTTCTCAAGCATCTGCTTGATCACTCGCTTGAACGGCATGCGCTTTTCAAGTCCCTCCGCAATCATCGCTCCAACGATAGCGGCATTTGACTCCGGATTGCGAACCTCTTCAACTTCAATCTTAAGATCTTTCGGGTGCGGGATCTTCCAGCGGGCAAGACGGGAAAGAACCTCGTTCTTTAGTTTCACTGCTCCCTCACCGCTTCTCCCGATAATAAGCCCAGGGCGTGCAGTTTTTACAACGATCTTCCACGTCTTGTCGTTGCGCTCCATTTCAATGTCAGAGACATGCATCCCTCGTAGTCGTTTTACGAGATATTCGCGCAGGAGGATGTCGCCTTTCAAATACTTTCGATATTGCCCTCCGAACGCGATCCAACGTGACTTCCAGTCACGAAGTGTCCCGATTCGGTGTGCATAAGGATGGACGTGATGTGGCATAGTACGAAAATTACTTCACCGCAGTCGCTGTTTTTTTCTTGATAACTGCCTTCTCTGTCTTCACAAGGGTTTTCTTGAGTTGGGCGGTCTGTTTCTTCAGTTTTGAAACGGTCGCAGTCTTCCCATCTTGCGTCGCACCCTTTGCCTCCCCGTTTCCACCATCAGAAAGCATCACAAAAATATGACTCGTGTGTTTGTGGATCGGGAACGCACGGCCCTGTGCGCGTGGCATCGAGCGCTTCAACACTGCGCCCTTGTCGACGCGGATCTCTTTAACGACGAGCGTCTTCTCATTCATGCCAAGCGCCTTTGCATTCGCCATTGCAGAGCGAATGAGCTTCTCGAAGATCGGGGCTGCACGCTTGGATCTGTGGTGAAGCTCAAGCAAGGCAAGCTCAACGGATTTTCCCTTTACGAGGTCAGCAATAAGTCTGGTCTTACGCGGAGCCTGACGATATGATGAAAGTGTTGCAGTGGCGTTCATGGTGGATCGTTACTTCTTGGCGGATTCAGTTGCCTCCTTTGCGGATTTAGCGGCGGTAATTTCAGCTTCTTTCTGTTTCATTTCGATCTCTTTCTGCATCTTTCCGCCGTGACGGTGGAACTTCCGCGTGAGCGAAAACTCACCGAGTCGGTGCCCGACCATGTCCTCGGTCACCCTCACTTCAACGTGTTCACGGCCATTGTGTACGCCAAAAACATATCCGACCATTTCCGGTGCGATCTGGGAACTTCTCGCCCACGTCTTTATCACTCCCGCGGCATCGGGCTTCTTCCCCTCAATTTTCTTGAGGAGTCTCTCGTATACGTAGGGTCCTTTTTTGAGTGATCGTGTCATGTTTTCTGCCTTTTTTGGAACGCCTTTTTCCCGTTTCCTTACAGGATACCTTTTGGATATTTTGCTTCACTATTCGTCCGCAAACTATCTCAAAAGATCTTGCGGCATGGCACCCACTTCGCTGATTCCCCAATAGGCATGCCTCACCCCTGATCCTCCCACGGCGTAGAAAAATGCTATTTCCAAACAGACTTGCCAACTATCCTATGCGAAGGGCGAAAAGAAGTCAAATTTTTGGATATTCCATTGGGATTGTTCCGTTATGTAAGTCTCCCCCACAGGATCCACTGGCCAAAGATACTGTAACGCCATAGTGGACAAACACACCTCGGTATGATAAAAATTCTCAGGGTGTTCCAACGAGAAAGGAACGGGGATGATGCGGAAACTTGTGCTGTTGCTCGCAGTTGCAGTCGCTGTAACACTTGGCGGATGTGCCGGTATGTCGAAGGAGGACCAGGGGATGGTCTTCGGCGGCGTGCTTGGAGGTCTCGGCGGTTCAATGATCGGGGGCGGAAACGGAAACGTTATCGCCACCGTTGCAGGAGCAGTATTTGGCGGATATCTCGGCCGTGAAGTCGGTCGTCACATGGACGAGCAGGACCGATTGCTACACGAACGGGCGGTGTCACACACCGTTGTCGCAGGAAGAGACAGTTTCTGGCGCAATCCTGACACGCGACACCACGGACGCGTCGAGGCGGGGCGACACTACAAAGCTCCTTCGGGGTATTGCCGTGAATACACCGAACGCGTCACGATCAACGGCAGAGAGGTAACGGCACATGGGACAGCGTGCCAACAACCAGACGGTTCCTGGCGCATTACGAATTGAAACACAAAAGAACCCACCTTGCGGTGGGCTTTTTATTTGTTGGGACAACACACAAGAAACTCTTATGTGTTATTCAACCGGAACACCGGTGGTCTTGCTATCCTTGTCTTTAAGATACCGGTGCGCAACGGCCATCTACCGTCAGCAAACTCTTTTTGCATAACAGCAAGATTTGCCGAGGAGAGTATTTTCTTTTGTTCAAGTCTTTCCGCAATTCGATGAATTTTGCGCTTGTGAGTGAGAAGAGCTGTCTGAGTCTCGTCGTTAATGTTTCGGATATCTTTTGTTCTTCCGAACTTGCCTGCGAGAATGAAAACGCGTAACAAGTCTCGCTGAGAATTGAGCCGAGAAATTCCTCTAAAGAAAATGCGCTCGGCACATCTTCCTGCAAGCAACATTTGGATAAGTCCCTGTGCAAACTTCCACGCCTCTTCGTGGTCTTTGATTGAATACATATCTGTGAGATGGTACGAGGTGGAAAGTTGTACTCGCCCCCCTCTCTCATCGATCACGACGCCACATATAGGAATTTCCATTAACCACGCCATTACAACGTGTCCCGCCTCGTGAATGGAAACTGGACTTGGCCCAACAGTTCGGTTGTTCACTGATTACCCCCGTCGCCCTCTCTTCAAATACTAGCACATTGACTAAAAATGTCAACGTCCCCCACGGTACCGAAAAAATGCTGTAAACTGTTCTCATAAAACCATGCTTCGACTTTCCGACTACAACTATCACCTTCCGAAGGAACTCATTGCTCATGTACCGGCTTCTCCGCGAGATTCCGCGAGGCTTTTTGTATATGGCACCGCAACTGACGAAATAGTTTTTGACACGTTCAAGAATATCGGGAACTACCTCCCCCGCCCCGGCCTCTTGGTCTTCAACGATACAAAGGTTGTCCCCGCACGACTCTGGCTCACCAAAGAAACAGGCGGGAAGATCGAAGTGCTCCTCCTGCTCAATGAATATCGTCCGGCTAAAACCGACAGGGTCGGTTCGCCCGACCCCGCTTTGCGGGGCTTAGAGAACATTCTCATCAGGGGTATTGTTGACCGAAAACTTATTCCCGGCACGACGCTTTTTTTAAGAGCGGCGCGGAACTTCAGGTGGTGAAACAAGAGGAGCAGTTTTTCTTTTTCAGGCCAAGTGTCTCTGTGCCGATGTTTTGGAAACTTATTGAAAAAGAGGGTGAAACGCCGATCCCTCCTTACATCAAAAACACAACGCTTTCCGAATCGGAGCTACGTAAAAGATACCAAAGTGTGCTCGCACGGGAACGCGCTTCCGTTGCCGCTCCGACCGCCTCACTCCACTTTACCGAAAAGCTGATCGCAGAGCTTGCAAAAAATGGCACCCGACACACTGAGGTCACCCTTCACGTCGGTCTTGGAACCTTCGCTCCGATTGACGAGAGAAATATCGCCGAGAAAAAACTGTTCACAGAATACTTCGAAGTTACCGAAAAAGGCGGGGGGGGGCGATCAACGCGGCGAAGACGTCGGGTGTTCCCGTCATTGCCGTCGGTACCACTGCAATGCGCACACTCGAGTCCTCAGCACAAAAAAACGGTGTACTCTCCATGAAGGGCTCGACAACTCTCTTCATCCACCCTCCGCATGAGTTCAAGATCGCCGACGGGCTCATCACGAACTTTCATGTGCCGAAATCTTCGCTTATGCTTTTGGTCGATGCGTTCCTCAAACACAAAAGAGCAAAACGCGATATTCTCGCGCTCTACGACATTGCTATCAAGAAAAAATTCCGGTTTTACTCTTTTGGGGATGGAATGTTAATTCTGTGATATAATGCTTGTGGACGGGAAAAATGAAGTAGAACAACATTCCCGTTCACGTTATTCATAACTCCACAGACCATGGGACGAGGAGACAACCGCATCCGCAAGGAAAAAAAGAAACCAAAGAAAGACAAAAAATAGCAGCGAAACAGATCCACCTCTCAGGTGGATCTGTTTTTACAAAGAAAAATCTCGACGGATATCCGTCGAGGTGTGAAACAGAAATTCATGATCGTACCGATCTGAAGCAATACACGAACCACAATCCGGCAACACTGATCCAAAAAAGGAACGTGACGCCAAACCCGGAATGAATATCGGATAAACCTCCGACAACAAAACCGAGAAGGGGCCCGGTGAGCGCAAACTCGGTGACCGATCGACGCGTGGGCACAAGATATGACTCATAAAACCAATCGAGGGCGTTCTTGTCTTCTTCGGAGCAGTCGGGCTGGCGAGAGACCACACGAAAATTACGCATGCCCCAATATTTTTTTGAGAATGGCCAAAACCATGCGATACCGCCGTCGGAAAGTCCAAGAAATCCCTCCGTGTCGTGAAGGTAGTGCCAAAGTGCCCCTATTCCCGCCGCAAATGCCCAGAACACTCCACCAAAGATCCAGCCGAGAGCTACGGCGAAAGGAATGCCGATGATCGGACGATGCGTGAGAAACTCATGGTGCTCATTTTGGTTTTTCTTAAAAAACCCCCAGAAAAGATCAATGTCAGGTGATGCGCCCAAGAAAGCCCCGATTACGTATTGCCACCAGTGGAGGGGATACGAAAAGTAAGCGCTCAACAGGTGGACGAAAAACATGCCCATCACGAGATCGAGAACACCCGCACAACCAAGGGACGCCAGTGTCCAGAACCACATACTCTCCTCCCTTCTCGCTATAAAGAACCCAAAATATTCAACTCCACTGCGGCAAATTTGTCCAGAGAGACTGGGGAAAACAAAAAGTTGATACGCCGATTAAGTCGCCCTCACAGCATTTTCATCAAGAGCGCGTATAATTTGGACCAAATAAGCTCTTGCCGACCGGCCATGAATGGCCACCTCGTTTGCATACCCATCTTCTCTTATCGCTTGGCGCCCCAACAACTTTTAATACAAAAGTGGAGCCTGACCAGCGTGGAGAGGATGGGCATGCAAATGATCTCTTCATGAAGATTTCATGTAATTGGCGTATACTGGCACTATAAAGGTACGAGTTCGTATGGGAATATTAGCCAGGCGGTATAATGCTCAAAAGACATGAAGATACTCATCGTCGAAGATGAAGAGAAGCTCGCGGAAGCAATCAAGGCGGGTCTCAAAGAACATGGTTTTGCGGCCGATATCGTCGGTACGGGGCCACGCGGAGAAAGCCGTATCACCACATGTCGCAACGACTATGACCTGATCATCCTTGACCTCATGCTTCCCGAAAAGAACGGTTTCGAAGTATGCAAATCGGTGCGTGCGGAAGGTGTGACAACGCCGATCCTGATTCTTACCGCACGGACCGCACTCGAAGACAAAGTGCTCGCGCTCAACAGCGGTGCCGATGATTATCTCGTCAAACCGTTCGCCTTCACCGAGCTCTTGGCGCGCATTCAGGCGCTGTTGCGGAGACCGCGGGAAGCACTTCCCTCGATCCTCACGGTGAAAGACATCACCCTTAACCCGCAAACACGCGAAGTGAAGCGCGGCGGGAAGATTATTGATCTTTCGCTCAAGGAATTTGAGTTACTGCAACTCTTGATGCGCCACCCCAACCAGGTCATGGGACGGGAGGATATCTTTGTTCACCTCTGGGACTTCGCGGATACGTCCTCGAGCAACGTGATCGATGTCCATATTAAAAACTTAAGAAAAAAACTCAATGTGGGGCACGACCACGGTGACATTCTCGAAACGGTTCGGGGTGTGGGCTACACAATTAAAGCATAGGCTGGTACGGGTAACGTCGAACGTATACTCAAACGCCACGATGCGGATTTTTGTCGCGTTCTTTTTTTCACTCTACGTCGTCAACTTTGTCGTGAACGCAATCGCAACGTTGTTCCGCGAGCTCCAAACAGGTCAAACGCTTTTCTCTTCAAGCGTCGTGCAAGAGTTGTTATCACTTTTTTTTCAGACGACCCACCCATTCATGGCGGCAGGCCTCGGCGGGATCCTCACTATTATGCTGTTTATCCTGGTCGTCTCTTATCTCCTCACCCGCCTCCTCCTTGCACCCCTCAAAGAAGCCTCTGATAAACAACGGCTATTCGCGGCGAACGCGTCACACGAACTGCGCACCCCTCTTTCAGTATTGAAAACCCTTGCCGAGGTGACGCGGATGCGAAGTGCGAATCTCTCAAAAGAAGAGATCGAGAAATTCACCAAAGACATCGGCGAAGAAGTGGACCGCATGTCTCACATCATTGAATTCTTCGTCCAGTTTTCCGCGCTTGAGGACGGTGCTCAAAAACTCCAACTGGCGCCGGTGCGACTTTCCCGACTTGCAGAAAGCGTTGCACGAACACTCGAGCATACGGCAAAGGAACACGGCGTGACGATCACAATCGCAAGGGACATGCCCGGCATCGTCCGCGGCAACTTCACGGCACTCGAGGAAATGCTCGCAAATCTGGTAAAAAATGCGATCACATTCTCTCAAAAAGGCGGGGTGGTGCGGATCTCGGCGAAGGTGAAGAACGGGCATGTGTCCCTCACTGTCGCCGACAACGGACGAGGAGTTTCAGAGGAAGACCTCCCGCATATTTTTGAACCCTTCTACCAAAGCGAGAGCAAGAAATACGGGAAAGGAAGCGGACTCGGACTTACACTGGTGAAGCAGATCGCAAAATTGCATCACGCGAAGATCGAGGTGAGAAGCAAGGTCGGTGCGGGTACGATATTTACGGTTGAATTTCCGGAATGATCCGCGTTTCATCACACCTTCATTGACGAGGTGTAAAATATATTTCAGAAACAGAGAAAGCGTTGGCCCACCATCCGTCCGACACCACAAAAGGGCAGATCAACCTTGAAAAGGAGAGCCGAAATGGCCGCAGTGTTATCCTTGGTACCAGTTCTGCGAGGTCCGTTCGAGCACATCGAACCCGCAAAGGTTCAACAGGACTACCGCAAGGAGCTCTTTTGGAAGTTGCTCGGCAGGGTCGTCACAAGAAAAGGAGACGGCCGGTGGTTGGATGCGAGTGAGATCTGCACCGTGCCACGCGACGTAAATGCCCCCACCTCCTGCCCACTTGATTTTCTCATCACACACCCGGAAATCATCCCGAGGGAACTGGAGGATAGGGTCATCTTCTTTCATGGGAAGTGCCACGCCTCAGGAGGCGACTGCATCCGCTATCTCTACCATGAGAACGGGAAGTGGGACTGGGCCTTTTGGCTTGGCGATGGTGACGGTACACAGCTCCCAAGGACAAAGAGTTGTGAAATGTCACGGAAACCACAGAAACTGCTTACGGAAAACGAGACATTCTGGCTCCAGATCGAAGAGTGGCGGTGAATATTGACTCGGAATATCCGCGGTGTTCGTAAAAATACTGCACCCCGCCGTAGCACGGAAGTAGTGCACGCATAAACCTAGTCCCCCACTCACCAACCTGCCCCAGAAAGAGGCGGGTTTTCGATTCCCCAGAATCGTGCCACGCAATTGTCGGTTCAGAGGAACCGTGCCGTGTTCTTCGATTGAAACACGGCCAGCGCGGCATTTTTTATGAAAATATATCACGCAACCATTGGTTTCCTTTTTCAGAAGCTAAAAATACTCATCATCATCAAGCGACAGATCGAGCCGTATCTCTTTACCTTTGAACGAAATAGCGAACTCGCCGTTCTTATTTGCGGCAAACTTAATATACGCACGAAAGTTTGTTGTTCCTTCCGGAGCAGAACGCGCCGTCACCCTCCCTGGTCCTTCGGGGAGCGGCAATATTTCTACCGAAGCATCTACGGTTCGCCCTATGACGTTCCTCTTCTGTACTAATTCTCTTACCGCTGGATTGTCGGCATGCCCAAGGTGTTCAGAGTTGTGATAAAGGATTTCGACGTCGCGATCGGCAAGAAGGATGCGCGTTTCCTCGACAACATCTTGCAACTCATTGCCGTAACGTTGCTCGTACAGGTCCGCGTCCATATAAGGATGCCCATGAAAAGCATCGAGGCGAAAAATGAAACGCAAGGCGCCAGCTTCGAGCATTCTCTTGAGATGCCCGAGTACCCGGCCAACGAATTCGGCGGGAACCTCGATTTCTTTCCCGTTCATTGAACCGATGATTCGTTTTCCATCCCTCCTGAAACGATTCTTGAGTATTTTTTCTCCGTCGTATTCACGATCGTACACAACTTTCATTTGCTCATAGGAAGAGTCCCAGTTCTCACCATAACGCGACGGAATAGTGCCGCCTGAAAAATCTTGGGCACTGGCCTCTCCCGTTACACCGCAAAGTGCCGCCGCTCCTAATGCCCCGAGGGAACGCAAAAACTTTCGCCGACCCAGGCTGGGTATCATCTGGTCCTGTTCCGATTTTTCAATATGTTCCATGAGTATCATTATATTCTCCACAAGGAACTTTCCCTAATAACTTGACTTTCTTGGCACCGTGTTACGATGTCCTCGATTTGACATCTACGCCGAGCGACGCCAACGACCATGCAAAGTCTCTGGAAACTTCAAGCGTGTTTTATTTAATAAATGCAAAACCGCCAAAAGACGGTTTGTGAAGTAATTTCAGTTTTGGATGCAATTTTAGGAGCGGGAGCAGAGTGCTGATGAGTCGTGTCGAGCATTCCCGCAACAAAAAAGTGCGCTAAAATAGAATTATTCGTGTCCCCAAAAATACAGCTGGAAAGATTTCCACATAGACAAAAACCGCCATGAGGCGGTTTTTGTAAGGAAATGATATTACTTTTTTCCAACTTTCCTTCTGCTCACAATGAACACATTGCTATATTTCTTTGGAGCTCGCGTCTTCTGCCCTTTGCCGGTTGGTTTACCCCAGAGCGACTTCGCACGACGAAGCCCTCGACCTTGGCGCCCTTCACCTCCTCCGTGTGGGTGATCAACGGGGTTCATTGCCGTACCGCGCACGGTGGGACGAATGCCCTTCCAGCGATTGCGCCCGGCCTTTCCTTCATTGCGAAGCTTGTGCTGATCGTTGGACGCCTCACCTACCGTTGCCCAGCAGGTCTCGGGAACTTTGCGTATTTCTCCTGACGGCATCTTCAAGTGCACATAACCCATGTCGTTGGCAACGATCTCAACGAAGTTACCGGCCGAGCGCGCGATCTTTCCTCCTCCTCCCGGCTGTATCTCGACGTTGTAGACAAAAGTACCGACGGGGACCTTCTTGAGCGGAAGGCGGTTCCCCGAGACCACCTGGGCCGTTTCGCTTGTGATAACCATGTCTCCCACTTTCTGCCCCTTGTGGGCGACAATATATCGGCGTTCGCCGTCCTTATAGACGACGAGTGCAACAAATGCTGAGCGTTGCGGATCATATTGCACGCTCTCCACGCGGCCAGAAATATCTTTCTTGTTTAAACTGAAGTCAACCATACGCAAAAGCGTCTTGTTGCCCCCACCGATATGGCGCATGGTGATACGCCCCTGATTGTTGCGGCCGCCAGACTTGCGCTTGCCTCGCACAAGCCCCTTTGGCTTCACCTTGAGGTCACCTGAAAGAAGCTCCTTGTACGGAGTGAGTACCGTGTGGCGGCGCGATGGTGTTGTTGGTCTGAATGATTTCATGGTTGTTCGGTTAGACGAATTCTATCTTATCGCCGCTTTTAAGAAACACCAACGCCTTCTTTATCCCCACTTGTTTCGTCTGGATGCGGCCCGTACGAGGATTTTTCATCAGCTTCGGCCTTCTGTTCACAATGGCGATTTTGACCGGCTTCACCTTGAATTGTTTCTCGATGGCCTGATACACATGCATCTTGTTCGCAAACTTATTGATCTCGAACGCATAGACGCCGCGCTCTGAAAGATCGGTTGCTTTCTCGGTCACGTGCGGACGAATGAGAATCATTGCAAGATCAAGACCCCCCACCTTTACGGCGGAAACACTGACAGGCGGTGTGACTGTCTCCTTTTTTTCTTTCTTGACCTCCTTCTTGGAAACTTCTGCTTTCGTTGCGACGGGTTTCTTCAAGGCGGCACTTTTTTTACTGAAGAATGCTGTCATAGGATTGTTGGATTATTTGCTAAGCGAGCGAGATAAGTTGAGAACGTCTTCGCTCTCAACTTCCGAGCGAGCGACGCAAAAAAGAGGTCTGCCGATTACTTCCCTCTTGCTTCAATAATTTTCAGACATTCTTCCGGACTCACCATGAGCACGTTCTTGTATGCGAGAAGATCGACCGGGTTAACGGTCTGCACGGTCCCGACCAGCACATTTCCCATATTCTGAAAACTCTTTTTTACATTGAGGTCAGACTTCGGCAGAACAAGGTACACGCTGTTTTTCCTTCGTGTTGCAACACTCTCATAGCCCTTGATCTCGCCCAATTTGTTCAACACCCCCCGCGCCGTTTTTGTCTTCGGCTCTGTCATGCTCACGCCGGAGAGAAACAGCATATTACCGTCGGCATATTTTTTCGACAAGACAGTGTAGAGCGCCTTCACCCGCATCTTGTGGTTCACTTTCTGCGTAAAATCCCTGTCTTTGCGCGGGCCGAACGTCACGCCGCCGTGTCTCCAGATTGGCGACCTTGAGGAGCCATGACGTGCGCGGCCGGTGCCCTTCTGCCTCCAGGGTTTCTTTCCTCCTCCACGCACTTCGCTGCGGTCCTTGGTGTGCGCAACAGGCTTCCTGGCATTTGCCTGCATCGCCGTTACCACCTGATGCACGAGATCGGCATTCCAATTAAGACCAAAAATTCCCTCGGAAAGTTTCACCGAACCGGAAGCCTTCCCCTCTTCGGAATATATCGGCGCCTCAAGATTGATCGATTTCTTTGTTTTGAGTTTTGTCGTCATAAGCCTAGGAGTTAAGTGCCTTGATCTCGATCAATGTCCCGCGGCGACCCGGGATTGCTCCCGACACAAGAAGTAGGTTGTTCGTCGAATCTACCGCGAGGACCTTCAACCCTCGTACGGTAATTGTATCTCCGCCCATGCGGCCGGCCATACGTGTACCCATTGAGACTTTTTGTTGTCCTGTCGAACCGATGGATCCCGGCTCACGTTCAGAGTGCTTCTGACCGTGAGAGCGCGGACCTCCGTGAAAACCATGGCGCTTTACGACGCCCTGAAACCCCTTTCCTTT
>Ga0209541_10014844_pt1 | contig 11707 bp, 20 predicted proteins | sample RifCSPlowO2_01_FD_184027 | JGI IMG/M metagenome (GOLD analysis project Ga0209541, IMG submission 184027) | Groundwater microbial communities from Rifle, Colorado - Rifle CSP2_plank lowO2_0.1 (SPAdes) (version 2) | ecosystem: Environmental > Aquatic > Deep subsurface > Groundwater | place...
ATTTGGATTTGGCAAAATTTCATTTATTATAACAGCATTTGCATAAGGCAGCAAAAACAGGGCAAATAGCAATGCAAACAGCCATTTCATCAATAAATTTCGCCGTGAAATTTTTTATACCCATCAGTGCTTCTTTATCAGCTTCATTATATCAGCTCTCGTGACAATGCCACACAGGCTGCCGCTTTCCTGAACAAGCACAGCAGGATGGAAGTCAAGCAGACACGCCAGCAAATCAACAGGCGCGCTTTTGCCGACAATGGGCGGCGATTCTGACATGATTTCTTTTATGATGAATTTTTTTTCCAAAAAAGAGTGAGACACCTCTTTTTCGCTCACAATGCCTATGACTTTGCTATCATCTATAACAGGCAGCTGGGAAATTCCCTTTCTTTTCATAATTTTTATTGCCTTGGATATTTTTTCGCTGCTCCTAACAGAAACAACTTTTTTTGTCATGATATCATTTGCAGAACCGCTGTGCTTCCTGCTTTCAAGCACAGCAAATATTTTCATGGTACCTGAGTAAGAAGGATCGACAGAACCGGACTCTATCCTTGCTATAAGCGCCTGGCTGACGCCCGAAAGCTTCGCAAGCCCTTCCTGGGTGATGCCTAGTGATTTTCTGACGGTTTTTATGTCACCCACATTCATATTTATTCACTTCTTAATATTTTATTCATTTATGCATATTTTTTGTGGATAGATATTTAAAGACAGATGAAAAATAAAAATGCATGAAGAGACATTACTTCACTTCTGAGTCAGTCACAGAAGGTCACCCTGACAAAATCTGCGACCAGATTTCTGATGCCATACTTGATGAATTGATAAATCAGGATCCCGCTTCACGGGTTGCGATAGAATGCTTGACGACCACGGGCTTGGTTGTCGTTGCAGGCGAAGTGACGACAAAGGGGCATGCAGACATACAGAAAATAGCAAGGAATACCTTGCGGGAAATAGGATACACTGATCCTGCTTTTGGCATCGATGCCGATGATGCTGGAGTGCTCGTCTCAATACATGAGCAGTCGCCTGATATTGCACAAGGCGTTGACATGGAAGGCGCAGGGGATCAGGGATTGATGTTCGGCTTTGCATGCAACGAGACAGATGAAAAAATGCCTCTGCCCATAGTGCTTGCGCATTCTCTTACGAGAAAACTTGCAGAAGCAAGAAAGAAAGGCATTATTCATGGATTGGGGCCTGATGGAAAATCTCAGGTGACAGTAGAATATGAAAATGGAAATCCGAGAAGAATAGACACCATAGTCATAGCCCAGCAGCACAAGGAAGAAATAAGCGAAGAAGAGCTGAAAAAAGAAATAATGGAAAAAGTGATAAAGCCCGTGTGCGGCAAATGGCTTGATTCTGAAACAAAATACCATATAAATGCAACAGGGAAATTTGTCATAGGCGGGCCTGAAGGAGACAGTGGCGTGACAGGAAGAAAAATCATAGCGGACACTTATGGCGGCTACGGACGGCACGGCGGCGGCGCGTTTTCCGGCAAGGACCCATCAAAAGTCGACCGTTCGGGTGCTTACGCTGCGCGCTATGTCGCAAAGAACATCGTTGCCGCAGGGCTTGCGGAAAAATGTGAAATTCAAATCTCATATGCAATAGGCGTTGCGCAGCCTTTGTCCATTCATGTGAATTGCTTTGGCACAGAAAAAATACCAGAAGAAAAGATAGAAGAGCTTGTAAAGAAGCATTTTGATTTAAGGCCAAAAGCAATAATAGAACAGCTGAATCTGAGAAGGCCTATATACAAAAAAACTGCTGCTTATGGCCATTTCGGCAGGAATGACCCAGATTTTACATGGGAAAGAACAGACAAGGCAGAAATATTGAGAAAGGATGGCGGTATTTAATGGCAAAGATAAGAGTGGGAGAATATATAGCCAAGATAGCAGGCGGAAAAAAGGAGTTTGAATACAGCGGCAGCACAGTAGAGGAAGTAATCAGTTGTTTTGCAGCGGACAATGAAAAACTGAAAGAAAGATTTTACCCGTCAGGCGATGGAAGCTTTAACAAAAATCTTATCATATTTGTTGACGGCGAAGACATAAGGTTTAAGAAACATATGAAAACAGAAATAAAAGAAGATTCGGAGATATCAATTATTTCCCCTTATGCCGGCGGGTAGGTGTCAGCAGTTAGCGCTATCCGAGCGCCCGATTGTAGAAATCCTGATAGAACCGCAGCCTGTAATTTTTGCATCAGTGCAGTTAAATACTGCGCCTGGCGCTACAGAGCCAGAAGGGCATCCTGTTACTTCAATTGTTCCGTTGACAAAAACCTTTGTTTCTGTGGCAGATAATTCATAGGTTCCAGTGTTCCTGACTATAACAGACCCCGAGGTTTTGTCTATGTTGTCTATTCGAACGCTCGTTCCGAACTGCCTTTGCTGCACGTCCATCTGTGTCTGGGTGGCATTGCTGGCAGTTTGAGCGACCTGAGTGAACCATACGAATGCAAAGCCCACCATGGCAATGGTTATCATAAGCAGAAGAATTATCGCGATTACCGGTGTTATTCCTTTCATGGTTTATTATTTGTATTAAGGACTATTTATACTTTTTGCAGGTTTTGAAATAAATCTATAAAAACCTGAAAAATCAGCAGCTTTTTTCATCGCCTGAGCCAATGGTTGTAATCCTGATTGTAGAGCAGCCATTTATTGTGCTGTTTGTGCAAGTGACGGTTTTGCCCGCCGCCAGCGCAGTCCCCGGGCAGCTGGTTGATGCTATCAACGCATTATCAACATATATAATAAGCTCATTTATGCTGATTGTTTCTGTTCCTATATTCTTTATTGCTGTCTGGTTATTGACACTATCTATGTTATCTATAATGGCTGCTGTGTTGATCTGCTTCTTCGTCTGCTGGAGCGCTTTATCCGTCTCGCTTTGCGCTGTTTTTGAAACGCTTGTGAACCAGTAGAACGCAAAGCCGATTATGGCTATGGCTATCATTAAAAGAAGAATAATGCTGATGACGGGTGTTATTCCTTTCATAATCATTAATTGTATTAGGGTATATTTATATCTTTTTATAAATCATCTCAGAAATGTTTTGCCTTCTTTCAGCATTTTCCATTCTTCATTTATTTTTTCCTGCAGCTTTGCGGATTGCTCTTCGCTCATTTTTATTTTTTTCTGCATATCCAGATAGCTTTTTACAGGCTCTATTTTTGATGGAATTACTGTTAAAGTCAGCCTCTTGTTTTCTATCTCGTATAATGGCCAATAGGCTGTTTCTACTGCGTGGCTGCTTATTAAAATAGTATTCGCAGGCTCATATCTCCATTCAGCAGGGCAGGGGGCAAGAACTTCAATAAAGCGAAATCCTGGCTTCGCCAATGACTTCTGTATTTTCTTTACAAAATCCTCATAATGCGAAAGCGACGCAGTAGCGTTGTAAGAGGCATTGGACATGACAATCCTTGAAATGCTTCTGCCAAAAACCTGCTTGTTATAGCAGATATACAGGACATCGTCGCCGGCTTTCGCGCTTGTTAATAACGGCTGTATATTTTCAAATGCGTCATTGTCATTGCTGTAGCATAATACAACAGGCTTTTTCTTTATGGTTTCGTCCGCCTTGATTATTTTTGACGCGATAGAAGCAGAAGAAGCTACATCAGGAAAAGAAAGCATAGGAATTATCTTTTCCAGAGGCTTTGCGCATTCAAGATTGCTTACCAGCAGCGGATTTTCAATAACCTGCAATGCAATCTTTAGCGCAAGCAGCTCGCCGCAGCCAGGGCATGCCGGCGCAGCAGGAAAGACTTTCCTGTCAAAGCCTGCGTAGACATATCTTTTTACTTCCTGAACAGCCTCAGTCTCAGCGTCTTCTTCCATACGGCTTTTTTGCTCCTTAGTTTTTATAAAACTATGTATCAGCCAATTATTATGACTAAGTTTTGCCCTCCATTTCCAACCCCCAACCACCCCATAGCTAAGGGATAATCCGTTGGCTTATTGGATATCAAATGCTTTCTTCATTTTTTCTTTTACTTCCTTGACTTTTTTTATCAACTCATCTATCCTTTCTTTCAGCAATTCTTCCTGACCATTCAGATAATACCATGTGGCATAGGACTTGTATTTTTTATCGATTACCTGCCGTCTTACAGGCAAAGCCCGCCTGCTGGCTATGAGAAACAGCTCATTGTGTTTGGGGAATGTTTTTTCTACTTCTGCCTGCGGCTTTGGCCCGCCTTGCAAAAAAGAAACAAAGTTATTGACATTGCCCTGCTCGGGCTTGCGAAGCCCTCTAATCCAGTGATAGGCACAGGAATAGGAAATGCCGAGCTTCTTTGCTATTTCATTGGCGCTCAGCCCTGCATCATACAACCTTATTGCCTCTTCATAATGCTTTCCGTAAAACTCTCTGCCGCGGCGATACATAATCTTTATATACAGCCTCTGGCAAATAAATATTCATGGCAAAGAAAGCGGCAAATAAATCTATTTTTGATAATTTTGGCATAGCAAAAGCGAGGCATGTAAAAAAAATACAGGAGCATGCTAAAAAAATACATGGGCATGCGAAAAAAATAAGCCAGATAAAGCCCGCAAAGCTCGGGCATCCGTCAAAGCCGTGGAGCAACGCGAACTTCATGCTCGGCGCTGTGCTCGTTCTGATGATTTTGGTTTTGCTGCTTGTCGCGATTACGCCGCTGGCGTAGCTGGTATAAATCTTGATACAATTTTAAACGGCTCAGAAGCTACCCAATGTAATCACGAATCATACTGGGACGGATTCTTCATCGCCGTGAATATTTCAGCCGCAAAGATTAAGAAGAGTCCTTTAAATCACAATTCTTGCAGTAGCCTTTTGGCAAGATAAAACCCATGGTCTCTAGGTTGTAGTTACCTTCTTTTATCTTGTAAGTCGTGGCATCCAGTTTTCCAAGCATGCCCATGTTTTTGCATACATCTATCTTGTTTTTCCAGAAAAAGCCTACATCTTTATGCCCATAATACTCACATCCCATAAAACTGCACGCCCCTTTCGCCTGCTTTTGCCTTCTTTAGAAATTCAGAAAAATCGCTTTCCGAGAGCCTTTTGCTTGTTATTATGTTCAGCGAGTCCAAAGCCATCTCAGAATTTATTATTCCTGTTTTGCCAGGAGACATGGAATTTTCTATGACAATGATTTTTTTATCAGAAATTGATTTTATTTCCTTTTCAGGCCAAGGCCTTATTGTTCTTATTCTCAATAAACCGACTTTTTCTGTTGCCCGCATCTTATTTATCGCAGCCTTTGCTGTCGTGCTCTGCGAGCCTGCTAAAACAAATACATATTCGGCATCGTCAAGCATGTATCTTTCCACAGGCTCAAAGCTCTTTTTTACTTTCTTCAATTCATCATTAATTTTCTTGAGGCTTTTTTCAATGTCAAATGCCGAATGAACTGATTTTTTGCTGTCAGGCAAGATTGTTTTTGTTCCTATATATCTTGCCCTTGGCTTTGGCAAAAATTTTGCGCAGAACTGTTCGGTCAATAGCTCAACCGGCTCGCGGAATTCCGGGTCGTCTATTCCTATTATGGCAGGCAGGCAGGCATTTTCACATAGGCGGTAGGCAATTATTATGCTGTCTAAAATTTCCTGGTTGCTTTCAGGGGCAAAAATAAGGAATCCCGCGTCGCGATAGTCGATGGCTTCTTTTGAGACAAAAACTATCGGCAGCCGAAGGGCAGAGGCTTTCCTCATCTGCTCAATATCAAAAGAAGCTGACACCATAACCCTTTTGCCTAGGGCAGACGCCGCCATGGCTGCTGACAAAGAGCTGCCTATTTCACATCTATATCTATTGTCAAACAATCTCTTCAACTTTTTAGCAATATTGACATCATCAAGCAGGAATTCAACGCCCGCGAGCTTCGCGGCATGGGCAGCGGCATCGTAGCCAGAAAGTAATTCTATTTTCATCATATTACCTCTCTTTCTTCTGTTATTGCAAAAACAGGGCATTCTCTCAGGCATATCAAGCAGCCTGTGCAGGCACTGTAATCAATTACAGGCGATTCATTTTTGTTGTCAATGCAATTATGAGGACAAAAAATAATGCAGAGCCAGCATCGGTTGCATTTTTTTAAATCAATCTTCGGCTTGAAAGTTCGCCATGAGCCGGATTTTTCGATGTCAATAGGAATAACAATTTGTTTTTCCTCTTTTTTCTGATATTTAGCCTCTTTTTTAGCTTTTTTCATTTTCATTACCTTCTTTTTCTTCCTGAATTTTATTTTCATTTTCAAAACCTATAGTTTTTGAAAAGAACGATATTTAAATTTTTTCAATAGTTCATCTGACTCCCCTGAAGCCTTCATCCATGGCTGAAAAGTTCTGGGCACTTTCGCCAAACTCTGCAGCAAAGGCTGTTTTTACTGATTTTAATGATATTTTCGGGAATATTTTTGCAAGGGCGCCCAGCATAGCGGTATTGGGCATGTTTTTGTTCAGCTTCATAAGAGCTATTCCTGTTGCATCTGCCGTGTATTGCTTTGTCTTTTTTTTCAGGCTGAGCTTTGTTTTTTCAGAAGAATTATAGATTATAATGCTGTTATCCTTGATGTCTTTTAAAATTCCCTTTATATCCAGCGTCATGTCCATTATTATTATGTAATCAGGCTCTGTTACTGCTTCTTTTGTCAGTATTTTTTGCTTATCAGCCCTTACAAAGGCTGTTTCAGGATAGCCGATGCCTCCAGAAGAAATAAAAAAATCCTGGGATTGCAATCCAGACAAAAACAGGGCACGGGAAAGCGTTTTTCCTGCTGTGTGAACGCCCTGGCCGCCACGGCCATGCAATCGGAAAGAAATCATGCTCTAATTAATGTTGGGAAGTTGATTTAAAGGTATTGCAAAATTGTCTAAAATCAGGACAGAAAATCAACAAAACAGTAAATGTAGGTTAATATTTACACAATAACCCTCACATCAGCCGCGACAGCCCTTTCCCCTATCATCAGCGGGTTTATGTCCAGCTCCTTTATATCCGGGTTATCTTCTGCCAGTTTTGAGAGTTTCAGCAGCGCATCAATAACCAAGCCATTTGCATACCTGCTCGCTTTTGTTTCATTTATCATGCTTCTTGCATCTTTTTCTTCTATAGGCACAAGGCGGAACGAGACATCATTTATCGTTTCTGCCAGGGAACCGCCTGAGCCGAACATCAGGACATGGCCAAACTGCCCGTCATATTTGATGCCCATTATTGATTCAAAGCCATTTTCTGCCTGCTGCACTATAATACCGTTTATATTTTTTGTCAGCTTTTTTGCATTGTTAGTTATATTTCTGAAAGCGTCATCAATCCCATTTTCATCACCAATCTTTGCGACGCAACCCATTCTTTTCTTATGTATTATATCCGGCGAGTCTATCTTCATGTAGAGTGGGTAGCCGATATTATCGGCAGCAAGCCGGGCTTCCTCCATGTTCCTTGCCAAAAAAAAGTCAGCTATAGAAATCCCGTATTTATTCAGCAGCTTGTAGGCATCGGCGTCATTTATTTTCATGAGTAATTAATGTGAAGAAGTTGTATAAAAAGAAAACCTCATTCAGCCTGTGTCGATGTCAAAGGCTCTTCTGCTTCAATTGTCGAAGGCGTTATGTGCTTTATTATCACGACATCGCCAACAGACTGCACCATTGTGAAAGGCACTACGACACCGCGTTTGTTTCCAACAAGCGACGCAAGGAACGAGCCGCGCACTGCGTCAACAACCAATGACCTTACGCGGAATCTTTCCAAATCAATGCCTATGTCCGTGATTTTTCCGCAGTAGACGCCCTTGTCCGTGAAAACATCTTTCCTGCTCATCTCTGCCAAGCTCTTTACTGTTATCGGCATAAAAATTCCTCCAATATTTGCTGCAATATAATATGCATCGGAAGAATTTAAAGTTATAGGAGCGCTGGGGGAGGGAATTTCCACAAATCTCTTTCATAATATCTGCATCTTTGATGCCATCAGTTCTTTAGGATATACAAAGACCTTTCTTACAAGAAAGGGATTTGTTTTTGAACCCTCGTGAGCAGTAAAGCTCACAGGTTAGTTACGGGCTTTTCTAATATTTGCGTCAGCCCCTGGTTTTTCTTTTCCCAAGGGTTTTCTTTTTACAAAAAGAAAAGCCTTAGCAAACCTGCGCCGTGGACCAAGCTTGGCTACCCCAGCTTGAGGTGTAATTATAAAACAAACCTTAAGAATAAAAAAGCGTTGTGCAGGCATCACGGCTTCAGGGAAGAATACAGTCGTCTAACTTAAGTTTCAGGATATTATTAAGTTAGACTCCTTATAGCAAAACAAGAATGTAATCTGTATTATTTTCTTGTTCCGCTATAAACAACAAAAATCAGGACAATGATAAAGACAGATGCGGCAAGCATAATATGTTCAACTATCGGGGCAAGGGCATAAATGCCAGACATGATGGCAAGCATTGCAATGGAACCAAAAAGCGTTTTCTTGAGTTTTTGTTTAACATCCTTGGCAGCTTTTTGCCATACAAGACTGCACCTAATCGTGCTTGAGAGCATAGCTAACATACCTAACAAAGCCCATGCCTGCATATTGCTCACAGATAATACAGCTAATATTCCGAAAAATGAAATAGCGAAATCAAACAAAAAGTGCCAATAATTCTGCGAAGGCATAAACTGCACGAACAGCTCGTTATACCGCCACCAGAACCTCAGCATAAGCAGGAAGGATGTTCCAAACAATAGCCATGCTTGAATACTATTTACTATTCCAGAAGCAGCCGCATAAATAAATATGGAAAGCGCCACGCCAAATGTCAGGCTGGCAACGCCTGTCCCCAGCTGGCGATAAAAATCATTTGCCATGTTTTTACTTATGCATTGCTTATTTTAAAAGCTTACGCCGGCGGCAGGAATTTCCAGCCCTTCTTTTCCCGAGGGTTTTCTTTCTGCGAAAGAAAAGGCTCTTTGAACCTGCAAGTCCGTGAGGACACCAGCTTGCTTTCTCATAAAAAATTGCTTCGCAATTTTTTCAAATCTTGAGATGTTGCTCAAGGCTGGCGCAATTGCCTGAAACTCCTTTAATATTTGCGATAGCTTGCAGTTTCTTTTGACTGCAAGCTCCTTTTCTTTACAAAGAAAAGGAGCTTAGCCAAGTTATGCGACGCCGGCTTTTGCCTGAATTTTATTTAACCAACCAAACATTTATATGCTAATAAGAACAATATAGCCTATGGACAAATGGGAAATTCTCGGCTATGTAGCGGCTATATTCAACCCGATACCGACAGGGCTTTTAGCAGGCTATTTTCTCTTCAAAGAAAAGAAGACAAATAAAACAGGAAAAATAGTCATGGCTTTGTCTGTCGTTTGGTTCGCGATATTGATGGCGGCTTCCTGGTATATGAACAGGATTTTGATATGAATTAATTAATAATATTTTCCCCTTCTCATTTTTTTCTTTGTTTTATTTCAAGACCGTCATATAAAAATTCTTCAAATTTTTCATAATCAAAACCGAGCACAAATTCATGTTTTCCCCCATTTTTGGCATTCACAGAACCCCCGTCATCAACACTCATAGAAACATTCGCAGTCCGTATGAATTCAGGGTATAGCATGCAAAAAATTGCGTAAGCATCATGCACAGTAAAAAATTTTGTACCTATTTTGTCAAGATATTTTTTGATATCTTCAAATTCTTTATATCTGTTAACAAGCGCTCTGACTAATAAATTATAGCTTATCGCTTTTTCCAAGTCATATTGAATTTCTTTTTCAGAAACTTCTTTTAGTATTTCTTCGTCTATTTTCCTTTTCAAAGTCTCTGATAAAGCAGGCCACTTCTGAATTTTTAAGTCTAAATACTCCCGGAATCCATTTTCAAAAGCCAAAAATAGTTCAGAAAAGCCGAGGGATTCCACTTCGTCTACGGTATATTTTTCTATGAATAAAGGGTAATTGCTCATATTTTCAGTGATTGCAAAAAATTACTTAAACCTTTTGTTTTTCATTGACAATGATTTAAGTGGGTCAGGGCAGAATCGAACTGCCTGTTTCCGCCTTGTAAAGGCGGCGTCATACCGTTTTCCCAAGTCCTGTAAAGGGATTTGTGTAGACCACTGACCCAAAAGTTTATTGCTTAATGATCAATGTCCCATCATTCCATCTCATTCCTACCTATTTGCTATGGAAACGGCTTTTCCTTAGCATTTAAAGGGTGGGTGGTTGGGGGAGGTATGGATGGGCTTATGCTCCAAATTAAAACAATATTTTAATTTTATATTCTGACTAATATATTTAATAGTGATTTTCATGGCAGAAATAGAGAAATACGCGAGGAAACTTGATGTGCGCGGCATAGTATTTGCAGCGATTGTCACAGCTCTTGCGTTTGTGATGGGGCTTTTCTGGAACGACGCGATAAAGTCCACTATAGAGGAGCTATTGCCAAAAGGCGAGGGCTTGTTCTACAAATACATAGCAGCTATAGTTGTCACAATTTTTGTAGTTCTGGCAATATACATAATAATTCATGGCCAGAAGATTGCGGAAAAGCAGATAAGAGAAATAGAAGAGTTCAGAAAGCTTTCTAAAAAGAAAAGGGAGAAGCTGCTAAAGGAATTGACAAAGGAATAAGTTTTGCATCTAAAGTCGGTAGCATCATTTGATGCTACCTTACTTGTCGATCTATTCACATCAAAGATGGTGAATAGGTCAATTTTAGATGCAAAACTCAAAGAGCGAAAAACTTTATATACAGCCTTTTTGCATATAATTGTTATGGCTAATAAAAGAATATCAAGAAGCGTGAAAAAGAATTCTGCCTTCGGAAATATTAATTTTGGCTTGAAGAGGATAAATCTGCTGCCAAAACGAAAAATACAAAATCAGATAAAAATAACAAAATCTCCACAGCGAACGGGAAGCCCATGGAGCGATGCAAAATTCATGTTCGCCTCTTTCTTATTGATGGTGCTTCTTGTGCTTGTCATGGCTGTTGTTTCTCTTCTTCCAGCTTAGCAGTTCATTTCATCTTCTTGAACTTCACCTTATACTTCTCGCGGAAGCGCGCTTTATATAATCCTTCGATAAAGTCAGTGCCTGCGTAGCCGGCGAGCACGGCGAATCTTGGGTCATTTGCTATATACAAGCCAGAAACAACACCGAGCAATCCCGCTAAAGCAATCGTGGCGAAGAAATATTCTTTCGAGAACTTCTTTTTTCTCGTATTCGTCCTAATCTGCCATTTGAGAATGCCGACTATGGCGCGCAATAATCCGCCAGCGAATCCTGCTATGACAGTGATGAACAACTCATACATGAATAGATTTGTGAAAGGCGGGTAATAAAGGTTTTGGTTCAGCCCTTTTATTGGTGAAGTCGAAAAACGCGATATTATTTAAATCGAATCTAAAGATTCGATAAGTAATGGCATTTTCTCCATGAAAAAGCGCTGGCGGAAAATATTCACTCATACAGAAACAAATTTTTTACAAAAAAATCAATTATGGATTTTTCCCTAAAAAACCCAAGCTATATATAAAGCCATTTTCATAGTTAATTATTGGTTACCATGATTTCAAAAAAAGAAATTGGCGTGCTATTGACAATAGCAATAATCATTTCAATAAGCGCGTGCATTCAGCAAAAAGAAAACAATATAAAAAAATTCTCTTCTGAGCAGGAGCTGAATGATTTCGTAA
>Ga0209541_10014847_pt1 | contig 11706 bp, 14 predicted proteins | sample RifCSPlowO2_01_FD_184027 | JGI IMG/M metagenome (GOLD analysis project Ga0209541, IMG submission 184027) | Groundwater microbial communities from Rifle, Colorado - Rifle CSP2_plank lowO2_0.1 (SPAdes) (version 2) | ecosystem: Environmental > Aquatic > Deep subsurface > Groundwater | place...
CTAAAAGGTTTTCAAAATAAAACCTGTCTGGCTCTTCGTCTTCAAGCCATATTCCTTCAAAGTTTATTTTGCCGCAGGACTTGCATTTTACAAGCGAAACTGTTTTCGGCACGCGCACCTCCAAATCGGCAAAACTGCAATCAGTGCAAATGCTGTCTGCGAGCATTGCATCTGGCTTGCCACACCTTGCGCAGAAACGAGACTTCTTGTCCATGCGAAAAACTTATATTTTTAGATTTATAAACAAAACGCATGCGTGACTGCGAAATCTGCGGCTCAGCCCCTGCCAGCGTGAAGGCAAGCATTGACGGCGTTATCCTGCAAGTCTGTTCTTCGTGCTCATCTGCAGGAAAGATAATTGAGCAGCCCGCGCCCAAAAAACAGCCAACCTTTGCTTACTCTGCACCGGAATCATCTGAAACTGTTGCAGAGGATTTTGGAAAAATTATTTCAAAGGCCCGCCAGCAATTGGGCCTAAGGCAGGAAGAGCTCGCGAACAGGTTAAATGAAAAGCTGCCGGTAATTCAGGCGGCAGAAAACGGAAAGAGGCTTGATTTAGCTTTAGCAAGGAAGTTTGAGAAGTTTTTGAAAGTAAGGCTAATAGAAATTTCTTAACGCCAGTCGCAACAACATCAACAATGAATTAATAGTTGGCATTTGTAATGCCTGAAGCAAGAGGCCAGCAGACGGTGCGAGCGGCGAGTTTGCGTTATTACTCAATATTCAAAACCAATCACGTGCTCACAAAAATAAGCCTATGCAAAACTCCAAGCCCGAGAAGGACCGCAACAATCACAATAAAAATATTTGTGGTTTTGCCTTTAAATCTTGATTTCACGAGCCAGCCACCAATTTCTTTATACAAAAATCCTGCGAGACAGGCAAGAATCAGCGTGAAATACGGCGCCCCGAGGGCAACAGGCACAATATTAAATAACATCGCCACAAAAGAAACCAGCAAGCCCGACAATAAAATCAGCGCAGATTTTTTCTGGTGGGCAAGCGACTCGTATGCGCCAAAAAAGCCAAGGTAAATCGGAAGCGCGCCGGCAAGCGCAAACGCCCTCTTCAGCGTGAAATTTTCCGCGGCGATTGAGTAATAGTTGTGGGAAACATATTGCTGAATTACTAAAAGCATGGCCGGCGACAACTTGAACAATGTGAAAATACCAAGAACAAACGCAGATGAAACAATCATGAACTTTAATTCTGCCTGCGAAACCTCTTTTTGCTCTAATTTTACAAATAGAATATACAATAGGTAAATCGGAATAAGCGCGATTGCATAGATATGGACGAATGAGAACATCGCTGCAATCGGCAGCAGGAGTTTCCAGTCAATTTCTTTTATGTATAAAAATCCGAGAATTGTCAGGAGGAAGAAGAACACTGCTGAAGTATGTGTTAGCTGGCCAACAGTCTTCCACGTGTAGAGCTGGATGGGCGCCACGAGCGCGGCAGCAAACAATCCAGATTCAGTATTTCCAGTAGCTTTTTTTGCAATTGCATAAACAACAAAAATAACCAATGCAGCAATTACTGCGGATGCTGCATTCGCCACAAAGTTTTCGGGAAGCGGTGGGATAATCTTTGCGGCGAAGAATGAGAGCAAAGCTGAAACAGCAACAAAAAGCGCGAGAAAGATGTGTCTGTAATTGTGGATTGTTGTTGGTTGTTCGTCTCTCGTTATTTGCTGTTTGGTTTTTGGTTCTGGTGCCATTTAACTGGGTAATTGAGCGCAGTTTATATATTTTTAGAATCCAAACCGCCGCAAAAAACTTTATTAAATCTTTGTGTTTTGTGGACAGACATGAAGGTTCTAGTCACTGGCGGCGCAGGCTTTATCGGTAGCAACCTTGCCGACCGCTTATTGGAACTGAAACACAATGTTATAGTTTATGACGACTTCAGCATAGGCAGGCATGAGTTCCTGCGCGACAACATTAGACTAGCTGAAGGCAGCATCCTTGACACAGAAAAACTCGCAAATGCAATGCAGGATTGCGATTTGGTTTTCCACCTCGCCGCGCTGTCAGTAGTGTACGGCGCCGCAAGCCCGCAGCCATTCATTCAACAAAATATCTTAGGCACAGCAAGCGTCCTCTCTGCAATGGAAAAAGCCGGCGTTAGAAAAATAGCGTTCGCGTCGAGCCAGGCAGTCTATGGCGAACACGAAGAGCCAGTTTCAGAAAGCGCTGTTTCAAAGCCAATCTCATATTATGGTGCAACAAAACTTGCAGGCGAGGCATTGATTGCTGCGCATTGTAAACTAAACAACGCGAAGGCATGGCTCTTCCGGCTGGCAAACACTGTCGGACGAAGGCAAACACACGGCGTCATTTTTGATTTCATAAAAAAACTTGAGAAAGACAAAAATAAATTGCAAATATTAGGTGATGGTACGCAAAGAAAATCATACCTGCTTATTGATGAGTGCATTGATGCAATGTTGCTTGCCACGGAAAAAGCAAACGAAAGCGTTAATTTGTTTAACGTTGGCACGCCGGAAGCTATTGATGTAAAAACAATTGCGGAGATAGTCGCTTCCGAGTTGGGATTGCAGCCGGAGCTTGCCTTTGAAGATAAGAAGGAAGGCTGGCCAGGAGACCAGACAGAGATTTTCCTGAACACAGGAAAAATAAATTCCCTTGGCTGGCACAGCAGGCATTCGCAGGCCGAGACGATAAGGCTTGCTGTCAGGCAGATTTTAGAACGGGATTAATTGCGGCTAAGCGCATTGACTAGCTCAGTCGCATAAACACCTTTTGGCAATTCAAAAGATAATTTTACTTTCAGCCTGTCCTTGTTCAGCTCGTCTCTCTCAGGCTTGCCGACCTTCAATTTCTTCGGTTTTATTACTGCGGCGCGGATTGTTCCCTCGCTGGCCAGCTCCGGCATCCGCGCGCACCTGAATGAATCAAGCGTTAAGTTATCTGCGAATAATAATTTTTTAACTTCCTGCGAGAATTTGTCTTTTCCAAGTTTTGTTTTGCTTCCCGGAACTGGATAAGCCTTTTTTGGTTTGGTTTTAGATTTCAAAACTGCTTCCACGCCTTTGTTCCACAAATAACTCTGGTATGCATGCACATACATCCGCCTAATTGGTTTCGGAACTTTTCTCAGGGCACCGGCAAAATCATTAGGAATCCGAACTAGGTGATTTAAGACTGCTTTCTCCAAGCTCAGGAACTTCGGCCACTGCTGCAGTATTTCATTCCACTTGCCGAAATTTTCTCTTGCAAATTCCCTCGAAGCCCTTGTCTCTTTGTTTAAATCTTCTGAATAAGTCAGCAAATGATAAACAGCATCCCTAAAATATCCGCGGATTATCTCGCGGCCGACTAAGTGTGTGTTGCCGCCGCCGAACCTCTGTTTGCCGAAATAATTTGGAAAGCCTGTTTTGGTTATGTGTTTTGAGTTTGCAGTTATTTGTTTTAGTTCTTTTTTATGAAAAAATGCGCGAAAACTCCGCGCTTCAGCGCGGGGATGAAGCGCGCATTTTGTCAGATCTCCAACTCGCCGTTCTAAGCGAGGCGCGTAAAAACCCCGCACTTTAGTGCGGGGAATAGCGCCGAGCGGCGAGTTGGAGTTATCAAGGTCGCGCAAAACGATTTCAAACCTGTTTCCTTCCAGAGTCCCGAGATTGATTGGCTCATCGCCAAAGCCAATAAACTCAATCTGAATGTCTTTCAAATGCACATTTTCCAAAACTTCTTTTGAAAGCTTAAAGGCAGAGATGGCCTGCCTCGTGATTGCCTGCCTGTCTTTGTTGCCCGCAAACTTAAACCGCTTAAAGCTCGTGTGGCATTGCCTTGCGATTTCCTGTATCGCGCGGACTGTTGTCCAGTTTTTCTTTGTTAGCCAGAAATATATAAAATTACCAGAACTTTTTGTTTTTAATTTAATTTTCTCTTCAACAACAAAATCTTCAGGGATTTGTTTTAGTTTCATAGATTTATCAACTTAACCACGCCCTCCACACCAAGAAATACCAAAACCCCTGCAACAACAATCCCCGCCGAGATTGCCACAAATGATTTCTTCCAATTCCAGCCCAATAGCTCGGAAATCAAAGCGCCAGTGTAACCGCCTGTGATTGGCAGAGGGACAGCTACAAAAGCAAACAGGGCCAGCTCTTCGTACAACTCAAAGCTTTTGTTCTGGTGTATGTGCTTCTCAGCGGCTTTTCTGAAAAGCCTGAAGATAAATTCGCGAAGGTGGGCATGCCGTAGGACAAAGAACACGACAGGAATTGCCAGGATATTTCCAAGGATTGCAATTGCAAGCGTTGCCCATGGGCGCAGGCCAACACTAATGCCGTAGACTACGCCGCCCCTGACTTCTGAGATTGGTGCAGCGCCAAGCAAGAAAGTAATTATGTAATTAATAAGTTCTGCCATCTCACTGCAAATAAAATCAGCTTTTTAAAAGGTTTGGCACACGCTTATTGCCAGCCAGAGTAAATGTAGCCAAGAACCGCACCCATTGTGTATTCCACCGCCCTTATCACTGCATAAGCGCCGGCGCCTGCGAAATCCCCTGCTGATGCCTTTGCAACTTCAGGCGATATTGCGGCAAGCAGGCCTGCCAGAGACGCCGCTGCCCCGCCAGCGCGGTCTTTGCCAAAATTGTAGCCAAAAGCCATTCCGCTGCCAAGTGCAATGTCATCATAGGGCCAGTCAATAGCGTTGTTGCCCAGCCAGTCAATCGCCCCGCATGCGCCGATGCTGAGGATTGTGTGGCCCAGGCCATAGCCAAACTCTTTCAAAACAGATTGCGAAGCCATTCTCAATGCTGAATTATGAAATAAATATTAAAGGCTTTTCAGTTAGTTTTATAAAACATTAAAAACTCCTTCACGTGAAATGCGAAATCAAATAATAAATAGAGCATTAGAACTCAAAGAATCGCGCGATTTTACTACTCTGCTAACTTTAGAGAAAATGATAGGGAAGCAAATAGCAGCAATAACTTTTGAAGACTGGGGCGGTTTGTTTGGTCAGGGATTTTATGCAGTCGTAAATTTAGGCAAACTGAAATCTGTTGAACCTGCACTTGATGAACGTGGAGTTTTTATTTTAAATTTCAAAAGAAAATATGTTAGGAAACAGTACGCTAGGCGAGTGTGTGGATGGGAAAAAGTTGAAGAATGCATTTGGCCACCGCGAGTCGAACATACAATAAAACCATATCTGCCACGAGCTAGGGCAGAAGTAGTTTATTTTGATGGCAACTATTACCGCACACACATGGGTTGGTGTGGCGCTGGAGAAAGGTGTGAGCCATGTACTGCAGTTAGAACAATGGATGTAATGGTAGAATTCAAGAAACGCAACGTCGTGCCAGATGGCTGGGCTGACCCAGAAGTTATAAGATTCATAGAGGTTAATTCAGATAGATTGGCAGAAAGATTCGGAGAAGAAATCTTATCTGGAGTTAATAGCAAGCTTTTTGGTTCGGCGATTGCGCGCTGAAGCACACCAAAACACAAACTTCACTTTACTCTTTTTTTGAGTAAACTTGCTTCACAAAAGGTTATGACCCAAACTTCACTTCGTTCGTTTGTGAATAAACATTTCCTAGAAGTGTTTATAATAAAAACTAGCTGAGTTTTTGAATAAAGTTTTGTTGCCAAAACTTTATAAACCAATTTCAAAACTCTTTCCCATGAAACAATGCACGTCATGCAAAAAGTCAACGGCGAACGATGGTAGCACAATTAGCATTAGCTGCCCTGCTTGCTCTGAAGCAATTGTAAGGTGCGGGCAGTGCAGGAAGACTGCAGTTTCCTATAAATGCAAATGTAGTTTTGAGGGGCCGTAATAAAATGGCAGAGGTTATTGTTAAGTTAAAAGTAATGCCAATATCCCCAGAAGTGGATTTGAAAAAGCTTGAGGAATTCTGCCGCGTTAAGATAGCAGACTCAAAGGCAAAGCTTCACTCAGTAACAACTGAAAATGTTGCATTTGGCCTGCGGGCCTTGGTCTTTGTCATCTTTGGCGATGAAAATGCGCTGAACTTAGATGTTTTGGAAGCAGCAATAAAGGAAAGCAAGGATGTTTCTACCACAGATGTGATTGATATAAGAAGGGCTGTTGGATAATTAATGATATATCAACTCTAAATTCTTCAGCTTTTTGAGCTCAGCTATCAAATTATCTAAAATACCATATATTTTAGCAGTATCTTTTTTGACATCGAAGCGTGCTAATTTTTCATACACCTTCGTGATAAAAGACAGTTTTTTATACGTGCCTGTTCCCTGCTCCCTTATCTCTACTCTTCGTAAATTCTCAAGTTCGTGCATGGTGGCAGCAATTACATGTTTTATTACTAATCTTTCGAGATTCTGCAGTTGTTCAACTTTCTTAATATCTGCGTGCACATATGTCATCGCAGACATATAGTTTCGGGTTATATCGATTAGCCTATTGAGCCTAGCTATGATATCGTTTTCAATAGACACTTCAGTATAAAAAGCGCCGCGAGCCTGTGTGAGTGGTCTCATGCCTTTGCAAGAAACTCTATATATATACTTTGCGGTTAATTTAATCCCAAATATTCCTCTTCCTTGTGGTTCAGCTTTGCCGCAAAGTTACAACACATAACTTTTCCTACAGTTGTAGCAATATATTTATACAATTGTATCCGCATAAGGCTTATATACGTATGTATCAATTAATTGATACATCTGTACTATGAAAACAGAAACGCACGCCGCCGCAGTAAAAGAAAGCCTTGACGAGATAAGAGACTGCATAGCCAAAGGCGTTGAAAGCAGGCAACGCACAATAGGCTTCCACTGCTCTGCGGCAGCGGCAGACTTGCTGGAAATATATCTGCACCAGCAAAACCTCATTGATGCCGGCACAAGCATAAAGCACAACTGGTTTTCTTCAGTTAAAACTGCTTCAAAACGCCTGCCTGATTTTCCGCAAAAAACAGAAATCCTGCAGAGCCTTAACGAAATAGAAAAGAAACGCAACCTGCTTTGCTATGGTAAGCCACAGCCAGCCAAAACAATAGAAGAGCTTATCTCCACGTTTAACAAATTGAAGGCCAAATTAGAGAACTTAGGAGTAAAGATATGACAAATCTTATTGCATATGCACAGAACTTTGTATCTTTTCTGCTGGATAAGCTTACGGAAAAAGAAATTGCTAATATCAAAACAATTATACTTTTTGGTTCTGTGGCGCGCGAGGAAGCAACCAAAGGCAGCGATGTTGATATATTTATTGATATTTACAAAGAAGACGCGCCGCTAGCAAAAAAAATATGGCGCACAAGAGAAGAGTTTAATGACAGTATTTTTTGGAAAAGTTATTGGCGTTTGTTTGGGATACAAAATGAAATTAAACCTATTGTCGGGCAGCTTGAATACTGGAAAGATATAAAGGCATCAATAATTGCAAACGGGATAACACTTTACGGCAAGTATTCTGCAAAAGCAAGCGGAAAAAATTTTGTTTTGTTTAGCTGGGAAAAAATAAGGCCTGAAAGCAGGCGCGTATGGCTAAGCAAAGTTTTGTATGGGTACAATTACGCAGGAAAAAATTACAAAGGCATGCTTGATATTTATAGCGGGAAAAAAATAAGCACAAATTGCGTTCTAATCCCAATAGAAAGCTACAGAGCGTTTTTAAAAAAATTTAGGCAGGCAAAAATCTCTGTAAAGATATCTCACATTTCATTGCTTTAAGTATTCCTCTTCCTTGTGATTCAGCTTTGCCGGAACTATTAAACAATACGGAGGCTCGCCAAAGTTTATTTTTTCCAAGTCCTTTGCCTTGCCGGATTTTATTATTGCGTTTTCTGTGCCAAGCCTCGCACAGCCAATAATAAAAGTGTTTTCCAAAAATATTTTTTCTTTTCTTTTGTTATTTATATGCAAAAGTATTTCAATCGCATCTTTAATGGATAAAAATCTATTTTCATCCGGCTTCAAATCCAGCAAAAATAAAGTATGCGCGCCAATTTTCTGGTTTTCAACTAAAACATCAAAAAAGCTTTCAGGAGAAAAGTTTTTCTCCGGAATTGGGATTGATGCAACCTTGCTAAACCTGTAAAGCGACAAGCCAGTTTCAGCAATCGCAGTAAAAACAGAGGGTGCGTGTATTATTTTTGTTTCAATCTTTTTTTTCCGCGCCGTTTGCAGGATTTCAAAATGTGTCGTTGCAGAAAGCGGATCGCCATGGACTAAAAGCGCAACATCTTTCAGGTGCGCTTCTTTCAGGAAAGGCATGCCCTCCTCGGTTTTTTTCCTGTCAAGGATTTTTACCTTCTTCCCGATTAATTTCTCCAATTGTAAAATAGTAAAACCGCTTAAAGACGTGTAATTCTCAAGATAAACTTCATCGCACTTATTCAAAACTTCAAGAGCCTTAAGGCTAATGTCTTTCCAGTCCAGGCCTAGGCCAATTAAGTATAACATGAGTAAGGCTTATAATAAATCATTTTTAAATATAATCCATGGCTTTAACGCTAAAAGTCAAAAAGGAGTTTGCCCAGCAGGCCAAGGAATTCCTGAAAGAGAAAGGCTGGCTTGACAAGTCCAGAATATTAGGTAGCACGCCAGATAGATATGTAATTCTTGCGCTTACAGAAAGCGCAAAACAAAGTGCAATCTCAAAAAAGTTTCCAACAGCAAAGTTTGAGCACAAGAGCCTGCCACTCCTGCCGCCAAGAATTGGCAATCTAAAGGATTTGCTCCGAGGTATTTTGAAAGAAAAGGAGATTGACGAGCTAATAAAAAGTTATGATGTTGTCGGAGACATTTGTATTTTAGACATACCGAAAAAGCTGGAGAAGCACGAGCTGGCAATCGGGCATGCAATCAAGCGCGCATACCAGTACATCAAAGTCGTCGCCCGCAAGTCAGGCAACAGAACAAAAACCCTGCGCATTATGCCGCTGAAAATAATCACCGGTGAAAAAAGGCTTAATACGATTCACAAAGAAAATGGGGTTTTTATAAAAGTTGATTTGTTACGCGCCTATTTCAGCCCGCGGGCATCTGGCGAGCGGGCAAGGATTGCAAGGCTCGTGAAGCGCGAGGAAAAAGTTTTGGTAATGTTTGGCGGCACTGCGCCGTCTGCGCTGGCAATAGCGAAGAGCCAACCTGACTGCAGAATCTGGACTGTTGATTTGAACGAAGATGCGCACAGGCTTGCCGCGGAAAATGTCAGGATTAACCGGTTCGGGCACATAATTACGCCGTTGTTGGGAGATGTCCGCGATGTCCTGCCAAAACTAAACTTGAGGTTTGACAGGATTGTAATGCCTTTCCCTGAGGAAAACTGGGATTATCTGGGTTTGGCGCTAAGGTATGTTGAGGCTGGCGGAATAATTCATTTTCTTGTTTTTGTAAGAGAAGGGGAAGTAGAAAAAACAAAAGAGAGGATTTTAAAAATTGCAGAAAAAGCCGGAAGAAAAGTGAAGATAAAAGATGTGCGATTATTCGGAAGCTATGCGCCCAGAGTCAATCGGTATGTGTTTGATGTTGAGGTAAAATAATTTTTTAAAAATGGGGCGACCCGGATTTGAATTTCTCACGCCAAGCTTTTGCTTTGGCATTCCGAGATAAGCCGCTGTCTCACATAGGATATCTAAAGTTTGTGCAGTCGAAGACTGTACTGTTTCTTTCTTTAGATGCTATCTGAAAAACGAGTTTTCAGATGCACATCTGAACCTTGTTCAAATTGTTCCCGGGAGCGTTTCTTTCTTTAGCAAAGAAAGAAAAGCTGCTGTGCTGGAGGCGGCCATACTACCGAGTTATACTATCGCCCCACACAAAGGATTTAAATCACCGATTTTAAAGCATTTGCATGGCTAGCCAATTCAAAGTCACGCCTTGGGAAGTTTCAGGCACAGTTGATTATGGCAAGCTGATAAAGCAGTTTGGCACAGAGCCGATTACAGAGCAGCTGCTGAACCGAATAAAGAAGCGCACAAAAGAAATACATTTCATGCTGAGAAGAAAGATTTTCTTTTCGCACCGCGATTTTAACTGGCTGCTGGATGAATATGAAAAAGGAAACAAATTTTTTCTGTACACCGGCCGCGCGCCATCTGGCCCAATCCATATTGGCCATCTTGTTCCATGGGTTTTTACAAAGTGGCTGCAGGACAAATTTGGTGTTGAATTGTTGTTTCAGATTCCGGATGAGGAAAAATTCTTTTTCAAAGACAATTTAACTTTGGAAGAAACAGAAAAGTGGGCGCACGAGAACATTCTTGACATAATCGCACTGGGTTTTGACCCGAAAAAAACAAAATTCCTGATTGACACAAAAGATGCATCGCAAATGTACAAGACAGCCTGCCAGATAGCAAAGAAAATCACTTTCTCGACTGTAAAAGCCGCGTTTGGATTTTCAGATTCAAATAATCTTGGCGAGATTTGGTATACGACGATGCAGGCAACACCTGCAGTCCTGCCTTCAGTCCAAAAGGGGAAAAATATTCCGTGCCTGATTCCCCTCGGGGTAGACCAGGACCCGCACTTCCGCGTTGCTCGTGATGTTTACACGAAGCTTGGGTTTTACAAGCCAGCCATAATTCACGCGAAGTTTATGTCAGGCCTGCTCGCGGATGGCAAGATGTCTGCCTCAATTCCAAACTCAACAATCTACACGACGGACACACCAAAAGAAGTTGAGGAAAAAATCAAGAAGCATGCCTTCTCTGGCGGCAGATCAAGCTTGGCAGAGCACCGCAAGTATGGCGGCAATCCAGATATTGATGTGTGTTACCAGTGGCTGCATGCCTTCTTTGAGCCAGATGATAAAAAGCTGGCAAAAATATATAATAATTATAAATCCGGTAAGCTGCTTACTTCAGAGCTGAAGGACTACACAATTGAAAAAATAAATAAATTCCTGAAAGAGCACCAGAAAGCAAGGGAGAAGGCAAGAAAGCAGATTGGGAAATTTTTGTTCAAAGCATAGTTATAAAGCTTTTTATTTGCGAAATTTGAAAATAACCTATGCAACTCGCAAAAGTTTTCTCTCTGGATGAAAAGAAAAAAGTCCGGATTGTTGATTATGACAAAACATCAAAGCCATGGCCCGAGTGGATTTTGCTGAACAACGGCAGGGTTGGCATGGCAGAAGTTATCATAAAAGAAAAAACCGGTGCACGAAGAGTCAGATACGCGCGGTATGTGCCGGAAAAATTGTTAGTGCGCGTAGAGGCCTTGCCCAAGACAATGGAGAAGTTTTACGATAAATTTGCTAAATCCTACGATGCGAGGTTTGCAAATACAAACATTCCCGCAGCAAAATTCCTTGCAGATAAAATTTCCAAACTTGTGCCGAAAAGTGCAAAAATTTTAGATATTGGCGCAGGCACTGGCCTGCTTGCCGAGGAATTAGCGAGGCGCGGGTTCTCAAACATCACTCTGCTTGAATTTTCAAAAGGCATGCTGGCAAAAGCAAAGGCAAAAAAGATTTTGAAATGGTGCAAATTTCTGCGCACAGATTTCAAAAAGCAAAAATTCAAAGGCAAGTATGATTTAATCACAAGCATTTTTGCCTTTAGCTGCGCGCCGTATTTCTTGGAGGAAGAAATGCCCCAATTGATTAAAAAAGTTAAATCCCTGCTGAAGCTAAAAGGCTATTTTGCAGTTTTTGGGTATGATTATGAATATTTAATAGAAAAATCCTTCAGAAAAATATCTGCAGGGACAAAAATACTTCTATGGCG
>Ga0209541_10014851_pt1 | contig 11703 bp, 8 predicted proteins | sample RifCSPlowO2_01_FD_184027 | JGI IMG/M metagenome (GOLD analysis project Ga0209541, IMG submission 184027) | Groundwater microbial communities from Rifle, Colorado - Rifle CSP2_plank lowO2_0.1 (SPAdes) (version 2) | ecosystem: Environmental > Aquatic > Deep subsurface > Groundwater | place: Rifle...
GTTTTTTCCTGAAGAAGAATAAATAATTGCGAAAGCAAGAATTATCAGGTTATTTTAGGCGCTCGCTGGATTTCTGGCTAGAAATATTAGTATATAGTGGCGAACATAAATAATTGAGCAATTATTATCCGACATTATATAACGAAGGCACTACATAATCGTATTAATGTGCCTTCAGTATATTTTGGATTGATGAAAAAATATCACAAGAAAAGCAAAACTATTTTGATCTTATTTTATTGATATTGTATCGGGCATGGCTCAGTAAAAGCCTATTCTTCGTATTAAATCAAAAAAATGCGGAACAGAGAAAATTGTTTTTTTGACTTATTATTTTTTATAGTACAAACACCCTTAATAAGTAGTAACATTTATAAATAAACTATTTTTTACCATTACAATGCGTGATACCAATCCTTTCGAACAACTTGGACTGAATAGAGATGTAGTAGCTTTTTTAGCGGAAAGAGGACAACTGGAAGATTACGTAAGAGATGTTTATCGCGCAACTATAACTCGAGTTCATCCTGATAAAGGAGGAAATGATGAATTAGCTAAGCTCGTTAATGAGGCATTTGGTGCAATTCGTGATAAACCAGAAAATATCCCTTCTTGGCTTGCCGGTATGAATGGGAGTCCTAAAGCAACCTCGGGATACTCCTCTAAACCGGAAGTAAGAACACCTCCACGACCAGAATCTGGATCAGAAACGGAATCAATAGGGAAATACACTTTAATTAAATCTCCTACCTACGCTTTAGGAATGGAAGAATTACGTAACGCAGGAAAAACCCCCTTCAGTTTTGCGGATAATTTACGCGCCCGCCTGGAACAGCCAGATTTATTTGATACTTGGCTGGATTCTGATACTGGCATTGTCTACAAAGCAGGAAGTTCTAAGATTAAAATTATCCCTGCTTGCGATTATCTACGACATATTCCTGCTGATTTTATTTCAGCATTTATTCCAGTTGATTATAGTAAGCTGAAAGGAACAGAGCTTGATACAAAAAAGATGAAAGTAAATAAATCTTTGACAAAATCAGAGATTCTATCACATCCGGGATGGCTTGCTCTTGTAGGCGGCGATGCTGATTTATTGAGAAGATATACTCATGATGCTTTTGCTCGTTATGCTAAAAAATATAGAGAAAGTGATAGAATGATGGGGTTTAATGTCGTTGAAAATCATACACAAAACCAATTAAGGGCGGCCGGTGTCAATATTCTTAACAGCAACTCTTACGCCTATGGCATCAATAACCTTAGCAATAGCGGCCGTTTCCTGTCACGGTAGCCCCTCGTCCGCCCCGCAGGGCGCGTGAAAAATTTATATTCTTCAAACAGTTCCGTTAAAATTATAATTTTTCAAATATTTCTTCTGCTCTGTCAACAAATTTTCGTGCATCAGATTTTGTTTTCTCTGCAATGTCTTTGGTTGTTTTTTTGGTTACAGAATACTGGGCAATTTCTCTTCTATCTCTGACATCACGTAGCATCTCAATCTCTTCTTTTTGTATTCTAAGATTTTCAAAATTTTCAAAATGACTTTTATCAAGTAATTTTCTTTTGACAAAAAGTTCTTCCAAAACTACTGCTGTCGCCGTATGGGATTTGCTTCTCAATCCTAATTTTGCAAGGAGGCTCAGAGCAGACATATACATTGCATAGTAAGCAGTGATGACAACCCATTCGTCAGCGGTATGATCTTTTGGAAGTGCAAGAACATCTTTGAATTTTTCAGCTTTACTCAATAATTCCATAGTCACAAGATTTGACCGTGATTTTTTGAGGTAAGGCTCAGCCAGATTTTTAACAGTGTGATCTTTTACGAGCTGTTCTCTTTTTATGAAAGTCTCAATAATGTTTATACACCTCTTTGAAATAATAATCTAAGCCATCTAAAACAAGCCCATATTCTATTAAATCATTCCAAAAGACAGGATTGTCTTTCTTTATATTCTTAAAATCAGATGGCTTTACTGTTAGAACTTGAATATTTAAATCATATTTAGTCTTGAATTCTTGAGCCAATTTCCCAACATTCTTTTTTGTTGTTACACATAATAAGTCAATGTCACTTTTTTTCGTTTCCGTATTTTTAGCGTAAGAACCAAAAATAATCACCGGTCCATCTGGACGAACTTCATTAATGAATTCAGTTAATCTCTTGTAGATTAAAAGATGTTTCTCTTTGAAAGCTAGTTTTTTTTTAGTAACGTGGTGAACAAATAGTTGGTAAGTCAAATCGCCTTTCACGAATTCGTAAACATTAGTCTTGCCTATTTTTTTTCCTTTGAGGTGTTTTTCTTGTACTACCTTTTTAAGAAGCCGAAAAGTTGTCTCATGAGAGAGACCGGTTTTTGTTTCTATCTCTTTTGCCGTAAGATCAGCTAATTTTGGAAAAAAGCTGGATAAGATTTCAATTTCGTTTTGAGTTAACAAGTTGTTTCACCAATTACATAGTTGGAATGACAACTATATAAAGCTTTGCCCAATTGACTGCTTTTAATCTTTCAGAATATCCCGTGAATAGCCGCAATCATTTAGTTTAATTAAAGTTTAAGGGCACGCCCGCAGTCGAAACACTGAAGCTTCGTTAGTATACCCCGACAGCTTCTCAGGCTTGCGACCCTCTGAACATCACAACCTCCGCTTAGGGCTGCTCCATTCCTGGCCTGACCCGGTTCACGCAAGCGCAATCCCAGAGGACAAACCGTCGGCAAAGACAGCCAGGACCAACAAAACAACAATGGTCCTTCCTTGGGCTTCGGCTCCGTGTAAAGTCCATTCACGGTAACAACGCAGGACTAGCGCGCCAGCCTAGCTTACCTTCAAGGAAAAGAGAACGTGCTGATTTTTTAAATGTTTGTGGATAGTTTACACATTTTCCGTCACACATCTACTTTTCCATTACAAATCCAGACGAAATTCTATCCCGTGATTCTTAAAACCAAATCCATTATAGAATGCATGAACTTCGTTCTTTGCATGCCGGCTCGTGCAAATCAATTTGTAGCACCCTTGTTTTCTTGCTTCTTCAATAACAGCACGGACAATACGCTCTCCATTTCCCTGGCGACGGAAAGGCTCCTGAACAAAGACGTCTTCCAGCAAACCAAAAGGTTCTTTATGAAGATCATTAGTGAGAATGTACAGGAAAGCCCGCGCTATTTCCTTATGATCCTGTTGCAAAGAAAAACGAATCCCTTTCCCTAGACATTCCTGAGATTGTATTCTCGCTTTTGGTTCCATCTTCCATGATGTTGCGAATGGAGGTTTATATTTTTTTATGTTTTTTATTGGAGAGGAAATTTCTCAGGATCAATTCTAGAAAAAAGGAAAGGCAATTCGACATATTTATAAATAAAAGTAACTTCGTCCCTAGCAGGAGGCAATATAGATGAATAAACACAAATATTCAATCATCACTTTTCTACTCATTGTGAGCGTATTTTTGGCAAGCTGTTCAACACGTTCAATTACAGGCTCAGCGGTGGGAATTGTTTCCGAAGGAAAAGATTGCGTGGAACAATGTGTTGACTCTTGTTCCAATAATCAGACTTGCCTTAAAGATTGTTTAGAAGGTTGCCGCACGGATGATATTTCGGGCAAAAATGGCCTTACTTCTTCTTTTGGAGTAATTTCTCCATAACTTTTCTCTCTCCCTTAACCGGCTCTGTAGAAAATCTCTCTTCGTTCAGGTAGTGTCAGACTTCGCACTTGATTTATTTAATTGAATTGCCGATGCAAGAAGGGATCGTTGTCCCTTCTGCACCGAAGGGAAGAATATCCCTTCGTGTGTTCCCCGGATGGGACTTCCCCCTTCTCGGCTTGAAGTATGACAAAATGGTGCTACGTGAGTTGACACTACCTACATTTTCTACAGAGCCCCCTTAACCAGAACATTTTTAAAAGAATTCTTGATCCTGTAAAGTGGTGGAACATTGACAGAACTAATAATCACAGAAAAGCCAAGCAGCGCAAAGAAAGTAGCGGAAGCGTTAGCAGACACGAAACCTGTCCAGAAAAAACGGAAACAAACTTCGTATTTTGAACTTACGCATAATAAAAAGAAAGTCCTGGTTACGTCTGCGGTAGGACATTTGTACGGCTTGGTGGAAGCAAAGAAAGACGGTTGGACGTATCCTGTCTTTGACATCAAATGGGAGCCAACCTACCTTTCTTCCAAAGAGTTGAAATTTGTTAAAGAATATATTGATACCATCTCTGACTTATGCGCGAAAGCGGATGAATTTACGATCGCCTGCGATTACGATGTAGAAGGGGAAGTTATCGGCTGGAATGTTATTCGTTTTGCATGTAAGAAAAAAGATGCCAACAGAATGAAGTTTTCTACACTTACCAAACCAGATTTGGTAGATGCCTATGAACATAAGACACCTCATCTGGATTGGGGCCAGGCCTTGGCGGGAGAAACAAGGCACAAGTTAGATTGGTTTTATGGCATCAATGTTTCCCGAGCGTTGATGGCAGCGGTCAAAGCAGCTGGTTCTTTTAAAGTGATGTCCGCTGGAAGAGTGCAAGGGCCAGCCTTAAAACTTCTTGTTGACCGGGAGAAGGAAATTCAGGCTTTCAAGCCGGAACCGTACTGGATGATCCGCCTGGAGGGGAAATACGAAAAAAATACGATTGAAGCCTGGCATGATAAAGACAAAATCTTTGACAAAACTGTTGCCGACAAGATTATGCAGATAGTCAAAGGGCAAAAAGAAGCGGCAGTTAAAGATGTAAAACGAACAAAACGCACGCAAGCTCCGCCGCATCCGTTTGATCTAACAACATTGCAGTCGGAAGCGTATCGCGTCTTCAAGATAACACCAAAAGAAACGTTAGCGTTGGCACAGACTTTGTACTTAGCAGGGGTTACATCCTATCCCCGAACATCCTCACAAAAATTGGATCCTAAATTAGGGTTTCAGAAAATTCTTGCCCAGCTGCAAAAACAGTCTGCTTACCAAGAGCTGTGCAGCCAACTGCTTAAGAAAAAACAGCTTGTTCCGAATGACGGACAGAAAACTGACCCTGCCCATCCCGCAATTTATCCTACCGGTTTAACTCCTAAAGCATTAAAACCAAAAGAGCAGAAAGTATATGATCTCATCGTGAAGCGGTTCTTAGCAACGTTCGCTGATCCTGCCGTAAGAGAAACCATGGAAGTATCGCTGGATGTCAACAAAGAATCGTTTACGGCAAAAGGAACAAGAACCATTGAAGAGAACTGGCACGTTTTCTATGCTCCGTACGTTACGCTGGAAGAAGTGACCTTGCCGGATATCAAAAAAGATGATCGGGTGGCGATCACGAAAATAGATAAACTCGACAAGGAAACCCAGCCGCCAAACCGGTTCAATCAGTCGTCTATAATTAAAGAATTGGAAAAACGAAACCTTGGAACGAAAGCAACCAGAGCGGACATTCTGGACCGCTTATTCCAGCGGGGCTACATTGAGGGGATCCAAATCCAAGTAACGGAATTGGGAATAGAAACAACGCGAATTCTGGCGAAATTTACACCGGCAATTATTGATGAAAAATTAACCGCCGATTTCGAAGAAGAGATGGAAAAAATCAGGGAAGGAAAACAGAAACAAGAGAAAATATTGGAACAAGCGCAGAAGCATCTTGTTACTCTTCTTACCGATTTTAAGAAAAAGGAAAAGGAAATTGGCAAGGAAATTCTCCAGTCGCTGCGTGAGACGCAGGAAGCGCAGAACACCATCGGTTCCTGTCCAACTTGCGGAAAAGGGGTGCTGATGATGAAGCGGGGAAAGTTCGGCCGATTTATTGCCTGCGAGCGCTATCCTGAATGTACGACCACTTTTAAAATTCCCCAGACAGGGCTGATAAAGCGCTCGGATAATCTCTGTGAACATGACGGTCATCCAAAGATACAGGTGATCATGAAAGGGAAACGGCCCAGAGAAATTTGCATCAAGCCTGATTGCAAAAGTAAGGTTCCTGAAGATGAGGCCAAAGAGATTAAGGAGATCAAACAGCACAAAGTGGAAAAGAAATGCCCAAAATGCGGGAAAGATTTAGTCGTGCGCAAGTCTTTTTACGGCGAATTTCTGGCCTGCTCCGGCTTCCCAAAATGCCGATATACGGAAAGTTTTGACAGAAAAACGCACCATTTTGAAAATCACCCAAAATCAACGCCAGAGAAAGCAGAACCGGCTACAGCCGTCCAAAAATCAGAGGACCATACTTTAACTAAAAAGAAAGCTCCGAAGAAATTAGCGAAAATAATGTCCTCAACGAAAAAGAAGGAAAATTTATAAAGAAGAAACTGGTTGAGTTAAGAATAGTTTGATTATAAGAGAAAAAGGTGGTTATCATGACAATTGTAAAAATAAATTTGCATAAATTGAATGCAGAGCGGAATCTGGACGCCAAGGGCGGTCAAATTAAGATTAACAATAATGTTTCCATAAAAGATGTGCAGCAGTTAGATTTCTCTGTAGAAGGAAGAAAAGGGTTAAAGTTCACGTTTTCTTTCAACTGCAATTATGAGCCAGAGTTGGGAAAAATTGAAGTTGAAGGGCAAGTTCTCTTTGTGGAAACAGAAGAGAGAGTACGGGAAATAAAAGAGAGCTGGGACAAAGACAAAAAGATTCCTCTTGATGTCATGGAACAGATTGTCAATGCAGCTTTGCATAAAGGGAATATTCAAGCAATAAAAATTAGCGAAGACGTCAGCCTGCCTAGTCCGTTGCCGCTGCCTAAAGTAAAGCCTTCCATGGAGTCAGCAGTGCCGCAGGGAAAACCACTGCCTTCATCAGTAAAAGGAGCAGGGAAAAAGTAAGCTTTTGTACCCGGTGTAATACTGTACTACTCCCCATTACCACTTTTTAGTTATTAACTACAAAATATTTATAAATAGAATATTTATAGAAAGATGAGAATCTCTTATGGATTGTATAAGCCATATCTGGATAGGATAGGCTATAATTAATCTCTATTAACTATGGAAATCGCTGAGATTAAATTAAAAGTAATGGAAGCTGTACAGGACGATGTCAATAAAGGGATCGTTAAAGTAGATTCTACGTTCATGCGTAAACTGGATGTCAATCCCGGAGATGTCGTGGAAATTAAAGGCGAGCGGACAAGTGCCGCGATTGTCGACAGGGCCTATCCTGGAGATATTGGATTAAACATTATCCGCATGGACGGGAATATCCGAAGAAATGCGCGCACTTCCATCGGAGAGATGGTCACCGTGCGCAAGGCGGCAGTGAAACCGGCAAAGAAAATCATCATCGCCCCGGCTCAGAAGGGTGTTCTTATCAAAGCATCGCCGCAGTTGTTCGCACAGGGGCTTTTAGGGAAAGCCTTAGTGAAAGGAGATATTGTTTCGTTAGGAAGAGCGCGGCGAAGCAGGGCGCCGCAGGCATACGGGTCAGATATCGGCGATATTTTTTCCATGATGGAAAGCCAGTTTGCGGGCTTTGGTTTTAGCGATATCCGTTTTTTGGTCGTTGATACGCAGCCGCGGAAAGAAGTCGTCATTGTGACAGAACAGACAGAAGTGGAGTTTAATCCTCAAGCCGTAGAGTTGAAAGAGGAAGAAGGGATCGGATTAGGGATTAACTATGAGGATGTCGGCGGATTGGGAGATGAGATAAAAAAGGTTCGCGAGATGGTGGAATTACCCCTTAAACACCCGGAAATTTTTGAAAAACTGGGCATTGAACCGCCAAAGGGAGTGTTATTGCATGGTGCTCCTGGTACAGGAAAAACACTGCTTGCTAAGGCCGTGGCTTCAGAAACAAATTCACATTTCATTATCATTAACGGGCCAGAAATTATTAGCAAATTTTACGGGGAATCGGAAAATAATTTAAGAAAAAAATTCGAAGACGCGGAGAAAAATGCGCCTTCAATTATTTTCTTTGATGAGATTGATGCCATTGCCACGAAACGTGAAGAAACCAGGGGCGATGTGGAAAAAAGAGTCGTCGCGCAGTTGCTGAGTTTGATGGATGGCATGAAAAGCCGCGGGAAAGTGATTGTGATTGCCGCCACCAACATGCCTAATTTGCTTGATATGGCGCTGCGACGGCCGGGACGGTTTGACCGTGAAATTGAGATTGGCGTGCCGGATAAAAAAGGAAGGCATGACATTTTGAAAATTCATACTCGAAACATGCCCTTGGCGAAAAACGTTAACTTAAAGGATATTGCGCAAATCACGCATGGGTTTGTTGGCGCAGATTTGAATTCCCTTTCCAAGGAAGCGGCAATGACCGTTCTCAGGCGCATTCTTCCGGAGTTGAAAGTGGAAGGAATTGAAGAAGGCGAACCGATTCCTACGGAAATTCTGGAAAAGCTGCAAGTGACACAGAAAGATTTCATGGAAGCGTTGAAACTGGTCCGCCCCAGCGCGATGCGGGAAGTTCTCGTGGAAACGCCGGATGTCAGTTGGTCAGACATTGGTGGATTGGAAAATGTTAAAGATAATTTAAAAGAAGCCGTGGAATGGCCTTTAAAGAAGCCGGAAGTGTTTAAGCGCATGGGCATACGGCCGCCGCGAGGGATTTTACTCTATGGACCTCCGGGAGCGGGAAAAACACTGTTAGCCAAAGCTGTGGCTAAGGAAAGCGAAGCAAACTTTATCCTTGTGAACGGGCCTTCCTTGCTCAGCAAATGGGTAGGTGAAAGCGAAAAAGCAGTCCGTGAAATCTTCCGCAAAGCGCGGCAGACGGCTCCTACCATTTTGTTCTTTGATGAGATTGATGCTCTTGTTCCCCGACGGGGAAGTGGAGATAATTCTCATGCTCAGGAGCGGGTTGTCAATCAAATGCTAACCGAGATGGACGGTCTGGAAAGCTTGAATGACGTCGTCGTGATAGGGGCTACCAACAGGCCGGACATTGTCGACCCCGCTTTATTGCGACAAGGCAGGTTTGACCGGGTTATTTTCACTCCCATCCCTGATGGAGAAGGACGAAAACGCATCTTTGAGATTTACCTCAAAAAAATGCCCCTTGCCAGCGATGTTGAGATCGATACATTAACTGCCGAAACCGAAGGTTATGTCGGAGCAGATATCGATGGAGTCTGTCGGGAAGCAGCGATGATGGCATTGCGGGAAGATATTAAATCCAAAGATGTGAGAATGGAACATTTTGTACAAGCCTTAGAAATCGTGAAACCGTCCGTTGACAAAGAAATCGAAGAAGCGTATGAGAAATTGAAGGAGTATTTCAGTACCGCCCGTGCCAAAGAAATCAAAGAAGAAAAAAGCGGGTATTTTGGGTAAGTAAAGTTTTCAAGAAATTAGAACAGTATCGTTTCTTTTTTTTATGATTTTTATAAATTATTTTTTACTTATTTTTTGAATGATCTTCATCACTATTTTATACACTATCAGCAAGACAATACTCGCAACAATGAGCATACCCCAATCAACAAGAGATAAAGGAGCTGTCTTAAACCATGTTGTCAGCGGCGTATAGAGCGTTCCAAGATGCAGGATGAGGGAAAAGAACACTGCGCCTGCAAGCAGCTTATTGCTAAATAAAGATAATTTATACTCGGCACGGATGGTCTGCAGCCGGACAATTTCAAACACAACCAATGAAGTAAAAGCCATAGTCTGCGCTTTGACTACTCCCGAACCTAAATATAGCCAGAAAAGAATCAGGGAGATAGTCCCAATTAAGATACCGGATGTTACAATGTGCGCTAATGATCCTCTAGAGAGAATATTTTCTCGTCGCGGCCGGGGCGGGCGCTGCATGATCCCTTTAGAATGAGGATCGAAGCTTAAGGCGGTTGCCGGAAGCCCGTCGGTGATGAGATTTATCCAGAGAATTTGAATAGCCGTTAATGGCAAGGGGAGGCCGAACAAGGAAGCGAAGAGAATCAGCGCAATTTCCCCAAGGTTGCTTGATAATAAATAGTTTACAAATTTACGGATGTTGTCAAAAATACCCCTTCCTTCTTCAACGGCATTGACGATGGACGTGAAATTATCATCTGTTAAAATCATGTCCGCAGCTTCTTTTGCCACGTCGGTTCCGGTAATCCCCATGGCTATGCCAATATCCGCTTTTTTTAACGCTGGCGCATCATTGACACCATCGCCCGTCATGGCCACAACATAGCCTTTCTTCTTGAGCGCTTCGACGATCCGTAATTTATGTTCAGGATTCACCCGAGCAAAGATGCCGAAACGTTTTATTTCCTTAGCTAAATCTGGAATTGCTTCTAATTCTTGGCCGGTAACAGCCTCGCCAGAAATGCCAAGTTCTGTGGCGATCGCCTGCGCTGTAGATACTTGATCCCCCGTAATCATGATCACTCGAATGCCGGCGTCCTGGCATTTTTTGATAGATTCTTTTGCCTCTTCCCGGGGAGGGTCAATCATCGCCTGCAAACCGACAAAGATCATGTTTTTTTCAGCATCGTTCTTCGCGGCATTTTCTGTGTAGGCCATGCCCAGAACACGCAGCGCCTGTGTGGCAAATTCTTCATTCTGCTTCAGGATCTCTTTCTTTTTATCTCTATTCAGTCTTATGACATTCCCATTGAGAAGAATTTTATCACATAATTCAATGATGACATCAGGAGCGCCTTTGGTGTAGGAGATGGTAGTTTTTTTTGTTTTATGAATCGTGGTCATCATTTTCCGTTCAGAAGAGAACGGAATTTCATCAATCCGTGGTTCTGATCTATTTAGTTCTTCCAGAAAGTGTCCAGCTTTTTCAGCTGAGACGATCAACGCTGCTTCCGTGGGATCGCCGAGAACGTCTCGTTGTTTGTTTTCAAACTTGGCATTATTACACAGCGCGCCAATTTTTAGAAGCGGGTAGAGCGGTTCAGGGTTTGCCAGTTTATTGTTTATTTCAAATGTTCCTTGTGGATCATAGCCTGATCCGGTGACGTTGTAGATGATGCCATTCACCCACATTTTGGTGACAGTCATTTGGTTGTGAGTTAATGTTCCTGTCTTATCTGTGCAAATGACATTGACAGAGCCTAATGTTTCGACGGAGGGAAGTTTTCGGATAAGAGCATTGCGGGTAATCATCCGCTGCACGCCAATGGCTAAAGAGATAGTGATAACCGCGGGCAGTCCTTCCGGAATGGCGGCCACGGCCAGGGCAATCGCCGTGAGGAGCATAACGGATGCTTCCTTTCCGGTGAGAATTCCCGCGAGGAAGACAACAACAGCGACAATGAGAACAGCAATCGTAAGATATTTTCCCAACTCGCGCAGTTTTTTTTGCAGCGGGGTGGTGGTTGCCTGCGCTTCATGGATAAGCTTCGCAATTTTGCCTACTTCTGTCCTCATGCCGGTATGGATGACGACAGCTTCCCCCCTCCCCGTGGTGATTATAGTCGACGAGTAGACCATGTTTTTGCGGTCTGCGAGAGGCGTATCTTCTGCGAGTTTATCCGTTATCTTTGGAACGGGTTGTGATTCTCCCGTTAATGAGCCTTCCTGGGTATGGAGGGTATGAACTTCTACTACTCGAGCGTCGGCGGGGATTTTATCCCCTGTTTCGAGAATAAGAATGTCTCCTGGAACAATATACTTGCTGTCAATTTTTACTTCTTTTCCATTGCGGAGAACTTTAGCTTTAATGGACACCAGGCGTTTCAAGGCTTCTATTGCTTTCTCGGCTTTGTATTCCTGGATGAAGCCAAGGATGGCGTTCATAATCACAATAA
>Ga0209541_10014852_pt1 | contig 11703 bp, 11 predicted proteins | sample RifCSPlowO2_01_FD_184027 | JGI IMG/M metagenome (GOLD analysis project Ga0209541, IMG submission 184027) | Groundwater microbial communities from Rifle, Colorado - Rifle CSP2_plank lowO2_0.1 (SPAdes) (version 2) | ecosystem: Environmental > Aquatic > Deep subsurface > Groundwater | place...
TCCTCGCGACTGGCAGTTTTACAAAAAATTCTACGAAGAAGGAGGTTCTGTGGAAGCGCCAATGGTGGTGAAAAAGGGGAATCTATTGCATCTGGTCAGCGGCAATACTCGTCTTATGGTTGCCAGGGCTCTTGGCGTCACTCCAAAAGTTCTGTTGATAGAATTGGACAAGCAGAAATAAAAAATATTTATATTACACACCCATTGTCATATTATATTTTTCTGTTATCATATCAGCAAAGTACGTTAACATCTTAATAAACGGAGGATCACTTGTCCAAGAAGAAAGTTATGCGGGCCAAGAAACTTTCTCCAAGACTAGATAAGAGAAAGGCTGAGAAGGTTCTGGTAAAAGTTGAAAATCCAGCGGAATCTTCAAAAACAGAAGTGTCGGGCCAATCGGTTCCAAAACCGGAAACTCAAACATTGGTAAAAGACAGCAAGTCAGTTGTAGTCAAGTCTGATATCGGTGTTACTCTCGTAATTAGTAATACTAGAGCTCCTCACCAAGATGACAAGGCGATTCAGCTCTGCCTGATGCACTCGAAGAATTTAAAAAATCTTGAGACCATTATTTTTAATGGCGACATGGTTGATTACTATCACCGATCCGATATTGATAGGAATCCTCTGAGGGTTTTTACGAATAAGGAAATCTCAGCTATGAGTTTAGAGATAGAGAAGAGAGTTAGAAGTCAAGAAATAAAAGCTCAGGCTGAGGCTGATGCTTTTGCCGAAAAAGAAAAGAAAGCTTCTCGTAAGGTTAAAATTCTTAGCGTCGAACAGTTGGAACGATTGACCAAGAAAGAAATTCAGGAGATAGCTCACAAGAAAGAGCTCGAACAGCTTTTCAGTATTATGAAACTTTTTCGAGATGCTCACCCTGATGCAGATTTAGTCTGGGTTTTCGGATGCCAAGAGTTTTATCTGATGAAATATTTTGAGAAACACTACCCTCACTTGATTGATGAGATTGATCGTTTTTGCCGACAGAATAAAATCCAGAAAGTATATAATGGCACTCGTAATAATGTCTATAACTATGGTCCTTTAGCCATAGGCCATTGGTTTCGCGGGGGTTTAAATAGTCCATCCGGATCGGTTGCTCATTTGTTACTTGATGATGAGGGGTCTTCCCTTATTCAAGGTCATACTAACCGAGGTGGTTGGGCCTGTCGTACTGTTTATGGGGCAAAGCCAAAATTCATATCTGGTTTTGAAAATTTTTCTTTATGCAAGAGGCCGGTAGGCAAGAATTGGCAACTCGGCTATTCGATAGTTTATAAAGAGAGGGATAAAAGGAGATTCCAGGTATTCCAAGTTCCTATTGCTAATTATGGTTTTTTTTGGGGGAACAAAGAGTATAGGCTTGATCCGACAAGAGTTGGAAGTTGGGAAAAGGCGGTAGCGATTAGTGATCTACACTTCAGATTTGAAGATAAGGTTGCATTGGGTGCAACGCTCGGCTTCATCGAAGAGTATCAACCAGATGTTATTTTTGTTAATGGTGATGTTCCCGATTTTCCTGATATCTCAAGATTTTCTAATTCACCACTCGATTTACTTACCGACGAAGACGTTGCAGATTTGAGTAGCTTAGTGCTTGAGAGTAAACAGCAGGGCAAAATTAAGAAATATCTTAAACCACGTCTTCAACGAGATTTTGAAAGGATTTATGAATTTTTCAAAGAGTTACGGCGAATTTGTCCCAAGGCCCGTATCGTTTGGATCTTTGGTAATCATGATCATCGTATGCAAGGCTACGTTGACGAGGATGCCAAGCAGCTTGCAGGTGTTCGTAGACCGGGAGATAAAGATGAGGTATTGGCATTAGCCGAGCTTACAAAAGTTAGAGAATTTGGTGTTGAGATTGTTTATAGCGGTAAAAATGAGAGTTCTACTACTTATGGTGATCTCTTGGTGGGACACTTTTACAAGGTTTCCGCCAAGTCATCTTTTACTGCCGCGGGCTTAGTTCGGCAGAAGCATAGTTCATTAGTTCAGCCCCATGTTCATAGAATGGGAGCATACTATAAAACACTTCTTGATGGAACTGTTTTGGTCGGAGTGGAGATGGGTTGTCTATGCCGTCTAGATCCTGAATATATGCAATATCCAAATTGGCAGCATGGATTTGTAGTAATCCACAAGAAAAAGAATAGCGGAAGATTCTATCTTCAGCCGATCCATATTGTTGACGGAGCGTTCTTGTTTGCTGGGAAACGCTATGGCCGCCCGAGCAATCATAAGGATGAGACGGATACTAAAACTTAAACCGCCCAGAAGGGCGGTTTTATAATATATCTATTTTTAATTTTCTAGTTTGAGGTTTTTCGGGAGACGATGGGGTAACATTTGGAACTTTTTTGGCAACTTTACTTATGTCGAGTTCTTTTAGAAGTTCTTCAACATCCTCAACTCGATAAAGTCGGTAGTTGTTCATTGGATGGCGATGAGCTCTAAGCTTGTCCTTTTTATCCCAATTTCGAACCGTTAGGGGTGTTACGTTGAGAAGACGAGCAACTTCTCGGACATTTAGGAATTTCTTCGGCATATTAATGTTTATACACCTTTTAGATTAACCTGACAATATGGACATTCAAGTGATAGTCGCTAGAATATAATGATGATCCTAGAAAATAAAACTTTATCTTCAGAAGATTCCAAATCTTTTTCCGCTGGTAAATCGATTCTGGCTGTTTTATGGCATAAGAAAGAAGTTAGAAGAGAAGACATCGTTTCTCATAGGTATATCAAGCTACTTTGTGGCAATAAGAGTAAGACTACTTATAGAACTTGTATTTCTAGGCTGTCAAGTCAAAAGTTGATAAATAAGAACGAGGGCAATTTTATATCTCTTAGCGATAAGGGGAAGAAAAAGGGGCTTGCTGCTTTTATAGAGGCGGAGACGAGACTTTACAAGAATGATGAGCTATCTTGGGATGGGGTCTGGCGGTTAGTTTTTTTTGATATACCGGAGAAGAAAAGAAAATTTAGGGATTATCTGAGAAGAATTTTAAAGACAGTCGGTTTCAGGGAATTTCAGAAAAGCATTTGGGCCTATCCCTATCCTGTACCCACTTTCATCAAAGAATTACTTTTTGATGAAGAGGTTAGATCACATGTTAAGTTCGTCATAGCCAGCAGTATCGATGACGATGGGCATCTTCGGAAGATTTTTAATTTGTCTTCTCCGGTGCTAGGTAAGGCGCTAAGTAGGATAACCCCAATTGTTTCAAAATAATCCGATCGTGAATAATTAGAACGTTTGTGGATAGTCTTGTTTTGATTAAAATTTTCTATGCTATACTAGTCTTAGTCTAACTTTAAATATTTGTCCTTCTCAGTTTTTTTAAAATAACTTAGAGACAAATATTTATCCTCCTGGTATATGAATCTTAATTTTTGGAGAAAAGAAAATATAGAATCAAACACTGAGCAAGATAACAATGATGTTTTTGAGCCTCAACACTGGGAAGTTCCGAGCGATAATTTAGTTAATGGAGTAAATTTAGAAGTAGAAAATTTGGAACCGGTTTATGAAATTGAGCCGGCCGATCCAGAAAAGGCTAAGCTTTATAACAACATAAGCAGGTGGGTTGTTTACTTAGGGGTCTTTCTTCTGCCTCTTTTCTTTCTCCCCTGGACTACCGGAGTATTGGAGATGAACAAACAGTTATTGCTGATAGCTATAGCTGGAACGGCCTTGATTTCTTGGCTTTTAGGCATAGTTTCCTCTGGTTATTTGGTTTGGAAGAACACTCATCTAGACAGGGGTATAATCGGATTGATGGGTGCTTTTTTGTTTGCAACAATATTCTCAGTCGACAAATTTAAGAGTCTATTCGGTTCTAGTTCCAGTTTGAGTGATGGATTGGTTTCGATTATCGCATTTACTGTTCTTTATTTCCTGATAGCCAACAATATTGAGGATAGGGGCAAGTTTTTGAAATCTATCCTAGGCTTGTCGATATCTCTGAGTTTAATTTATGGTCTCTTGCAAATGTTTGGAGTCCACGTATTTAAATTTTCCTTTGCTACTTCTAGAATTTTTAATACAGTCGGTTCCGTTAACGCCCTTGGTATCGTTGCTGCAGCTGGTTTGCCCTTCTTTAGTAAAGGCAAATTTGATACTAGGTTTCTAAAAAACTTATATATTCGAAAAGTTGGTGTTTTACTGTCTCTGGCATTTTTATTCCTGGTTAATTGGTGGGTTCTTTGGGTTATTGCAATAGCAGGTATGGTCGCCGTGATCATATTTGAAAGTATTAGCGGGAGGAGGTTAAAACTTACCAGGCTTATTTTACCAATGACGGTCATAATACTGGCGGTATTTTCGATGATTATTAGCTTGGACCTTAGCGCTCTCAGGAAAAATTTGCCGATTGAGGTTGGAATATCATATGACCTATCTTTTAGCATGCTCGGGTCTGTTCTTAAGGATAATCCGGTTTTTGGTTATGGACCGGAGAATTTTTCAGTTGCTTTTGATAAGTATGGAGCAGGTAAGCTTGCCAGTACCACTCTTTCAAATGCTAGATTCTTTGATGCTACCTCCGAAGCGATGACCCTAGTCGTCCAGGGGGGTCTAGTCATGCTTGGGGCAATAGCATTCCTTCTTTGGTCAATTGGTGTTCTTTTTTGGAGATTTCATGGGTATGTAGCCGAGAATGAAGATCCGGAGTTGATAAGAGATAGCGTTGGAGTTCTGGCTTCTGTTGCGGCAATGGTCGTGGCCTTGTTTTTATATCCCTTAAACTTGACGCTTTTTCTCTTTTTTTATGTTCTCTTGGGCTTGGTTGCTCTTATTATCTGCGAGAAAGATAAAAGAGAACTCAATATAGAGGAGAAAGCCTCATTGTCAATTATCTCATCGCTTGGATTTATAGGTGGATTGATTCTAGCCTTGGTCGGAGTTTATTTTGGAGTGTCAGTTTACATGGGAGATGTGAAATATGCCCAAGCTTTGGCGGAAAAAGACAATGAAAGAGTAGCGGCGGCTATGGTGAGTGCAATCAACTGGAATGGTCAGAACGATCAGTATTATCGATCAGCTTCACAGACGGCTCTTGTACTTCTTGAAGCCGAGGTCAAAAAGCCGGCTAGTGCTGAGAGAGATAACAGAATCCAGAATTACATCACTTCCTCAGTCAGTTTGGCTAAAAGGTCAACGGAGATTGCTCCGCGTGAGGCTTTAAATTGGGTGAATCTGGGTTTTATTTACCAGAATCTAATTTCTTTTGTGGGTGGCGTCGATAAATTATCTGAAGATGCCTATGGTAAAGCCGGAGAATTAAGGCCTGGTGATCCGGCTTTCGCCTACAGAATCGGATTATTATATCTAAATAAATTTGATCTTATAAGGCAACTTGTTTTAGCCAAAGGAATCGATTCAGCTAGCGGTCTTGAAGCTGCTCGACAGGCAATAAAAAAGGCCGAAGATAATTTTAAAAGGGCGATTGAGCTATCTCCGAATTTTGGACTTGCAATATATAATTTAGGTATAGCTTATGATCGTCAAGGCGAGGTGGGAGAGGCTATAACTCAACTTGAAAAGATAGTTCCATTTAACAGCGGTCAGCCTGGATTGAATTTTGAACTGGGCTTGTTATATTATCGGGCAGGAAGGAAAAAGGATGCTCTCAGTCAACTCCAAAGAGCGATAGTTCTTGCTCCGGATTATGCCAATGCCAGATGGTATTTGGCACTCATATACGAAGAGAGGGGAGATCTGACTTCTGCGGTTGATAATTTGGAAAAAATATTAAACGTTGAAATAAATAAAGACAATCCAGTGGTCATCAAAAAATTAGAAGAATTAAGGTCCGGTCAAAGAAAAATTCCTCCTCAAAATGTTTTAGATCAGCAACCTTTGCGATGATGATCAGAACTGTAATCGGCAATAAATTTATAGCGATCGCCATTGTAGTGGCGATCGCTTTTATTGTCCTCCTTGCGCATCTTTTATATATTCCGGTGGAAAGAAATAATTTTGATCCAGTTGAGGTTATTGTTGTAAAAGGTGATGGACTGAGCTCGGTAGCTTATAAACTTAAAGGCTCTGGTCTAGTAAAGAGTAATCTGATGTTTAGAGGCTATGTTTGGTTAATGGGGAGTGAGAATGATCTGAAGGCGGGGAAATATGTCCTCTCAAAATCTATGAACATTCGCACGATTGCTTATCTGATCACGGGGGGTGAGTCAGAGTCGAATGACATTATTGTAACAATTCCCGAAGGTGTGAATATATGGGAGATAGATGAGCGGTTGATTGATTTGGGTCTTATTCTGGAAGGAGAATTCTCCGCTCAGTTTAAAGATGATGAAGGTTATCTTTTTCCTGATACTTACCGGATTACGAAGGTTGAGAGTAATGGTGTGGTCGAGATGTCTTCTATTTTGGAAGAACTGCGTGATAAAATGAGCCAGAATTTTAACTTCAAGACAAGTGAACTTTTAAGCGGTTTAAGTTTAGCCGAATCGAGAGAGGTTATCATCGTTGCCTCTATTCTGGAAAAAGAGGCAAGAAGGGAAGAGGATATGAAACTCGTGGCCGGAATTGTATATAAGCGACTCGATCTAGGTATGCCGCTTCAGGTTGATGCGGCGGTGATCTATGGAGCTTGTCGAAGAAAGGCGGGGGAGAATAACTTTGTCAAAAATTGCAATGTAACTTGGCAGGGTCCGGCGATAGAAATAAAAATTGATGGGCCATTCAATACTTATATCCGCAAAGGTTTGCCGCCAGCACCAATATCAAACCCTGGCTTGGATGCGATTCGAGCGGCCTTGAATCCCCAGAAAAGCGATTATTTATATTATCTTTCGACTCGCGATGGCAGTCAGATGATATATTCCAAGACTCCGGCGGAGCACGTGGCTAATCGCAGAAAGTATTTGGGGATATAATCCCTCTCGCCCCACTTCTTTTTCAATCGGTTCGCAACATCAACAAAATAGCTCATCTATTCCCATCTTCTCGACAGGCTTTATTTCTGCGGACAAATGCTTAAATTAATTCTCAATTTAGCTTATAAATTTCAGGCCCTGTTTCCCTAAGTCTCAACACCCAAAATTTATATAGCTAAATCATCAATTAATTTAAGCATTGTGTTATCCTTGAAAAAAGATAGTCTGCGAAACGGGAAGACAATTTATTAAAATCCATGCTGGTGCGAGGAACCTAAGACTTACATCGATTTCAAATCGAGTTAGCAGAATAGCTACAAAAAGATAAGCCATGAACGGGACTAAAAGTTCCAACTATCCCCCTGTTTTCATTAAGAACTAGTATAAATATTGTGGGTTAAATGATAAAATTTGTCAAGATTGACTTAGTATCCGAAGATATATTATTATCCCAAGTACCGTAGACAAGGGGCAGACAATAAGACCCCTCGAGGTGAATATCTAGCAATAGGTCGACTACGGTTTAAAGACCGTTTTATTTTTTAAAAAATGAAGTCAAAAACACAAAAATCAGAGGAACTATCAAAGCTTAAGAAGAAACTACCAGATTCAAAGATCTCGGTCTTTACTTCTTTTTCAAGGGCAGGAGAGAAGGGTTTATCGGTTGCTCAGATGACCGAGCTTAAAAGGTTGTTAAGGACGCTTGGTTCTGAGTATTTCGTCACTAAGAAGACTCTCGTTGATATTGCCACTAAAGGCAAGAATTACGATGGTCTGGATGTATATTCAATGGATGGTTCGGTAGGTATGATCCTTGGTGGAGACGACCCGTATATGGTGGCTAAGAAGATTTATGAATTCTCTAGAAAGAATCCATCTCTCCATTTTTGGGGAGCTCTGATGGATGGCAAGTTTTTAGGTAAGGAATCTTTTATGGAGATAGCAAAAATGCCATCGAAAGAAGTTCTTATCGGTAGGTTGGTCGGAATGCTGACATATCCGATGAGGGGATTGGCGGTAGTGCTCAGCGAAGTTGCCAAGAAGAAGGTTTCGTAAAATATCAAATATTAAATAGCAAAAATCAAAACGACAAATCAAAATTCAAAAATAATTAGAAAAGTTTTTAATTTTTAATCTGTATTTTTGATATTTAATTTTTAATTTTTGATTTAATTGTATGAATAAAGAAGATTTTATAAAACAAGTTGAATCGATGTCTGTGGCTGAGTTAAACGACTTAGTAAAGGCATTGGAAGAAAAGTTCGGTGTTTCTGCCGCGGCTATGACAGTGGCTGGTCCGGCCGCTGGCGGTGCCGAGGGCGGAGTGACCGAAGAGAAAGACAGCTTTACTGTTGTCTTGAAGGATGCCGGCGGAGCCAAAATACAAGTTATAAAAGTGTTGCGAGAAATTACTGGTCTTGGCCTTAAAGAGGCCAAAGATATTACCGACAAACCCGGCTCAAATGTAAAGGAGAATGTTAAGAAAGCAGATGCCGATGAAATGAAGGCAAAACTCGAAGCAGCCGGAGCCGTGGTCGAACTCAAATAGTGAGATCCTGAATAAGGTAGTAACTAAAAAGACCCATCTCGGGTCTTTTTAGTTACTACGGCATCACCTTCCAGATTTTGTTGTCAGCTGAGACAACATACAGAGTGCCATCGTTGTCCACATGAGCATTGGATAATGGTTCTGAGTTGCCAATTTTTAGGACTTTTACTATTGACCCCGATTCTTTATCTATGAGGTATGCCCGGCCTAGTTTTTTGTTTATCAGATAAAGATTGGGTAAATCCTTGGCGGTGATAAGAAGGCTATTGTCGGATACTATCGAGGTGTTCAATCTTTTATCTTCCTCGCCTTTGTAATATTTTATAATCACCCCTGATCGGTTAAGTACATATACATTTCCGTCAACGGTTATTGATTGGGCATCGGCTACTAAAGTCACGTTGGCTGCAAGCCAAGCTACTGCTTTTGTTGAGCTTTTTATCCCATCGGTTACTTTGAATATCTGGTCGCTTGTAAGTATATATGAATTATCCTGGTAAATATCGAGACCTACAGAGTTTGATGAAAGTTCATACTTCCCAGACTCTATCTTTTGATTCTCGAAAGACAAGGCTGCTGCTTTTATGGCCAGTTCATTCGGTAATGAATCTATGACGGAAAGCTGAGTGCTAATAGCATTGTCTATCTTGTCTAGTAATGATATAAAATTCTGATTTATCTCGGGGATAGAATAAGCTGCCAGCGAGCTTAAAAGGAGGCTTCTGGCTGCAGCCAGATCGTTGTTAGTTATTTTCTCTTCAGCTAATTTGAGCTTTTCTCCGGCCTGCCGAGTGACGACTCTAAGTTCTTTCTCCTCGGGGCTCAGGAGCAGGAAGCTTTTTACGGCCCAGGCACCGATTATTAGTAAAACCAAGATTGGCAATCCGTAGACAGCATACTTCTTAAAGTTCATTGATGACGAATTTCGGAATCGGTTGCCCGAGCTACTTTTTCTGAACAATCTAAACTTAGAAATTATTTTTTCGAAAAAGTTGTCTTTTTTGGCTGAAGAAAATTCGCTTGGAATAATCAGCGGAGTGGTAGATATCGAGTCCTTTTGTTGTAACTCATTATCTTTATTAGGTTTATCCATGTTCGAAGGGGTATCCTTTTGATTGTCTGGAGAGCCGGTGTTGCCCGCTGTTTTTATTTTTTGATCTTTATTCTGATCGGTTTCGTCGCTTCTTATTTCCGGAATGTTGGTCGATACAAGTTTAATTCCGACTTTCGGTTTTTCGTGATTGGCCATTGCTTTTCTGAGCTCTTGAGGTTGAGGCATTTCAACGACAGCTGGCTCTTTATGTCTGTCTATGGTTATATGAATGCCAGCGCACCAGAATGAATCGTTATTCTGCTTTATAGTTTTAATTTTTTGAATGAATCCCTCTCCCTCCAGAGCTACTAGGTTGGCTTTTATATTTTTCTCTCTGGCTACGACTGATCTTGCCGGGTAGAAAGCGAAGATCTTGTCTTGAGGAGCTATCTTTCCTGAGACGATGTTAGAGAATTCCTTGTCCTGGATGTGCTCCTTATTGAATAGATTGATGTTGTTGAGTATATCTATATCCTGTTTGTTTCTGGCTAGGACTATTTTAAATTTACCTAATCGGGATATAAAAATATTATCTCCGGCTATGGTGAATATCCCTATGTTGACTCGGAGGTCTTTATTTTTGAAAAATTCCTGAAGCACCTCGTTTATTTTCTTGAGCGATTTTGAGAATGCTTCTTTGGGTACGAGATCGGTCTCGGCGTAATATTCTCTTTTAGCCAATGAAGCTACCAGGTTGACCATGTAGGAAGTATTTTCGGTTGCCGGCTGGACATGACCGACGATGAAAAGACTGCCTAAGCCATTGGATTCGCTGCCTTCATAGTTATAAGAAAAAACGTCTGAATGCCCATCTTCCGGCTTGCCTCTTAGAACTACTTCTCTTGAATCAGGTTTGATAGTTATCTTATCCATGTCGATCTTGATTTATACTGCCACTTTTATATACTCTCATTGTAATTTATTTTCCTATATTATGTCAAAAAATAATAAACAGCTGCCGATACTTGAGAGTCTTTTTAATTCAAGGACGAGGGTTAAAGTTCTTAAGTTTTTATTTCGGAACTATCCAGTTACTGTTGGAATCCGGGATCTGGCCAGGAGAGTCCAGGAGCCTTATCCGGTTGTTCAGAAAGAAATTAAAGATTTAGAAAAAATTAGTTTGGTGAAAAAAGGATAAGATATATCTATGGTGAAAAAAAGAAGAATACAACCAAAGAGAACTAAGAAAATCAAGATTGTTAAAGGCGATCGGGTCATCTATGGCTTGAATCCTGATTTCGAATTTTTTGAGGAGATGAAGAATTTGATCATGAAATCTTCTCCGGCTGAGAAAGATAGGATGACTAGGAAAATATCATCTTTGGGCCGAATTAAGCTGGCTGTGGTCGCCGGGGTTCTAGTCAGCAATGCTAAATTTACAAGCACCTCTGATTCGGATGTTGATTTGTTTATTGTAGGAGACGAGATCAATAAGGATAAGTTGAGGGCATTTTTAAAATCCCTCGAAGCCGAAGTGGGGAAGGAGATAAGATTTGGCCTAATGGAGAAAGATGAGTTTGAGTATCGCTACAACATGTTTGATCGTTTTGTTCGTGTACTCCTTGAAGGTTCTCACGAGAAACTCATAAATAAGTTGGGATTGTGAGCATCCCATATCTTGCACCCTTAGCTCAGCAGTTAGAGCACTGCATTCACATTGCAGGGGTCGTAGGTGCGAATCCTACAGGGTGCACAAAAAAAGGTCAGTTTCTACTGACCTAAAATTTCTTTCTTACCCTTTTCTGTCAAACGAAACGAAGAAACTACCATCTGGCCATCATCTGAGTTGCGGTCGTTGTATAGTAAACCCTCACTCATGGCCCATGCGATAGATGCAGCGAGAAACCTTTGCCCTCTTGGATTATCGTCGAGAACAATGAAATCTGCTTGGTGGTCTCTGAAGGCACGAATAAAAGAATCTTCATATTCCTGGGCGGTATAAGTATCAATAAACTGACGTCCGTAGACAACGATTTCCGGTTCTGATTTGCTCACTTTTTTCTCCAGGTCTTTGTGATCATTAGTATATTAAAGTTCTGGACATATTTGTCAACTATTAAGGCGAATTATCCTGCTGCTTGCAATTTTGGCTGTTGGATGTAGACTTCTCATTGGCTCTTTTTACGGTGAGGAGAGAATAATATGCCCAATG
>Ga0209541_10014853_pt1 | contig 11702 bp, 8 predicted proteins | sample RifCSPlowO2_01_FD_184027 | JGI IMG/M metagenome (GOLD analysis project Ga0209541, IMG submission 184027) | Groundwater microbial communities from Rifle, Colorado - Rifle CSP2_plank lowO2_0.1 (SPAdes) (version 2) | ecosystem: Environmental > Aquatic > Deep subsurface > Groundwater | place: Rifle...
AGAATTCCAGCAGTTGTTGCTCCAGTTTACTTCACAACGGGACTGCGACCATTGGTCTGCTCTCCAACTGCAGCCTGAAGTAGTACTGCATGTTGAATTAGTTGAATATTGCCAGCAATCCTTTGGCTTGAAATCAGGATGATCACACCATCCTCCAGTATTAGTACACCAATCTGTACTATTTCCTGTCCCGCTGCACCATGTGTCTTTTGTCCAGGTGCAATTTTGTCCTCCAGTTGCCACCAGATTATTGCAGTGAGTCTGGTTTTTCCCGTTGAAACAGGTTTCTGCAATGCTCCAGTCCTTTTCACACCAGCCAGAACCGCTTCCATTCTGCCACTCACAATATTGAGAGGTATTAAGATAATATTGATAAGTAATATTAGTGATATTATTAAGATTTGTAGTATTCATGAAATTTGTATTAAGGAAATTTATTTTTTTAGTAGTATAATTAATAGTGTAATTTCCTGCCCCAATTGCTGCACCTGTTGCATTTTGAATAGTAAAGGAATTAGTAACCCATCCTGTACCATTATTAGCCAATCCGAAAAGACGAGATTCGTTTATTGCATTTCCGGCTAGTCTTGCACTAGTTATGTTTAAAGTTTCGCTATTCACTTGAGTTGTTCCTTCACAACTAGTTTGATTCTTGTCATATTTCCAGCATTGGGTTCCTTTATGCTCACACCAGCTTCCCCATTTATCTGCAACCCATTCGCATTTATTAGTTTCGCATGAAGATTTATCACTCCAAACAGAACATTCTCCCCCAACAAATCCGCAGAAAGAATCACCGAAACAACCTGGGTCAGCACAATCCATAAGATTATTATTATTATCATCCTCGCCATTCCAGCATATTTCCACATCTTCTCCAGTATTAGCAACACAACTTCCATCATTATCTGTTCCCTGCCACTTGCAAGTTCCTGACTGATTAGCTATATTAGTCCTGCCATCATTAATACATTTATTTCTTTCAGAACATCTATCACAAGAATCTTCGCAGATTTTTGTTGATTTATCAACACAATAACCTTTTGTTGAAGTAGTATTATCTGCAACCCATTTGCATGAGCTGCTATATTGATTGCAATAATCTTCAGGAGTTTTTGTTCCATTTATTCCATTTGCATTACCCATATAACTACAACCTCCACAATTAGTTGCGCTGCATCCTTCTGAAACTCCTGTTTTAAATTCACTTTTTGCCTTGCAATAACCATAACTATTAGGAGCAGCTGCATCACTGCTAAATTCACAATATCCTAATGCAGATCCTAAGCAAGCTACTTGTGCAGCACTTGAAGAATTATGTGCAGAACCATCTGATTTATATTCGCAGGCAAAACATGCTTTATTGCAATTTCTTTCTTCATCAAATTTATATTCACATCTTCCTGATGGAACAGAAATATTTCCCTCACAATAATTTTCTGTTACCCATTTTCCTCCTATAGCTTCACAAGTAATTTGATTTTCTATTGCAACAAAACTTTGAGTTCTATTTCCCCAGATATCTGATGCCTTAACAGTGCACATTGATGTTGTATTATCCCATTTACAAGGCCAATACCATGGAGTTCCTGATAATTGTTCACAAATTGATTGTGTTGCTGCTCCTTCACAAGAAGTTTCTCCAGTTGGAGTTTGATCAACCTGGCTCCAGCAAGAACTTGTTGATTTTGATTCACCACAAGTTCCATTTTGCCAAACACAACAACTTGAGAGAACAGGTATATCATTGCATAAATCAGAATTATTAATCATTGTGCAATTAAGCCCATTATTATCAATATATGTAATAGTAACATTAATTCCTGTCACGTTTTTATTAATAGGATCACAAGCATCAGTTCCAGTATAGTTACATCCAATTATATTATTACAATCAGTTGAATTATAATCAAAAATATAGCATCCAGGATTCCAATTATTGACAATACTAGAATTACTGTAATTTCCTGTTCCCCACGTTGGTTCTTTGCAAGTTCCGCCAGCACTTGAATCATTCCAGTTATTTGCCTGCCACCAGCAATAATTGGTATCATAGCAGTTTTTCTCATTTGTTATATTAGTACAGCTAGTACTGGAATAATCTTTATAACACCAGCCATTAGTTAAATTTCCAGAAGGATTACCACTCCATAAACAAGTAAGATTATAACCTGCATCAAGTGTTTCACATTTAGTTTGATTTCCTCCTCTAATAGAATCCCAGGTCCAGCAATTAACTTCTTCACACCAGCTAGAACTCGTAGAAGTTTCCCATGAACATCCTAATTTTTGGGTGCATGCTGTTTGATTTTTATCATAACTCCAGCAAGATTCCTCTTTGCAATAACCGCTATCCCAAACACACGTTTTGCTGATTGTTGTATTTGCAGTATTGCATCCTGTTTGATTTCCATCATAAATCCAGCAATTTTTTGTTTCGCACCAGCCAGAAGTTGAAGATCCCTGCCATCTGCAATTTGAAGCAGTACCACATGCTGTTTGATTAGGATATAAAGAAGTGTCCGAACAACTTTGTTCCTTACAGCTAGAGCTGGAAGCAGACCAGGTGCAATTTATTCCATCCCATGGATTTTTAGCATTACTACAAGAAGTTGAATTTGTATATGACCAGCATCCTTTATCATAACATTCTCCCCATGAACATCCAGTTGTATTTCCGCAGGTATTTTGACTAGTTATATTCCAGCAGTTAACAGAACCTGATCCTCCTGAACTGTAGCAAGAAGATGACCATTGACAAGATCTACCAGAAGGATTAGTTTCACAATAAGTTTGATTATTTTTAGAATAAGTATAACAACTTACCTGAGAGCAATAATTTGAACTTCCACCTGAAGTCCATGTACAATTTTTTCCGATGAGGGCATGATTAGAAATACTTGAACATTCAGTTTGGGTTGTTAAACTCCAGCATTTAAATTCTTCACACCACCCTCCCCAAGAGTCACTTTTCCATTTGCAATTATTAGCATCACAAGTTGATTGAGCTGTATAATTCCAACAAGCTGCAGCTAAAACAAAATTTACAGATAATATAATAAAAGCTACTGAGATTATTAATAAAATTAGAAATTTACTTTTATACACCATCTTTTTTTAAAAAATATTATTCATATAAATAAATGGATTATATATAAATGTTTCGTAAGTTTTTTTATTAAGACATTAAACATAAAATATAATTTTTATCTTTCTTGTTGAGAGTTTTCTATAGTTTCATCAAAGTTTTTTTCTTCCTCATTATCCCTGTTTTCACTTCCGCGATTTTCATCACCCATAACAACTTCAAAGAAATTTCTAACAAAGAACAGAGAATCTTCTTTTGCAGATTGAGGAGTAACAACTGCAGAATTCATTAAACTTCTAAACATAAAAAACATTCTAGCACTGTCAATTACATTTTTTATAGTTCCTACTCTTGGCTGCCTGTCCCATGGAGGACTCTCAAGTTCAACTCTTCCTGTTTCTCCATATTCTATGATATCCAAAAGCTTGTTGATATCCAATTCAACCTTAACATCTTCTGCTGGGATTTCTGATGGAGGCATTGGCTCAAAATATATAAGTTCCTGTTCATTAATCCTCATATAAATATTAAATACAACCTCATTAGTATCAAAATCCTTGAATTGTATAACCAGATTTTCTCCATTTTCATTGAAACTTCTTATTCTATCCATAAATTCTTCATCTTCCCTCAATTCTCTCTTTTCATCCTCTGAAAGTTTATTTCTTTGTTCTTCTTCCGGAGGTCCTGGCAATTTATGAGTTTCCATTGACTTTTTCATTTCAGCCTTAAAGAAATCCCTCGACGGGAAAAGCCAGATTTTCATATAAGGAGAGATAATTTCTGCCTCCTCTTCATTTTCATTAATCTTTGCTGTTTTTATCTCTTCCCAAAATTCAACACTTCCATAATCAGTCTCATACTTGAAATTAATCAAGTTATGCTCTGGAAGGGAATCTCTTTTCAGGCATTTCATTCTTTCTGCCATCTGCCTTGAAATATCAACATCTCTCCAATAAAGCTCAAAAATTCCTGAAATGTGCTTTTCCCAGTCATCTGCAGAGTTAGAAACATATTTTTCAAAGAACCAAGTTGCGAATTCTTGATTCAGGGATTTTTCCAGTTCTTTTCTTTGCCTTTCCAGATTTTTGAGGTCTTCCTCACACCAATCTGCATTTCCGTTGGTATAATAGTTTTGTTTTATTATGTGAAAATCCCTGAATTCATCCCCCCATCCTCCAAACCAGATATAACTTTCAGTTTTTCCCTGCGATTTTTTGCATGAACCTCCAACAGTAAAGACAAATTTTTCTTCCTTGTGCTCTTCTCTTTCAGGCTCAACCCAGGTTTCCTTTCCTTCAAGACATTTTCCAGAACATTCATTTTTACAAGATTCAACAGAATTTTCAGATTCGCATTTGCTCTCGCAACTCTTTCTAACTTCATCTACATTGCATTCTAATTCATTTCCGCATTGTTCTCTAATACAATCTTCAACACAGGGTCTTATTTCTCTATCATAACATTCCCTGTCGCATCTTTCACTGCATTCATTTCCTCTTCTTCCATTTTCTTCTCTTCTTCTGTCTTCATTTTCTCTTTCATGATCATCCTGGTCATTTCTTTCCTCCTCCCTTCTCTCTTGTTCATTATTTTCATTATTTTCTTGATTGCCCTGTCCGCTATCACTATTATCCTCCTGGTTTGTATCTTCCTGTGAATTTCCTTCTTGTTGTGTTTCTTGATCTCCTTGTTGTGTTCCTTCTCCAGAATTATCTCCTCCTTCAATTTGGAATCCAGTTATTTTATTTGTAAAGGTTTTAAAGAAAGAAAATATAACTTCTCCAGTTATTCCTGGCTCTTGTTCTTCTGATGTTTCCTCTTCATTTTGCTCAGTTTGTTGTTGACTTTCAGTTTCTTCTTGTTTGATTTCATTTTCATCTTGCTCTTGTTCTATTTCTTGCTCTCTCTCTTCATTTGCTTCATCTTCTATTTCTTGATTTTCCTGATTTTCTGAATCAGCTGTTTGAGGGATGGTGACGCATTTTCCATTGCTGCAAACATCATCTTCATTTCCACAATCACTTTTTATAGTGCATTCATTGCTTAAAGTATCTTCTTCAACAACTTCTTCTTGCTCTGAAACAACCTCACATGCAATTCCTGTTTCTACCCATAGTCCTTCAATACACTTTTCTGTTATTTTTGATTCTCCTTCCTCACAATGTTGTATTTTTTCCTCTCCATCAATACATTCTGCTTCTTTGCATTCTGTTAATTCTGTAATTTTGCATTTTCCTTCTATGCATGAAGCCTGTCCACATAATGGATCTGTACAATCTGCATCACTCTCACACGACTGATCTTCAGGCAAGCATATTGGTTCCAGAGGGCAGCCATTCTCTTCATGCCCTGAAAATATAACAGTTCCAACACATTCCAGTGATGAATGATCTTCACAAATTGAACAATCCTCTAGGCAGACATCTTTTTCTCCTTCTTCACAGATATGATTTCCGCAGACAATTGTTTTTTCGGTTATTATTTCTTCTTTTGCCTGGCAGGTTCCTGCTATACAATAAAGTGCAATTTTTTCATCCCTTGTTTCATTTCCATCATTAACTGTGACAGTCTCATAACCACAAACCTTTCCCCCACATTGTGAATCAGAACAGTCTATCTGACCGTTGTTGTTATCATCAGCATTATTATCACAACTCTCCTGCCCAAATTCCTTGAACTGTTCTACAATCCTTTTTTCCCACATTTCCTGCTCATAATAAGACTCTTTTTTATTGTAATCTGAAAAAAGATCAAGGTAAAATTGCTTTCTACCCTCATAATTCCCTTTTCTTAATGATTTTTCTGCTGCTCTTCTTTCCTGCTCTTTTTTTATCCAGCAATATTCCTTGTGGCATTTTTCTCTTTCTTCCTGACTCATTGTCTCAAAATCCATCCTGAAATCCTGCTCTATTTCCTGCCAGACATTATTGGATTTCTCATTCCATGCTTCAGTCAACATTCTTAATTCCTGTGCTTTTTCAAGAGCTGATTGATAATTTTCAGAGCTTAACTCATTTTTTATTTCCTCGACCATATTTCTTGTCTCTTCCTTGAACTTATCATCAGAATATCCTGAATATTTTTCAAATGAGTTTCTTTCAAAATTCTGGCTTTCTTCTGGATGCTCAAATCTTCCCCTTGACTCAAAATGTGTATTGAAATTTATCCAGTTCCATTCACAACTGTCACACATCTCGAGATTCATTATAAATTCAAAATTATCACCTTCAAACAAGATTATTTCCTCGGATAGGGTGTCCTGATTTTCCCTCTTGTTTTCATTTCCAAAGATATCATTCATCATTTCCTCGCATTTTACAGGATTTTCTCTGAAATACTCCTGGAAAGACTGCTCTGCTGCTACACTTTCCTCTGCCAGAGTTTTCAGATTTTCGTCGCTAGGGTTTTCAGAATATCTCTCTGCTAGTGATTTTATTTCCTCAATCTTTCCTTTTACATCAACTGATTTTCCAGGTTCCTTAAATCTTATGTCAGTATGAAGCCTGTAAAACAAAACATCCTCATTGTTCTTTTCAAGGATATACGGCCATGCCTCAAGCCATATCTGCATTTTCTTTCCATCAAAAATTATCTTTCTCCAGCCAGGAGCATCTTGATCAAGTTTCTTCTCATACCCATCACCATCACCTGACTCAACCCAAACCCACCTTGTCATGTCTGTTGGTTTGCCTAATGATTTTTCAAGCTGTTCTGCTTTTAAAACTGCTTCATGAGACTGTTCCTTGGTGATTGCACCCATTTCTTCAGCAAGGTCCTTGCTTAATGTTGTTGTATAAACAATTAATTGGGCATAATTTATGTTGCCGGTTTCATATTGTTCTGCCTTGTCAGTAATTTTCTTTATTGGGACATCAATGGACTGGGAAATAATAAGAGGAATTGAAACAAGAAAGAACAATATAATAAAAAGTGAAGCAATTGACAGAGTGGATAGTTTAGTTGATAGAATTATTCCCCTTTTTTTCATGCAAGTAAACAATAATTTCTAATATAAAAATCTAACGGGTGCTGATTGATAGAAAATAATGAGGTAAAAAAGTAATTTGATATATGATATATTATTATTATTACAGAAATTATTATAATAATATTATAATATATAAAACTTATGGTAACATTAAAAACCATATGGTAACCAAAATATTTATATAGGTGTGTTCACATAAATACACATGGTTAATATAACACTAGCAATACCTGAAAGCTTAAAGGAAAAACTTCAAGAACATAAGGAAATTAACTGGAGTGCTGTAACTAGGAAAGCTTTAGAAGAACATCTAATAAGAATAGAGATGGTAGAAGCCATAGCACAAAAAAGTAAATTAACTCAAAAAGATGCTGAAGAGTTAGCTAGAAAAGTAAAGAGGGAGATGGCTAGGCGTCATGGTTTAGTTAAGGATTAAAATGATCCTTATTGCAGATGCTAACATTATTATATCTGCTTTGATAAGAAACAGCAAATCAAGAGAACTTATTAACTATTTCTCCATTTGCACTTTATTCTCCAGATACATTATTAGAATCCATAGAAAAGTATAAAGAGGAATTTATAGAAAAATCAGGATTAACATCAAAAGATTTTGAAATACTATTAAACTTCCTTCTAGAGAAGATAACAGTTGTCAAACAAAAAGAGTATAAATCAAAAATAGAACAAGCTAAGAGTATTATTGGTCATATTGATATAGAAGATATTGATTATATTGCTTTAGCTTTATCAATGAAAAATGATGGGATATGGAGTGATGATGCTCATTTTCAAAAGCAAGATAGGATCAAAATCTACAAAACTGAAGATATTGTTAAAATTGTAGAAAAAATGAAATAAAGTATAGTTTAAACTTAGATAATTTTTATATTATTTAATTCGTAAGAATATCACAAATATTTATATATTGAAATATCAATAATATTATTGAAAATTAAGTAATCAATTGATTGGAGAAATCTAACTAAAAAATCATAAAATGATACCAAACTGTGAGGGCTGTGAGTACGAATTTTGGGAAGCTTATGATTGGCAAAGTAAAGGCTATGGTGTTGTACTTGATGGCATGGGTGAAAGAAAACATGTTTTGATCACAGTTTTTGATAAAGATGGAAAAATAGTTCTAGAGTAAAAGACATGAAAAGAATTATCAGCCCAAGAAAACAAGTCAAATCTTCCAAGTCCACAATTAGTCCAGACAATTTAAGATTAAATAATTTTTAAACAATCTTTATATTATTTATAGCATCTACAATCAACAGGATATTCTTAATTCCCAAAACACCAACGGCAAAAAGTGCAATGAGCAAGATGTAATCCATATATGTCAGAATAATCTTATTTCTAGATTTTTTGTTTTTGGAGTTTTTCATAAACACTTGAAATGGTTGAGGTATATAAAGGGTAGGAAGGGTTCAAGTTGGGTTAGGAGGGATGAAGAAAGAATTTTTATTTTAGAAAGAAGCTGTTTTTTAACTTAGAAAAATATAAAATGGTTGTTTTTATTGAAATATTATGAAATCAACAAGGGATTTGTTAAATTTTCTAAAGAAAATAAAGAAATATTGGGAATAAAATGAGCAACGATAACGGATTAATAGATGAGTTTGAAAAGCTTGAAACTCAAAAGAAAGAAATAGAACAAAAAGAAGCAGAACTAAAAGATAAAATTATTGAATTAGCAAAACAAAAGAACACTGAAGTTTTATTTGGCAATCATAAAAAATGTTCAATTAAGGAATATCAAAAAATAATTTATCCTGAAGATAAAACTCAGATTATTAATTTAATAAAAACAAAAGGGCTTTATAATACTTATTCTACTTTAAATTATATGAGGCTTAACTCTGCAATTGTTAAGGAAGAAATTGATAAAGAAATAATTGATTTAACTAAAAAAGAAAAGGCATTCAGGCTTTCTTTTAGGAATATATAAAATGTCATTCTCAACACTAAAATCGCACTATAGTAAATTTTATAAAGCTGCAAATTATGGTTATATTAGCAATCTTCGGATTGTGAGTATGATCCCCGGTGATCTTGTGGTTGCCGGATGCTTTAATTTTTCTAGGAAATCTGGGGTCTCTTTATTATAATTTTATAGTAATTTATCGGAGAATGGGGAATGAAAGAGTTTGATTATTATATTTTTATAGATTATTCTGAAAATTTAATGGGATATTCTATAATTGAAAAAGAAAAGCTGAAAGAATTGATTCCTAAAATCTCAAGATTTAGACATTATCGGGAAGCTAGAGACAGAAAGCAGTATCTAAGAAATGTTAAAAAAACAATTAAAAGAGATAATATCAAATCTTCTTTTCTGAAATTAAAAATAAAAGAGGTACATAAGAATATGGAGATTTATTTAGATGTTCTAGAATTTTTGAAAAAACATGAAAATTGCATAATTTTTATTTCAGTAGATAATAGACAATACCTTGCTTTTAGAAAAATGATTAATATTGTTGATGGTGAAAATATTGTCGTGAAACAGGAAAGCGAACTTGTCAAAGGAACATCAGAATATCAGGCAAGTCTAGTTTTAGACACCTTGTTAAATATAGAAAGATTAAGGAGAGAAGATGACTAATTATAAAAGAGTATATAGGGTAAGAGCATCCGTCTATCCTACTCCCCATAACAAAATATGGCTTTCGTCAGGTCGCGTTCCCCTATATTATTATATAAATCTATGAAATTTATAAATCTTTTGTTTAATAAACCTTAAATAATTTTTAAACAATCTTTATATTATTTATAGCATCTACAATCAAAAGAATATTTTTAATTCCCAAAACAACAACAGCAAAAAGTGCAATGAGCAAGATGTAATCCATATATGTCAGAATAATCTTATTTCTAGATTTTTTGTTTTTATAATTCTTTTTCATGTTTTGAATGATATTTGGGATAATTAACTTTTATTCTTCTAAGCTTCATCTTAAGATATCTATTCTTACATTTATCTGAACAGAATAATAACACTTTTTCATCCTTAAATTGAGGTGAAAGCCAAATTCCAGAATTAAATTTTTTCCTACAGGTTTTACATATTTCACTCATCTTTCCTATCCTCTTTTCTTTCTCTAAAATTATCAACCATTTTTTGAACATCTTCCTTAGACATAGTTTTTAATTCCTCAGTTATTTCTTTCATTTGCTCATGCATATATTGGGAATGTATAAAAACCCCTAGTCTAAACATATGTCTTGATGAATCTCTTTTTGACATATCTTTCATCTGCTCTTTTGAATTACTCCAAACTCCATTATCAAAAATATGGTCTGCAATTTTTGTAAGTTCATTCAGTCTTTCCTCTTCATCCAAGTTATCAAAATCCTCATCATAATCTTCGTTATAATCTTCATCCCATTCAAAATTCATCATTCTACTTTCTTCAGTTGGATTTTTTGGAGGCTCTTTTCCATAAATTTCTTTATACATTTCAGCAGGGGTTTTTCCAGTATCACTCTGTTTTCTTATATGATTATACCAATTATGAAATTCTTCTTGTTCTTTCCTTTCTTCTTCATCATTTTTTGGTCTTGGTTTATTTTTAAAGAATTCCTGCCAAGCCATTTCAAATTCTTCCGCAGATCTTTTTGCTTTTTTTAATTGCTTATCTTTATCATCCATTTTCGTATGAAACCAAGGTTTCCTTATTTATTATTCAACTTAATCATTTTGATTAAACTTTTTCTAAAAGTTTATAGTCACCTTCCTTTATTTGATTTTTAAGTTTTATCTTTTTCATGTTTTTCATAAACCCCAAAAGTGACTCAATTATATAAAGGACATGAAGGGTTCAAGTTGAGTGGAAGGGATGAGCTGGATTTTTTAATAAGTCAGAAAAATCTATAAGTTTAGTGAATATCATTAGAACATGAAAAAGAAAATTATTTCTGATAAATTTAGAACTGGTTATATTGACGAAAGCGGAGATTCAGGCAAGGAAGGAAGTAAATGTCTTGTTCTAACATATATAAGTTTTAAAGAAGGAAAAATGATATCAAGAATATTCAAAAAAACTAAAGAAGCTTTGAGGAGAACCAAAAAAGGAGAGAGATGGCTTAATAGAAATGGTGGTGAATTAAAATTTTATGGATTTCCTGATAAAGGTATATTGATGAAAACACTAGAAGAAATAGCAAAATTAAATTTACATATTCAATATATTGCTATATTCAAAGATGGAAAAAAGATTGATAATAAAATAAAAATTCAGATCCTTTATGATTTATTGGGTCAGGTTTTTAATATAGAAGAAATGCCCCATAAAATAATAGCTGATAAAGATTATTTTGATAATAAGAAAATTGCTTATTTAGTTATTCAGGACTACGAAGAAATTGCTTCTGATAAAGATGTTTTAGGAAGTTCATATAAATTTTATGTTGCAGATGAAAATATAAGTAAAGAACCTAAAGATGCAAGCATGCTTATTGCTATAAAACATGAAAATTCAAAAAATAGCGTTGGACTGCAAGCAACAGACCTTATTAGCGGGTCAATATTTCAGGAAACGGAAAATAATAATAAAGAATATTCAGAAATATTAAGAAAACATATAAAAATACAAGGCAGAATAATAAGAGCCA
>Ga0209541_10014854_pt1 | contig 11702 bp, 22 predicted proteins | sample RifCSPlowO2_01_FD_184027 | JGI IMG/M metagenome (GOLD analysis project Ga0209541, IMG submission 184027) | Groundwater microbial communities from Rifle, Colorado - Rifle CSP2_plank lowO2_0.1 (SPAdes) (version 2) | ecosystem: Environmental > Aquatic > Deep subsurface > Groundwater | place...
TATGTAGACTGTTTTTGAGCCTGCCTGATAAGATGCATCAAGAACATTTTTTGTGCCGTCAACATTTACCTTGTGCGACTCTTCTTTATGGTTTTCGCAATAATTAACATCAGTAATTGCAGCTGAATGAACCACCACATCAGGATTTATTTCACTGAACAATTTTTTTAATTTTGGCTTGTCAAGTATGTCTGCCTTGAAAGAATCGCAAAATTCATCTTTCAATGGATGGTTATTGCATAAAGCGAATATTTTATGGTTTCTCATTTCTGAAGCTGTAAGGATAAAATTAGTCCCGAGCAGTCCGCTCCCTCCAGTTATCAGGATTTTCATATCCCGAGAATGAACGCGACTTATTTAAAACTTTACACATTTCAAAATATTTAAATATCATTGACAGAGATTAAGATTGTGGGACTGGCAAAGAAATCGCAGATGGAACTTTTAGGACTGGCAATAGTCATAGTCCTGATAATACTGGCAACAATTTTCGTTGCAAGGTTTATCGTTACAAAAGATAAAGATTCAGAAAGAAAATCCTATGTGGACTCTGAGCAGGCATTAAGCACAATAAAAGCATTGATAAGCACAAATACAGAGTGCAATGGCTTGACAGTCTCTGAGATTATGTCAAAGTGCTTTGAGGGAAATTCGCAGGTGTATTGCGGCGGAACACTTGGCAGTCCAAACTCGTGCGAGTATGCCAAGTTACAAATAGAAGCCATGTTTGCAGGAACTTTTGATGAATGGAACAGGGATTATGAATTTCTTTTTTACGGGCAGGATTCAAACTCAAAAAACGAAATAAAATTAAATGAAGGAGAATGCCTTGGAAGAAGCAGAAAAAGAAGAGAAGGCTCAACTTATTATCTTCCGACTAATTTAGGCACTGCGAACATAGAGCTTTACATATGCAGTTAATCGCAGTTTTAGAATCTCATTTTCCACTTGCTGCTCATTTTTCAATAAATCATCAGTGAAATACTCTGGTGGAAAACGAGAACAGAAAATCCGACCGAGCCCGAAAGGCGAGCAATGATTTTTTTGATAAACACTGACGATGCACAACCTTTATAAATGACTTCCTGTTCCTACAAAACAATAGTCGTATCAAGCCGTATTATATATTATCATCAAGGAATATAATGCGATTAAACAAGCCTGAAAAGCAGCCCTTTTCAGTACAGTTTTAGATAACTGTTTCTTTAAAAGGGCTACAAGAAAAGGTTTTTTGCCATAGACACTTTGACAATAGATGTTCCTGTCTAGGTCTATAAAAGACATAAGCCAAAAAGCTAAATACAACAAGCTAAAATATAAAAAAAATGTCAACAACAAGATCCCCGAGATTTGGAAGTTTGCAGTTTTGGCCCAGAGTCAGGGCTAAGAGAGAATATGCAAGAATCAGAAAATGGCCGGTATCCGGCGAAGCAAAGATTTCAGGTTTTGCAGGCTATAAGGTGGGAATGACTCACATCATCCTCACAGACAACAGGCAAAACTCCCTCACAAAAAATTCAGATATATCTTTTCCGGTGACTGTCGTTGAGTGTCCTCCCATAAAGGCAATTTCTATAAGATTTTACAAAAATACAAATGATGGCTTAAAAATTGTTTCAGAATTATTCTCAGACTCAAATGACAAAGAGCTCGGAAGGAGATTAGTTCTTCCAAAAAAGAAAAGCGAAAAAGAGCTTCCGACAAATTTTGATTTTGTAAGGCTTCTTGTGCACACACAGCCAAAATTGACTGGAATCGGAAAGAAGAAGCCTGAAGTTTTTGAAGTTGGAATAGGCGGTTCAAAGGAGCAGCAGATTTCTTATGCAAAGGAAAAGCTCGGCAAGGAGATATATATAGATGAGGTTTTCAAGGAAGGGCAGCATTTTGATATTCATGCAGTCACAAAGGGAAAAGGATTTCAGGGGCCTGTAAGAAGATTTGGAATTTCATTAAGAAGCCACAAATCAGAAAAAAGCGTCAGGAATCCTGGAAGCTTGGGAGCGTGGAATGCTCAGGGACACATAATGTGGAGAGTCGCCCATGCAGGAAAAATGGGTTATCATTTAAGGACAGAATATAACAAACTAATACTGAAGATAGGAAAGAAGGCAGAGGAAATAAATGTAAGGGGAGGATACTTAAATTACGGTTTGGTAAAAAATCCTTATTTGTTGATAAAAGGAAGTCTGCCTGGAATTACAAAGAGAATCATAAGGATGAGTGTTTCCAGAAGGCCAAATAAAAAGATTCCAAAGGAAGCTCCTGTAATACAATATATTAGTTTAGAATCAAAGCAGGGAAATTAAAATGAAAGTGAATGTGATGGATATTTCAAATGCAAAGGTAGGCGAGTTGAATCTGCCTGCACAGTTTAAAGAAGAGTTCAGGCCCGATATAATTCATAGAGCAGTTCTCGCTTTGCAGAGCAATGCAATGCAGCCTTATGGAGCAGCGCCTGAAGCAGGAAAAAGAGTATCAGCCAAGCTTTCAAGAAGGAGAAGAAAATTCAAGACATCCTACGGCATCGGAATATCAAGAGTTCCAAGAAAGATAATGAGCAGAAGCGGAACAAGATTCAATTGGGTTGGAGCATTGGCTCCAGGAACTGTCGGAGGAAGGCAGGCGCATCCGCCAAAGCCAAGCAAGATACTTCAAAAAAAAATAAACATCAAGGAAAGGCTGAAGGCAATAAGGAGCGCAATCGCAGCAACTATGGATAGGGAAATTATCTCAGCCAGGGGGCATAAAATTCCAAAAGAATTTCCATTTGTGGTCGAAAATAAAATAGAGGGGTTGAGCAAAACAAAGGAAGTGACAAATGTTCTGGAAAAACTTGGATTTTCTGACGAGATATCCAGAACAGAAAAAAGAAAAATAAGGGCAGGAAAAGGAAGACTCAGGGGAAGAAGATATCAAAGCAAAAAATCCTTGCTTATAGTCATATCAAAGGATTCAAAAATAATGCAGTCAGCTTCAAACATTCAGGGAGTGGACATAGTCAATGTCAGAAACCTGAATGCAGAACTTTTAGCTCCTGGAGCAAAGCCCGGAAGAGTTACTCTCTGGACAAAGGGAGCTGTAGAGCTTTTAGGAAAAGAAAACCTTTTTGAGCAGAAATAAAATGGACCCATACAAAATAATAAAACATCCTTTGTCAACTGAAAAGTCAATAAGACTTATGAATGACAGCAACAAGCTTGTATTTGCAGTAAATCAGAAAGCAAATAAGAGTGACATAAAGCAGGCATTGGAGCATATTTTTAAAGCTAAAGTAATTTCAATCAATACTCACATAAGCGGTGGGGAAAAAAGGGCGTACGTAAAATTTTCAGCAGAAACTCCTGCTATAGACATAGCTACCAAGATGGGATTTATGTGAGCTGATAAAAATGGGAAAAAGCCTGATACAACAGAAGAGGGGAAAGGGAAGTCCGAGATATAGGGCGCCAAGCTTCAGGTACTATGGAGAATCAAAATATATTCAGCTGGACAAGTCAAAAACAGTTCAGGCAGAGGTGAAGGATATAGTTCATTGCGCAGGTCATAGCGCTCCTTTAATTGAGCTGAAATATTCCAACGGAGTTTCCGGATTATTGCAAGCTCCGGAGGGAATCAAGGTCGGAGACACTATAAATTTCAATGTTACAGACTTAAAGGAAGGAAATGTAATGCTTTTAAGAGATATACCTGATGGAACTTCCATCTTCAACATAGAGGCAAATCCCGGAGATGGCGGCAAATTTGTAAGATCATCAGGAGTAACTGCAAAAATAATCACAAAATCAGAATCTGGGGCAGTTGTTTTGCTCCCTTCAAATAAAAGGAGGTTGTTCCAGCTTGATTGCAGGGCAACAATAGGGGTTGTGGCTGGTTCAGGAAGAACAGAGAAGCCGTTCCTCAAGGCAGGAAAAAAATATTTTGCAATGAAAGCAAAAAACAAGCTCTGGCCGATTGTTTCAGGAACTTCAATGAATTCAGTGAATCATCCTTTTGGAGGAAAAAGCTCGCATGCTAAAGGAATCCCGACACAAAGCTCAAGAAATGCTCCTCCAGGAAGAAAAGTCGGAAAGATAGCTCCTAAGAGAACAGGAAGGAGAAAGAGATAACATGGCAAAAAAAGAATTCACTTACAAGGGGAAAACAGTTGAACAGCTCAAGAAGTTGAGCATTAATGAATTATTGCAGATTTTGCCTTCAAGACAGAGAAGAAAGCTCAGGAGGGGTTTCACGGAGCAGGAAAAAATACTCATAAGGAAAATCAGGGAGAACCAGAAAAATATAGAGACTCATTGCAGGGATATGGTGGTAATTCCAGAAATGTTCGGAACAACAGTAAAAGTTTACAGCGGAAAGGAATTTATTCCAGTAATCATAGAGCCGGATATGATTGGGCATTACCTGGGAGAATTTGTCCTTACAAGGAGAAGAGTTCAGCACAGCGCTCCGGGAATAGGAGCAACACGTTCAAGCGCAAGCCTATCAGTGAAGTGATAAAATTATGTCATCTACAAATTCAGTCAAGGAATATGAGAAAAGCAGCATGGCAATGTCAGTTGGCAGGGATATCCCCGTCTCAAGAAAGCAGAGCGTTGAGATTTGCAACAGAATAAGGTACAAAAAACTTAGCGACGCAAAAAACATACTCAATGGAGTAATATCATTGAAGAAGGCAATACATTTTGGAAAATATAATGCTGATTTGGGACACAAGCCTAAAATAGGTCCAGGAAGCTATCCGGTAAAGGCATCAACAGAAATTTTGAAGGTTATAGAAAATGCAGAGGCAAATGCGCAGTTCAAGGGATTGAATACATCAAATTTTTACATAAGCCGTATAAAAGTGGATCAAAGCCCAAAATCATGGCATTACGGAAGGAAAAGAAGGAGGAAGGTAAAGAGGGCAACAATAGAATTAGTAATCGGGGAGAAATCCTCAAAGTCCACTTCCAACAAAAAAAAACCATCAAAGAATGATGCGGTGTCAAAATGATAGAAAGAAAATTCGTGGCTCAAAAAATAAAGGAATACGAAATTCAAGAGTATCTTTCATCCAGCCTGAAAAATGTAGGACACAGCCATACAAAGATGGTCAAGACTCCGCTCGGAGAGAAAATAGTCATTTACGCTTCAAGGCCCGGACTTGTTGTCGGAAAGAAGGGACAGAATATAAAACTGCTAACTACGACTTTGAAGAAGAGATTTAATCTCGAGAACCCTCAGATAGAGATAAGCGAGGTTGATAACCCGAATCTAGATGCGGGGATAGTTGCAGAGAAAATTGTTGATTCGATGGAGCATTTTGGATTGAATAAGTTTAAAGCAATAGGGCATAAGGTCATGAGTGATGTAATGAATTCCGGAGCTTTGGGCATAGAAATAATCGTCAGCGGAAAAGTCCCGAGCGATCGCGCAAAGTCCTGGAGATTTTATTCAGGCTATCTTAAAAAATGCGGAGATGTTGCCCTGACTGGAGTGCATAAAGTTGATATGCAGGCTCATCTCAAGACAGGGGTGGTCGGAATAAAAGTGAGCATAATGCCCCCCTATACCAAGCGACCTGACGATATCCACATAATTGATAGGAAAGAGCAAGAGCAAAATGAGCAGCAGAAAGCAGGCGGACAGCAGGCCTCTACTGGAGCTTCTGAAAAGAAAAATGATGATGCAAAAAAATCAGAACATTTAGAGTCAAAGGAGGGTGGATTACAGCGCAAAATCCAGAAGGAACCTAAGAAATCACAATCAAAAAAACCAAGAAGGAAGAAAAATGAAAATCAAGGAATTAAGGTTGATTAGCGAGCAGGAAAGGAAATCAAGGCTCGAAGAGCTAAGGAACGAACTGATGAAATTAAATTCCGGAGCATCTGTTTCAAGCTCAAAGAATTCAGGAAAAGTCAAGCAGATAAAAAAAACAGTAGCGAGAATACTTACATTGGATAACGAAAGCAGAAAGCCACGTGGAGGTGGAACAAAAGCATGAATGGTGTTTGCACTACTTGCGGACTCGTAAAAGAGTTGTGTGTTTGTGAAACAATAGCCAAGGAGAGCCAGAAAATAAAGGTATACCTCGAGAAAAAAAAATTCAATAAGGTGTATACAATTGTTGAGGGAGTTGACCAAAAGGAGATTAACCTCAAGGATCTTGCAAGGGCTTTGAAAAGCGAACTCGCCTGCGGAGGAACTATAAAGAATGGGAAGGTAGAGCTTCAGGGCGAGCATAAGCATAAAGCCAAGGCAGTGCTTTTGAGGCATGGTTTCGCACCAAACACAATTGAAGTCCAATAATCATGGGGAATGAATACACAGACACTTTGCGCGGAGAGCTTATAGGCACTGCAATAATTGTTGACCATAAGCTGCATGGAATAATAATCGATGAGACAAAAAATACAGTCACACTAAAAACAAAAAATGGAAACAGGAAATTTATCAAGAAAAAACACAATTTTACTATATCCTCAGGAGGAAAGAGCATAGAAATACAGGGGAAACTTTTGGTTTCCAAGCCAGAAGACAGAATAAAGCTCAAAATTTAAAATGAACAAACCAAACCCACAGAAAAAATCAGATACAGGGAAAGCGGAAAATTGCACTGATAAGAAGTGCCACCATCATGGAGGGCTTAGTGTAAGGGGAAGGCAATTTACAGGTGTAGTTGTCTCTACAAAGATGAGGAATACCGCAATTGTGGAATGGGAATGGCAGAGGACTATCCCTAAATTTGAGAGGTATGAAAAAAGAACTACAAATCTAAAAGCGCACAATCCAGCATGCATAAGCGCCAAAGAAGGAGATATTGTAAAAGTGTACGAATGCAGGCCATTAAGCAAGAGCAAGAATTTTGTCATTGTAGAAAAAGCAGGCAGCATGAGGGGTTTCCACCAGAAAATGGAAGCAAGGCTCGAGTCCAAAAAGACAGAATTGAGAGACTCCAAAAAAGAAGAAATCAAAGAAGAGGAGACTAAATCAGAGGAATAAAATGCAGCCATTAAAAGCAAAAGTAACCAGGGCAATCCCATTTGGGAGTTGCGTAGAAACTTGCGATAATTCAGGAGCAAAGGCTGTAAGGGTTTTTACAGTCATGGGCTTGAAGACTGTGAAAGGAAGAATACCTAGCGGAGGAGTAGGAGACTTGGTTATGGGAAATGTTGTGAGGGGCAAGCCTGAAATGCGTAAGCAGGTAGTATTGGCAGTCATAGTGAGGCAGAAGCAGCCTTATAGGAGGGCAGACGGAACAAGAATAAAATTCGAGGATAACGCACTCGTAGTTTTAAAGGATGATAAAGGAAATCCGAAAGGCACAATATTCAAGGGGCCGATAGCGAAAGAAGCTTGCGAGAGATGGCCTGGAATTGCAAAAATAGCAAGCATAGTTGTTTAATTCAGGTGAAAAATGTCAAAACTATCAAAAAGATTTTCAAGAAGCTGGAAGTCAAGCAGAAAGCCGAAGAAACAGAAAAAATACAGGATGAATTCCCCTCTTCATGTAAAGCAGGGTATGTCTCACTCACATCTTTCAAAGGAGCTCAGGAAAAAATATGGCAAAAGAAGCATTGGCCTCAGAAAGGGAGACAAAGTAAAAGTAATGCGGGGAAGATTCAGGAAGCATGAGGGGAAAATTGAAAGTATAATCCTGAAAAAACTCAAAGTCATGGTTTCAGGAATTGAGATTACAAAAAAGGACGGCACAAAATCAAGGCCATATCTGGAGCCTTCCAATATTATGGTTATTGAGTTGAATATGGAGGATAAGTGGAGACAAAAAATACTGGAAAGAAAAAACAAAACACAGGAAAAAACAAATAAAATCGCATCAAAGGTATAAAATGGCAAAGAAACATCTGAAGGTTTTGGCTGCACCAAAAACGTGGCCGTTAAAAAGGAAATCAAGCGGGAAGTTTATTACAAAGCCCAATCCGGGGCAAAAGCTGGAGTTCAGCCTTCCGATGAATTTTGTAATCAGGAACCTTCTTTCTTATGCTTCAAGCTCCTCAGAAACAAAAAATCTCCTTAGCCATAATCATGTTATGGTTAATGGAGTAAGAAGGAAAGAATTGAAATTCTCCATAGGGCTTTTTGATACTCTATCGGTTCAGGAGACCAAGTCTTTCTTCAGGATAGTTATAAACAGCAAAGGCAAACTTGATGTTTCAAAAATAAGCGAGGATGAATCAAAAATCAAGCCATGCAGAATCATAGGAAAGACTTTCCTTTCAGGAAAAAAAATACAAGTCAATCTTTATGACGGCAGAAATATCTTAATCGGCAATAATGACTATAAAGTTGGAGACACATTAATAATTTCAATTCCTGAAAATTCTGTCAAGAAGCACCTCAAGTTTGAGAAAAATGCAAAGGTGTTTTTGGTAGGGGGCAGGCATATAGGGGAGACGGGAATAATAGAAGACATAAGGCAAAACAGAATAATTTACAAAAATGACAAGGAAGAGGGGCTTGAGACACTCAAAAAATATGCCTTTGTAATTGAGTAATATGAATACAATGAAAACTATCGGGATAGAGAAAGTAACGCTTAACATAGGAGCTGGAAAAGATCAGACCAGACTTGAAAAAGCGGTAATGCTGCTTAAACATATCACATCAGGAACTCCAATCAAAACAATAACTCAAAAAAGGCTCCAAGAATGGGGGCTAAGGCCTGGCTTGCCGATAGGATGCAAAATAACTCTCAGGAAGAGAAGAGCTTTGGAATTGCTGCCGAGACTTATAGAGTCAAAGGATAAGAAATTGCTGCCTTCACAGTTCGACAACAACGGAAATGTTTCATTTGGAATCCACGAATACATAGACATTCCCGGAGTTAAATATGACCCTAAAATCGGAATACTTGGGCTGGAGGTTTGCGTAACCCTTGAAAGGCCGGGGTTCAGAATAAAGAAAAGGCAATATCTTCAGAAAAAAATTCCTTTAAGGCATAAGATATCCAGAGAGGAAGCGATTTCATTCATGAAATCAAATTTTAATGTTGCATTAGAGGAGGAGCAATAATGACATACTCAGACCATAAAAAAGCTTTCAAGCAGCTGAAGGCAAAACCAGTGAAGATGCAGAAATATGTAAAGCACTGCTCTCCAAAGCCAAGGAAGTATGGAATCTATCTGCATAAATGCAGGAGATGCGGAAGGCCTGGGGGACATATATCCAAATACGGGCTGGAGTTGTGCAGGTGCTGCTTCAGAGAAGTCGCAGTAGGCTTAGGATTTAAAAAATATAATTGAGGTAAAAATGACACTTAATGACCAATTGGCAAATGCACTTTCAATAATACTCAATAGCGAGTTGACAGGAAAAAAGGAATGTTTAATCAGGCCTTCATCAAGGCTGCTGCTTGAAGTTTTTAAAGTAATGAAAGAGCATGGCTACCTTAGAGAATTCAGGAAATCAGACGACAGCAAGGGCAGTTCAGTGCATCTGCAGATGACCGGAGCAATAAATAAGTGCGGTGTAATAAAGCCGAGATACAACGTCAAAATAGGCGGCATAGAAAAATTTGAGAAGAGATACCTTCCTGCAAAAGATGTAGGCATGCTGGTCATATCAACACCATTCGGCATAATGACTCATTATGATGCAAAGCAAAAAAATACCGGAGGCAAGCTCATTGCGTATTGCTATTAAGAAAAATGGATAAAAAATATTTTTCAAGGGAAATAGAAATTCCTGATGGAATTACTGTTCAGGTTTCCGGCGGGACAGTAGCAGTAAAATCAAAAAACTCAGAAGTATCAAAAAAATTCAAATTTTCCGACGAGCAGATAAAAATAGACGGAAAAAAGATTTTGCTTGTAACTAAAAGAATGACGCAGTCAGATAAAAAAATGATAGGCTCTGTTGAATCACACATAAAAAATATGATTAAAGGAGTCATGGAAAGCCATAGGTATGTGTTGAAGATATGTTCGGGGCATTTTCCGATGAATGTTTCTTATTCCAATTTCAAGCTTACAATAAAAAACTTTCTTGGAGAAAAAACTCCCAGAATTTTGAATGTAAAACCGGGAGTAAGTGTGAAGGTTGAGGGAGACCATATCACTGTTGAGAGTGCTGATAAGGGACTTGCAAGCCAGGTAAGCGCTGACATAGAGCAGCTGACAAGAAGGCCTGGTTTTGATACAAGAGTATTTATGGATGGCATATACATAATCAGCAAGGCAGGAACGGAGCTAAAATAAAATGTCATTGTCAAAAATACTTGAACTAAGGAAAAAAATAAAATCAAAGAAGCCAGTTTTCATCAGGCAGAACTACGAGAAAAGAAAAAGACTGCATCATAAAGTGTGGAGAAAGCCGAAAGGATTGCATTCAAAGATGAGGCATCACATAAGGGGGAGGAGGAAGTCTCCTTCTGTGGGATACAAATCTCCTGTTGAAGCAAAAGGACTCCATCCTTCTGGAATGAAACAGGCAGTTGTGCATAATTTAAGTGAAATGCCTCCATCCAATGAATACGGAATAATAATATCCGGCAATGTAGGCAAAAGGAAAAAAGTGGATATAATAAAAAAAGCTATTGAGTCTGGAATAAAAATATTGGAACTTGACGCAGAGTTATTCCTGAAGCAAGTTGAAGAAGACATGAAGAAAAGAAAAGAAAGCAGGTCAAAAATCTCAAAAATAATCAAGCATACGGAAGGCAAAAAGCCAAAATCAGAAGAAGCAGAAAAGAAAAAGGAAAAACATGCCGATATGGAAAAGCCTGCCAAAGACTCAGAAGATAAAAAGAAGGAAGAGGAAAAGAAAGAGAAAGACAAGCTGCTAATAAAGAAGGTGTAATAATCAAAATGAAAGTTCAAAAAAGATTGGCGTCGCAAATTTTGAAATGTTCCCCGTACAGGATTGTTTTTGATACAGGGCGCCTTGATGAAATAAAGGAAGCAATAACAAATGCAGACCTGAGATCCTTGATAAATCAGGGCATTATATCCAGAAAACCTGCAAATGCAACATCAAGGCGGCACGCAAGAAAAATTCAGATTCAGAAAAGAAAGGGAAGGCGCAAGGGCTTCGGCTCCAGAAAGGGCGTAAAAACCGCAAGAACACCTTCCAAGGAGCAGTGGATTAGGAAAATAAGGCTCCAGAGGGAACTGCTTAGAATCTTGAGGGAGAAAAATGTGATAGACTCATCATTATACAGGAACCTTTACATGAAAAGCAAGGGAGGCTTTTTCAGAAGCAGGAGGCATATGAACTTATACATAAAGGAAGTTGCCCTCGCAAAAACTTCAGAGAAATAAAATGAAAAATTCAAGAACTTATTCAATGCCATTCAGGAGAAAACTGGGCGGAAGGACAAATTACAGGACAAGGATGAGACTGCTCTCGTCAGGAGAATTCAGGATAGTAGTCAGGAAATCTTTAAAGAATATCACAGCTTCACTTGTAAAATACAGTCCTGGTGGAGATATTGTTGCTGTAACTGCAAGTTCAAGGCACCTTGCAAAAATAGGATGGAAGGCAGATAGGGGAAATGTGCCTGCAGCATATCTTGTAGGATGCATATTAGCGAGGAAGGCAGAAGAGAAGGGAATAAAAAAAGCAATTCTCGATTTGGGACTTAATAAATCAATAAAAGGCTCAAGAATTTATGCTGTTGTTGCAGGAGCAGTTGATGCAGGGCTTGATATCCCTCATGATAAAGGAGTATTGCCTCCAAAAGACAGGATAACAGGGAAACATATAGA
>Ga0209541_10014857_pt1 | contig 11701 bp, 19 predicted proteins | sample RifCSPlowO2_01_FD_184027 | JGI IMG/M metagenome (GOLD analysis project Ga0209541, IMG submission 184027) | Groundwater microbial communities from Rifle, Colorado - Rifle CSP2_plank lowO2_0.1 (SPAdes) (version 2) | ecosystem: Environmental > Aquatic > Deep subsurface > Groundwater | place...
GAATAACTGGGCATTGCCCCCGACTTCCAATCTATTTTGGGTGAAAATGTTTCCCGCAAAGATAGAACCGCCCACACTGCCGTTATCTCCTCCCCAATCAGAAAGAGAAGTGCTGGCCAAGCCAAGCAAATCCAGATTGCCGCTGATTAGAATCCTTGCGGTGGAGGCGTAGAAAACAGTGGATTGACTATCAGTATCATTAGTTCCGCCTAAAACATAAATATAACCATTGGCAACCACCGAGGAATGACCACTTATTATCGCCGGCAAAGCATTGGCATTGGTTGCCCAGCCGCCGGTAGAGCCATCGCTGTTCAGTTTAGCGTACCAAACAGTTGATTTACTATCAGTATTATTAGTTCCGCCTAAAACATAAATATAACCATTGGCAACCACCGAGGAAACGCTTCTCCTTATCTCCGGCAAAGCATTGGCATTGGTTGCCCAAGCGCCAACAGAGCCATTGCTGTTCAGTTTGGCGTAGTAAACAGTGGATTGAGTAGCAAGGCTACTATCTCCGCCGATCACATAAACATAGCCATTGGCAACCACTGAGGAAGGAGCATATCTTTCTTCCAGTAAAGCATTGGTAGTGGTTGCCCAAGCGCCAGTAGAGCCATCGCTGTTCAGTTTGGCGTAGTAAACAGTGGATTGATTAGCGCTATCATTATATCCGCCAATCACATAAACATAGCCATTGGCAACCACCGAGGAATGACCACTTATTATCGACGGCAAAGCATTGGTATTGGTTTGCCAAACACCAGTAGTACCATCGCTGTTCAGTTTGGCGTAGTAAACAGTGGATTGACTAGTACCACTAATTCCGCCCAGCACATAAACATAGCCATTGGCAACAACCGAGGAATGTTCCTGTCTTGCCGCTGGTAAAGCATTGGTACTGGTAGCGGCGCCAGTAGAGCCATTGCTGTTCAGTTTGGCGTAGTAAACAGTGGATTGAGTACCAGTATCATTTCCGCCCAGCACATAAACATAGCCATTGGCAACCACCGAGGAATGGCTTTTCCTTATCGCCGGCAAAGCATTGGCAGTTGACCAAATGCCCAGAGAGCCGTCTGCTCCGGAATTGAAAGCAATGGTTCGGGTAGCCACTTCAAAATTAGCGAGGTTAGGAGTGGTGGTTCCGATTCCGATTCGGCCATTGGGTCCGATAGTAATGGAACCGATAGTGGAAGTGCCGCTAAGGCTGGTGACGGAGATTGTTCCTCCAACCGTTAAGCTGGAAGAAGCATTCAAAACTCCGCTCACTAAGAGATTAGAGTTAATGGTGGAAGAGGCAGTGGAGAGAAAACCAGTCAAAGTGGAAAGGCCGCCAACATTCAAGGTAGTTGAGGCAGACAGCGGACCGCTAACATTAAGATTGGCATGAACGGTTGAAGAAGCAGTGGAGATAAAGCCAGCCTTAGTAGTAAGAAGACCATTGATTCCCAAGGTGCCGGCCACAGTGGAAGAAGCGCTGGAGATAAAGCCGCCAGCCAAAGTGGAAAGGTTCAATACCGACAAAGTTGAAGAAGCGCTAAGAGCGCCAGTAGTTAAGGGACCGACAACAGTGGAAGAAGCAGTGGAGATAAAGCCAGCATTAGTAGTAAGAAGGCCATTGATTCCTAAGGTAGAAACTGCGGTGGAAGAAGCTTGAGAAATAAAACCATTTCCCGCGGTTATCATCCCGGTGGTGGAAGCATTAGCTAAATAGCTGTCTCCGCTGACCGTCGCACTCCCGCCAGTACTGAAATTAACACCAATAGTGGTAGCGGCAGTGGCCACTAACCAAACGACCAACGTAGAAAGAACAATAGCAGTAATCACAGCAAAATATTGCTGTTTTCTGCTTAACGCATAACCTTTATTCATAATCCTTTTATCTAACGACCTGCGACCTAAATTTTAACTCGACCTAATTTTAATTTTATTTTGTAATGAAATTAAGTATAGAATATTTTAGATTTGAGGCAAGGGGGAGGGGTGTGGATAACTAAAAACCCGCCTCATATCATTGAGGCGGGTTACGGTTCCCATCGGTAAAATCCAGGACCGATGCGCAGATGATGATGCCAGGTTACCGGAAGAGCATAGAGAATCATTACCGCAAGAATCGCGTGCAGGAGCGCGAGCAGGTACAAATTCCGCGTTTTTTGGAAAAGGTGGGCGGAAATAAGGCCGCCTATCAGTGTTGCCGGAACAAGCACCGGATTAGGGAGATGAACAATCGCGAAAAGAATTCCACTGACAATTGTTGTCCGCCTGGGATTATTAAACATTTTGTTCAATCGGTTTACGAAATAGCCGCACAAACAAAGCTGTTGAAAGAACGCCCAGAAAAAGTAAGGCAGGACGCGTTTGCCGAATTTCAGCAAAAACGCCGGCTGATTCCAAAAATCCGGATTCCAGATTTCGGCGGCTAAGCCGATGGCGCGCCAGAAAAAAAGAAAAACAAAACCTAAAATCAGATAATCATTTCTGGTTCCAGCGGGCCGGAAATTGTCTTTAAATTCGTGCGGATTTTTATACCAATGCCACAAAATCGGAATTAGCGGCAGTAAAGTCGCTGGCCAGCTGATCCAACCCTTGCCCAATAGCCAAATCCGAATTTCCAGCAGAAAGAAAACCGCTCCTATTTCTAATAGCGCCAGCCGGTTCATTTCTCTGATTTTTAAAGAACGCTTATATAAAACTTATCAACTTATCAGGGTATTGACAAGTTTTGGGATTTTCGTATACACTATTTAGTATTGCGCGTCGAATATAAAATTAACTAAATTAAATTAACATGGCGGAAAAAGCTAAATTTGAACGTAAAAAGCCGCACGTAAACGTCGGCACCATCGGACACGTTGACCACGGCAAAACTACTTTGACCGCGGCCTTGACGCATGTCCTTTTTTTAAAAGGTCTCGCTTCCAAAGAGGAAAAAGTGGATGACATTGATAACGCTCCGGAAGAAAAAGCCAGGGGCATTACTATCGCGCTTCATCATTCGGAATACGAATCCGAGAAGCGCCACTACGCGCACGTGGATGCTCCGGGACACGCGGACTACATTAAAAACATGATTACCGGCGCCGCTCAAATGGATGGCGCTGTTTTGGTAGTTTCGGCGGTGGACGGCCCGATGCCGCAGACCCGCGAACATATTTTGCTTGCCCGCCAAGTCGGCGTGCCGGCTTTGGTGGTTTTCTTAAATAAAGTGGATATGGTGGATGATAAAGAATTGGTTGACTTGGTGGAGTCCGAAGTCCGGGAACTTTTGAAAAAATACGAATTTCCGGGCGATACTACGCCGGTGATTCGCGGTTCGGCTTTAAAGGCCTTAAGCGTAAAATCAGCGGATGACCCGGATGCCAAACCGATTTTAGATTTAGTCAAAGCTTTGGACGAATTCATTCCGGAGCCGGTTCGGGATATCAGCAAGCCGTTTTTGATGCCGATTGAAGATGTTTTTTCAATTGAAGGGCGCGGCACGGTGGTAACCGGCCGGGCGGAAAGAGGAGTGGTGAAATTGAACGAAGAAGTGGAAGTTATCGGCTTGCGGCCGACTGCCAAAACCGTTGTTACCGGCATTGAAATGTTTAATAAATTGCTTGATGAAGGAAGGGCCGGAGACAATGTCGGCGTGCTTCTTCGCGGCCTTAAAAAAGAAGACGTGGAGCGCGGCCAGGTGGTGGCGAAACCAGGCAGTGTTACTCCGCATACGGAATTTGACACTGAAGTTTACGTGCTTAGCAAAGAAGAAGGCGGCCGCCACACCCCGTTTTTCAAGGGTTACAAGCCGCAATTTTATATCCGAACCACTGACGTTACCGGAGAAGTGATTCTGCCGGAGGGAATGGAAATGGTGATGCCCGGCGACACGGTAAAGCTCGGTGTAAAGTTAATTGCCCCGGTTGCCTTGGAAGAAAAGCAGCGGTTCGCCATTCGTGAAGGCGGCAAGACCGTGGGCGCCGGCGTAGTGACTAAAATCCTAAAATAGGATTTATGGCGAAAGCAAAAGAAATTGAAAAAGAAAAATTAAGGTTAAGGATCAAGGCCTACGACCACAAACTGATTGACAATTCTTGCCGTCAAATTATAGATACGGCGAAGCGTCATGACGCGGAGGTGATCGGGCCGACTCCTTTGCCAACGGAGATTAGAAAGTATACGGTGAATCGTTCCACGTTTGTCCATAAAGATTCCCGGGAGCAATTTGAGCTTCGGGTGCACAAACGTTTGGTGGATATTTTAAATCCGAGCCCAAAAATCATTGAATCGCTTTCTAATCTCAATTTACCTGCAGGTGTTGATATAGAAATAAAAATGATGTAAACTATATTAACATTGTAAGGTCTAAGCTAAAGACATTAAAAATCGTCCCGCTTAGGCGGGACGATTTTTAATGTGAAAATAAAGAAAAATTCATGGCCAAAATTCAAGCTAAAAAAATGAAAATGACTCAAGTCTGGAAAAATGACCGGGTAATCGCGGTTTCTCCGCTGAAACTGAAAGCGCCGGAAGAAACCGAAGCTTTTAAAGAAGGTGATTTAATAAAAGTTTCCGGTTTGACCAAGGGCCACGGTTTTCAGGGCGTAGTTAAGCGTTATAGCTTTGCCGGCGGGCCAAAGACTCACGGCCAGAAAAATCGTTATCGCGCCCCGGGTTCCATCGGCGCTACTGCGACTCAGCGAGTGATTCCCGGACGAAAAATGGCCGGCCGGATGGGCGGCGTTCAAAAAACCATCCGCAATTTAAAAGTAGTAACGGTTGATAAAGCTCAAGCTTTACTGATGGTCCGGGGGTCTGTTCCGGGAAATACCAATAGCAAAGTCACAATAGTTAAAAGTTCATAAAGTTCGTAAAGTTTTATGGTTCAACAAATTAAAATTTATAATTCCGACGGCAATGTAAGCGGCGAAATAGAGGCGCCGGAATTTTTATTGAAAAAGTGGAACGCGGCTTTGGCCCATCAAGTTTTTAAGGCGCTCGCCGCCAATCAACGCCAACCAATTGCTCATACCAAGACCAGGGGTGAAGTAAGCGGGGGCGGGAAAAAGCCGTGGCGCCAAAAGGGCACGGGAAGAGCAAGGCAGGGGTCAATCCGTTCACCGCTTTGGCGGCACGGCGGAGTTACTTTTGGCCCTCGCAGTACCACGGATTATTCCCAAAAAGTAAATAAGAAAATGCTTCGGCAGGCCTTACAAGAGGCGCTGGCGAAGAAATTTTCTTTAGGAGAGCTGAAAGTGGTAAAAGCATTCTCGGAAACTAACGGTAAAACCAAAAATGCCGCGGGAATGATTAAGAATTTAACCGGCGGAAAATCAACGTTATTGCTGATTTCCGAAAACGGCCAAAATTTGAAGCGGGCGGCTTCCAATCTTGAAGGAGTCAAAGCGTTGCCGGCGCGGGATTTAAATGCCTACGAAGTTTTGAATCATAAATATGTTTTAATGGACCAAAAGACCTGGGAAAAATTTTATGCTCAATAAAGCTTTAGTTAAAAGACCAATCGTTACGGAAAAATCCGTTGCTTTGGGAAAAACCGGGAAGTATGTTTTTTTGGTGGGAAAAAATACCGCGGCGAGCGAAGCAAAAAAAATTGTGGAAGCGGTTTACGGCGTTCAGGTGGAAAAGACCAATGTAATTAACGTGAAATCCAAAGAAAGAAAATTGGGCCGTTCCGTGGGGAAAAAACCGGGTTATAAAAAAATTATTATGACGCTGAAAAAGGGGCAGAAGTTAGATGTATTACCACAATGAAGACCTACAAACCCACAACTCCATCAAGACGACAAATGACGACCGTGGATTACGGCGCGCTTACCGTTTCAAAGCCATTTAAACCGCTTACGGTAAAAATTTCTGATAGGGCCGGGAGAAATAACCAGGGCCGAATTACCATGCGCCATCAGGGCGGTGGCAATAAAAAGCTTTACCGGCTGGTGGATTTTAGGCAGGATAAAATGAATGTGCCGGGCCGGGTGGAAACTTTGGAATACGACCCTTATCGGACGGCTTTCATCGCTTTGGTGCTTTATAAGGACGGTGAAAGAAGGTATGTTCTCGCTCCCAAAGATTTAAAAGTCGGCAGCGAAATCGTTGCCGCGCCGCTGGCGCCGCTGGAGAACGGCAATCGCCTCCAGCTTAAAAATATTCCGATCGGTTATCAGGTTTATAATGTGGAATTGCAGGCCGGAGGCGGCGGGCGGCTCGCCCGTTCCGCCGGCGCTTACGCAGAAGTATTGGGTCAAGAAGGGAAGTATTCCATTTTAAAAATGTCTTCCGGAGAAATTCGGAAAGTGCCGCTGGAAGCTTATGCTTCTTTGGGCCAGGTTTCCAATCCTGATTGGAATTTGGTTACGGTTGGGAAAGCCGGCCGTTCCCGCTGGCTGGGCATTCGGCCGACGGTTCGCGGAAAAGCGATGAATCCGGTTGACCATCCTTACGGCGGCGGCGAAGGTAGAACTCAGCGCGGCACCAAGCGGCCAAAAGATATCTGGGGTAACATTACCGGCGGACGAAAAACCCGCAATAGAAAGAAATGGTCTAATAAATTAATTATGCAAAGGCGGCCTAAACGATAGTTAAACTTATGAGCAGAAGTTCAAAAAAGGGTCCTTATGTTGACCCAAAATTATTAAAGAAGATTTCCAAGTTGAAGCCGGGAGATAAAACGGCTATTAAAACTTGGTCTCGGGATTCGGAAATCGCTCCGGAAATGGTTGGCTATACTTTTGGCGTTCATAACGGAAAAAATTTCGTGGAAGTTCTTATTAAAGAGGAAATGGTGGGGCACCGTCTAGGAGAGTTTTCTCTTACCAGAAAGTTCACTCGTCACGGCGGAAAAATGCAGCGGGAATTGGAAGCCGGAGAACAAGCGAAAGCGGCCATGCCTGCCGGAGCCGCCCCGAAATCAACGGAAGGAGCTAAAAAATAATTATGGTTCAAGTAACTGCAAAATTGAATTATTTGCGCATTGCGCCCAGGAAAGTCCGGCTGGTTTCGGACGCTTTGAAAGGATTGTCCATTAATGAGGCGGAAGCCCAGCTTTTATTCCGGCCGCGGCGGCCGAGCGAGCCGCTGCTGAAACTTTTGCGTTCTGCCGTAGCCAACGCCAAGAATAATCATAAATTAAAACCGGAAAATTTAGTGGTGCGGAACATTCGAGTGGACCAGGGACCAATGTTAAAGCGTTTCCTGCCAAGAGCGATGGGCCGCGCCACCCCGATTCAAAAAAAGTCCAGCCATGTGTTTTTAGTTTTGGAAGAAAAAAGCAATGCTCGGCCGCCCCGGTTCAATATCGCGGTTGCCAAGAAAATTAAATCTAAAAAATCTGAAATTGAGAAAAAAAGCGGGAAAGCCGTTAAGCCGAAAGAGAATAATCGGCAATTAGCAAAGCCAACAGAAAAAGCCGGATTTTTTAAGAGATTTTTTAGGAGAAAAAGCGTATAACGCGATTCAAAACTACGAATACATCCGAATCTACGAAAAATTAAGAGAAATAAAAAATATAATGGGACATAAAATTCAGCCAAATTCATATAGATTAGGAATTACCAAGGATTGGTCTTCCCGATGGTTTGCCAAAAAAAACTATCCGAATTTAATCAGAGCGGACTTGGCGATTCGGAAGGTGATTCAAGATAAAATCGGCGCCGCCGGCCTTGATAAAATTGATATTGAAAGGAGCGGCTCCAATTGCCGGATTTTAATTAAAGCCGCCAAGCCAGGTTTAGTTATCGGCCGCGGCGGAAAGGGCATTGAAGACCTCACGAAAGCGATTCAGGCGGTTTTGGCAAAATTAGCCAAAGAAACCAAAACCGCTTTGCCGGCGATTAGTTTGAATGTGGAAGAATTAAAAAGAACCGAAGTTTCGGCTTCGGTTATCGCCCAGCAAATTGCTTGGGATTTGGAAAAGAGATTGCCTTTTAGAAGAACAATGAAAAAGTATTTGGGCGGTATTATGCAAAATCGGGAGGTGCAAGGCGCTAAGATAAAATTGTCCGGCCGATTGGACGGCAATGAAATCGCAAGACGGGAATGGCTTGCCAAAGGTAAATTGCCGCTGACCACCTTGCGGTCTAATATTGATTACGGCGAAGCGACTTCTTTTAACACCTATGGAACAATCGGCATAAAAGTTTGGATATACAAAGGCGAAATTTAAAAAGTTATGTTATCACCTAAAAAAATCAAACATCGCAAGTGGACAAAAGAACTCGGAAACCCTCGGTTTTCCGACGTCCCGCTTTGCGGGACTGCCTTCCAACACGGGAAAACCCAGGTTTTCCCGACCCCTTTCCTCTTTTGCCATTTTCTAAATTATCAATTAAAATATTAAGCTATGTTGTCACCTAAAAAAATCAAACATAGAAAATGGCAAAAGGGCCGCTCGCTGAATAGGAAAATAGAAACCCGCGGCACGACGCTTGCTTACGGCAATTTTGGCTTAAAAGCCGAGTCCGGCGCCTGGGTTAATGGCCGCCAGATTGAAGCGGCGAGGAGAACCATCAGCAACTTTATTAAAAGAGAAGGCAAGGTTTGGATTAGGATTTTTCCGGACAAACCGATTACCCAAAAACCGCCGGAAGTAACAATGGGTGGCGGCAAGGGAGATGTCAAAGAATTTGTTTTTCCGGTTCGGCCAGGCAGGATTTTGTTTGAAATGGACGGTGTATCTCCGGAAGTCGCAAAAGAAGCATTGCGATTGGCGGGTTTTAAATTGCCGGTGAAAACTAAAATAATAATTAAAGAATAGGCAACAGGCATGAAAAAAGACGAATTGCAAAAGTTAAGAGAGAAAACTGGGGAAGAATTAAAAAAAGAGTTTCAAGCGAGCGGCGATAATTTATGGAAGTTAAAAGCGGATTTGGCCGCCGGGAAAGTAAAGAATGTCCGCCAGGTGCGCAGTTTGAAGAAATCCATGGCAGTTATAAATACGATTTTAAAAGAAAAATTAAGTAAATAATATGTTGGGATTATTCGGTAAAAAACAAGCGGAGAAAACGGAAAACGCTAAGGCAGAAAAAGCGGAAGTTTTGGCATCAAAAAAAGAAAGCAAGGGGCGCAAGCTTCAAGGCGTCGTGGTTTCAAATAAAATGAAAAAAACCGTGGTGGTGGCCGTGACTCAAAGTAAAAAGCATCCAAAATATCAGAAATATTTTACTGTTACCAAGCGTTTAAAAGCCCATGATGAAAACAACGAGTATCGTATTGGCGATAAAGTAATGATTCAAGAAACCAGGCCGTTAAGTAAAGAGAAACGATGGAAAGTTATTAATAAAGTATGATTCAAGAACGTTCCATATTAAAAGTTGCGGATAATAGCGGCGCTAAGATTGTGCGTTGTTTTAGGGTTTTAGGCGGCAGCCGCAAGCGTTATGCCAGAATCGGGGATATTGTTATTGCTTCGGTTCAGATTGCGGAACCGAGGAAAGCGGTTAAAAAGAAAGATATTGTTAAAGCGGTAGTGGTGCGCCAGCGCAAGGATTTTCGCCGGCCGGACGGCTCTTTAGTGCGTTTTGACGATAATGCCGTGGTTTTAATTGATGAGAAGGGGGAGCCGAGGGGCACCCGGATTTTCGGCCCGGTTCCAAGAGAAATTAAAGAAAAAAAATTTGAAACCATATTTAGCATGGCGGAAGAAGTCGTATAAATAAATATATGAAGATTAAGAAAGGTGACAATGTTCAAATAATGGTTGGCAAAGACAGCGGCAAGCAAGGCAAAATTTTAAGAATTGACGCGAGAGATGGGAAAATTATGGTGGAAGGGCTGAATCTTTTTAAAAAGCACCAGCGTCCCAAAAAACAAGGAGAGAAAGGCGAGGTTGTTTCTATTCCGAGGCCGATAAGGGTTGCGAACGTTATGTTAGTTTGCCGCTCTTGCGGTAAGCCAAGTCGTTTTGGCAATCAAATGGAAGGAAATCAAAAGGTTCGTTACTGCAAAAAATGTAAAGCAGTTCAGTGATACTTATGGCCAAAGAAAATTACAAAAATTTGGAAAAAATTGTAGTTAATGCCGGCATTGGGCGGCTTTCCAGCCAGCCGAATTTTGAAGATAAAGTTTTGCCGGAACTAATGAAAGAATTAAGCCTTATTACCGGCCAGAAACCGGCCACTCGTTCGGCGAAAGTTTCCATTGCCGGATTCAAGTTAAGGGCAGGAACCGTCGTGGGGTTGAAAGTTACTTTAAGGGGGAAACGGATGCGGGAATTTTTAGAAAAACTTATCCGGTCAGCGCTTCCTCGGGTTAGAGACTTTCGCGGTCTTAAAATTGAATCAGTAGATAAAAGCGGCAATTTGACCATAGGATTGAAGGAGCAGTTGATATTTCCGGAGATAAGCCCGGAAACCTCCAAAGTTACTTTTGGAATAGAAATTACTTTAGTTCCAAAAGTAAGAGATAGGGACAGGACAGTCGCTTTGTATAAAGAGTTGGGAATACCATTCAGTAAAAAATAAATTTATGGCTAAAACATCAGTGATAGCGCGCGCAAAAAAGAAACCAAAATTTTCCACCCGAATCGTTCGGCGATGTTTTCGTTGCGGCCGAAAACGCGGTTACTTAAGAGATTTTGGACTTTGTCGGATTTGTTTTAGAGAGCTTGCGACTCGCGGCCAAATTCCAGGCGTAAAAAAGTCTTCTTGGTAATATGTATACAGATTTACTCACTAAAATTAAAAATGCCCAAGCGGTTAAAAAGGAGAGCGTAAAAGTTCCGTATACCAACTCGGATTTTGCCGTTGGCGAATTATTGGCGAAGCATAAATTTATTGAAGAAGTGTCCAAAAAGGGGAGAATGCCCAAAAGAGCTTTGGAATTAAAATTAAAATATAAGAACGGTCAAGGCGCTATTCAGGGAGTGCGCTTTTTAAGCCGGCCATCCAGGAGATTATATGCCGGATATAAGGAAATTAAACCGGTTCGCCAAGGATATGGGTTACTGGCGCTCTCTACTCCTAAAGGAATTTTGGATGGCAAAACTGCTAAAAAAGAAAAAGTCGGAGGACAATTGTTATTTGAAATTTGGTAATAAAACTATGAGCAAGGTTGGTAAAAAACCAATTTTAATACCGGCAGGAGTGGAAGTAAAAGTTCAAGACAGCTGGCTGGAAGTAAAAGGCAAGGAGGGGACTTTAAAACTTCCGATTCTTCCTTATACTAAAGTTGCTTTGTCCGGCAGTGAAATTTTGGTTTCGGTTGACGACAGCCATCAGCAAGCGCGTTCCAATTGGGGAACTATGCGGTCGCTTTCCCAAAACGCAGTTTTAGGCGTCAGTAACGGTTTTTTGAAAGAATTAGAAATCCAAGGCATTGGCTATCGGGCGGCAACGGATGGCGGCGCTTTAGTGTTGAACATCGGTTTTTCTCATCCGGTAAAGTTTGAACCGCCAGCCGGAATCAAAGTTACGGTTGAGAAGAATTTTATCAAGGTATCCGGTGCGGATAAGAATTTAGTCGGAGCGGTGGCGGCTAAAATCCGGTCTTTTAAAAAGCCGGAGCCGTATAAAGGCAAAGGCATTCGTTATAAAGGTGAAGTAATTAAGATTAAAGCCGGTAAACAGGTAGCTGGCGCTACCGGAGCGGCCGCCGCCGGATAAAATTATATGAAAAATATTAAATTAAAAAATTTGAAAAAAGAGCGAAGAAAAAATCGCAATCGGGCGAAGATTTTTGGCACGCCGGAAAAACCGCGGCTTTCCGTTTT
>Ga0209541_10014859_pt1 | contig 11699 bp, 15 predicted proteins | sample RifCSPlowO2_01_FD_184027 | JGI IMG/M metagenome (GOLD analysis project Ga0209541, IMG submission 184027) | Groundwater microbial communities from Rifle, Colorado - Rifle CSP2_plank lowO2_0.1 (SPAdes) (version 2) | ecosystem: Environmental > Aquatic > Deep subsurface > Groundwater | place...
TTTTATTCCTTTTTCTTTGTCTTTTTCTCTTCTTTTGGTGTTTCCTTTTTTTCCTCTTTAGGCTCTTTCTTCGGAGCTTCTTTTTTTTCCTCTTTGGATTCTTTCTTTGGGGCTTCCTTTGCTTCGGGCTTTGGCTTTGCTTCTGCCTTTTCCTTCTTTTCCTCTTCTTTTATGCCCAAGGCGTCTGCGAGCTTTTTGCCCCCTTCTTTTGCAACCTTGAGGTTTATCTGGACAATATCATCATTAATCTTATGGCCGCATACGGTCTTTCTCTTTTTAATGCCCCTGCCTGCGCCACTAAAGCCAACGCCGCCAAGCAATGTAACTTTCTTTCTTACGCCCAAAATGCCGCTTCGCATTGGAAATCCGCAGTAATCAGAGCCGCCTGTTATCAAGAGTTCGTAGCCAGCAAGCCCTATCAGCTCTCCCTTTAATGTTTCGCCTATCTTCATGCCTATAAAAGGCCTTGCATCATTATCCTTAGCCTCTTTCTGATATGTCTTCCCTGTCTTTGGGTCTGAAATGCACAACTTGAAGTCTGCCATTGTAACTAACCTCCTAGAGTTTTATAGATTATTTGTATATAGGAAATGGGGCTTATTTAAAAAGGTTTTTATGGTTACTGGCTTGCAGCTTTCAACATTTTTCCTGAAGAATGGGTATTTCCTACATGTTTCAGGTCTTATGCAATAAATTCCGCAAGAATATTTGCCATTTTTCCTTTTAAGAAAGATGCATTTGTTTTTTGCCCTTTTCATGACAAAGCATTCTTCAAACTCATCATAAGACAAGAAATAATCTCCAGGGTATTTTTTTCCAATTCTTTTGATATCTTTATTCTTTAGCTTGATTGTATAAACTTTGCAGCAGTCGCCGCATCTTCTGCATCTGAATGTTTTTGGGCTGAGCATATCATGGCAAAATCAGTCAAAAGATTTAAAGGTTTTGTTACTGGCTTAATGAAAAATGCTCTAAAGAAGAAAAGATTTATTAACAGGCGCCTTTTCCAATTTTTTATGGCGTATGGTGTTTCATTTGAAAGCAAACCTGTAGGGGAAGGCGATGGGTCAGCGTTGAGTGTCAGCTTATATCATGGTTTATTTAGAGAAGAGCTTCTGCATTCTTCTGATTACCCGTTAAGAGGTATAACTCCAAAATTTGAATTGGCAGCCTCAGCGAATCTTTTTCTTAATAAAGATGGGTCTTATAGCCGGGAATCACATGTTTGTCTTGTAGATGGGCAAGGTGTGAATGTAAAGCTTGAGCAGATAAAAGGAAAGCACATGCCTATACACGAGCTTATTGGTGAGATAAAGAAAGCATACGGCCAGGATAGAGTAGTTATTGCTGATGCTCACCAACATCCTCAAATAGACAGCGCAGCAAACTGCGATGGTAAATCTGTTTTTCAATTCTATATTCTAGAAGGTTTGGAAGAGGCGATAAGAGATAGCGGCACATCTTCAGTGGATATTGCAAAAATAATAAGCTCTAGCTGGGATGGTTAGAAAAGGCTATCGCATGGTTATCTCTTCAGCTTAACAGCAGTCCCATAAGCAAGAATCTCTGCTGAGCCCTGCATAACCTCTGCTGTTGTGTATCTGACACAAACAATTGCGTCTGCATTCAGCTTTTTTGCATCATCAATCATTCTTTGCGTTGCTTCGTCCCTTGCTGCAGTCAGCATCTGCGTATAGCTTTTTATCTCTCCGCCGACTATCTGCTTCAAGGCAGCCATTATATCCCTCCCAAACCATCTTGCCCTGATAGTGTTGCCTTTAACTAGTCCAAGAGTTTTTTCAATCTTTTTTCCGGGTATTTCGTCTGAAGTTACAAGAATCATTCGCAGCACCTTTATTTTGCCAGCTCTCTTTTGAGGTATTCTATGATGTCAACTGGTGCAGGGTCTTCCCTGTTTGACAATGCGAGATAGTAGGAGGCAAAATCGCCGAGATAAATGACAGAAAACATCCTTGAAAGAAGATAGGTGCCTTTTGTGCTTATCTCCTCAACATCAACCTTTCTCTCAAAAATTTCCCTGCAGATATCCATTCTTTTCCTTATCCTTGGGTGGTCTTCCTTGTCCCTGATTAATATTGCAACAAACTTGTCCCTGTCCATGTGCTTGTAGCCGACAAGCTCGTTATGGTTCATCTCAGGAAAAACATGGCAGAATGCAGGCAGCTTGCTGTTTTCATTGATCTGCGTTTTGAACCTGTATGCAGCTGGCGCCAACAATGATGAGGAGTACACAACAGGAATCCTATTTTTTATTTTCTTTGCTAAAGCCTCGCCAGATTCCTTGTAGTAGTTTGTGTCTCTTAGCGTTGCAAGCATCTCATTAAGCTCTTCATTACTCACTTCAGTAATGCCTGAATTATGCAGCAAGCCAAGCATCGGGAAGAACAAATAGCCTAAAGCTGCCCTTGGCTGAAGCCCTGAAGGGATGTTGATTGTTTTGCTGCAATGCTCTGACAATTTTCCGCCGGAGCTTATTGCAACGACAACGCAGCCTTTTTTCGCGGCCTCTTTGTAGCAACTTAGCGTTTCCTCTGTGTTTCCTGAATAAGAGACAAGAAAAACAAGGCTATTTTCATTGACAAATTTTGGAAGCTCATACTCCCTGTTGACTATAACAGGTATTGTCCTGCTCAGGCATGACTTAAGCAAGTCGCCGCCTATTGCAGAGCCGCCCATGCCGCAGACAACTATATTGCTTATGTCAGAAGGGACAACCATTCCTTTTGGCAATTCTAAGGCTTTCCTGCACTGCAACGGAAAATCCTCGATGGCCTTTATGTAGTTTGACTTGTCTATGACCATTCCAAAATAGTATAAAAACCTATGTTTAAATAGTTTACTCTTTTGTGGGCTGTCAAGTTGGCGTCACTTAAACACAATCTTTTTAAATAAATCCCTTTTTCTTTCTGCAGGGAGATGTGAGTAGTTGCTTACTCGAATCCTTCGGTAATGTCATTTATCTGGAATATGGAGGCTGAAAATGGGAATTTATAAGTATATAAGGGAAGCTTGGAAAAAGCCAAAGGAAAATTTAAAGGAAATCTGGCGGGAAAGGCTCAATGCATGGAAAAGAGAGCCAGTGACGATAAGGATTGAAAGGCCTACGCGGCTTGACAGGGCTCGTTCTTTGGGGTACAAGGCAAAGCCAGGCTATATTATCGTTAGGCAGCGAGTTATAAGAGGAGGCAGGCAAAGGTCAAAGGTAGGCAGAGGAGGAAGAAGAAGCAAGCATTTCGGCTTGAGAAAGGATGTTGATATAAACTACCAAAGCGTTGCTGAAGAAAGGGCTGTAAAAAGCTATGTTAACTGTGAAGTGCTGAACAGCTATTATGTGGGCCATGACGGAAAATACTTCTGGTATGAGGTTATACTGGTTGACAGAATGCATCCGCAAATAATGGCTGATGAAAGAATAAACTGGATATGCAGCCAGAGAGGCAGGGCATTCAGGGGCATAACATCAGCAGGAAGAAAAAGCAGAGGCTTCAGGCATAAAGGAAAAGGAACAGAGCACCTAAGGCCAAGCAGAAGCGCTGACAGAAGGAGAAGGGATCTTTAATTATTTTTTATTTTGACCCCAATGTAACCATATTATCATAGGTTAGGGATTCAATGGTTTGTCTGCCATATTCTCCCGCAATTGACAATAACACTAGAGCCCAAGCCTTTTGTCAATATTATCTGCAACTCTTTTTAAATCATTACATGTCCTTTTAAGGTCTTCTTCAACTTCGCTTATTAATTCTGTTAAATTATCAACCCTGAGCATGTACCTGTTTTTATGCGCAACAACAATGCCTGACTCCATAAGCCTTGTTATATGATGAATGACCGTGCCTCTGCTCAGGCCAAGCCTATATGCCAACTCGTCTGAACTTAATGGGTGCTTCAGCTTTGCTGCCTTGAGCAGTTCAATAAATACCCTGAAGCATGATTTATCCTTATCCCTGACGTTGAATAATCCCAGAGAATCCCCCACCCATTGAAGCTCGTCATTGATGCTGCGCTCTGCAGGCTTTCTTGCCCTTACTATTGTTATGCGCTGGTGAAATATCCTTATCATAGCAGGTAAATTCTACTTTGAATATATAAACTTTGTGATAATGTGTACACCTGAGTATAGAAAAGTTTAAATATAAGTTAATCTTAACCATCTTTCGTTGATTTAAAGTCAACAAAATTGATATGATCAAAATGGTATGGGATTCGTTTGAAGATTTAACAAGAATGCATGAGGAAATGGACAGGGTGTATCTCCGAACTTAAGTTCGGAGTTTTGCCGTTTTTGTGCATAACTTTGGATAAAAACTCATCTCAAAATGGACAAGCAGAAAAAAACAGAAGAAAAGCAGAAGGCAAAAGAAGAGAAGACACAGGAGCCGTCTGAAAAAGAGATAATTGATGATTTGACAGATACGCTGCAGAGGCTGCAGGCAGAGTTTGAAAACTTCAAAAAAAGGGTTGAGAAGGAGAACGCAGAGCACAGAAAGTATGTATGCGCAGAAATCATAAAAAAGCTATTGCCTGTTTTAGACAGCTTTGAGCTTGCATTAAGGAACACAGCTGACAAAGAAAAGTTCATGAAAGGCGTTGAGTTAATTTATGCGCAGTTTTATGGCGCGCTGGAAGCAGAAGGGCTTAAGCCAATAAAGGCTGTTGGGGAAAAATTTGACCCATACAGGCATGAAGTGCTGCTCAAACAGGAATCAGACAAGGATGATGAGATAATACTGGAAGAGCTGCAGAAAGGATATGCCCTTGGCAATTTCATAATAAGGCACAGCAAGGTAAAGATAAGCGAAAATAAGAGAGAAACCAATGGTAAAAATAAAAATCACCAATAAAAACCAATCAATGGTTCACAATTGAGAGCACAATTATTTGAGATTGCCGGGTTGTGCGCAATAATAAACAATATTTTTTGTTTATAAAAAATTTAAAATAAAAATATGTCAAGAACCACTAAAGTGGTTCTTGAGCATGCTCAGAAATTTTCCAATAGAAAATTTCTGACAATTCGACACAAACAAGTGCACAACCGATTGTGAAAAATATTTGTGCACCATTGATAAACAAGCTATACTCACGGACAATATCAATTGAGCATTAGTTGTCCGTTCGTAATACAAAGAAATTGCAAAGCAATTTCTTGTACAAAAAAACGCAAAGCGTTTTTTACGTAAGTAAAGGCAATAACTATGCTCAATTATTTGTTGCCTTTACTATATATTGGTAATTTAAAGACAAACAATGGAAATAACAAAGGATACGCCGCTAAAAGAGGTTTTGGAAATAGGAAAGGAATGCGGCAGAAGAAACATGTGCTGCACATTTGGAAGCGGCTGCATGGCAGGAGACGACATTAAAAACATAGCTAATTTTTTTGGAATAAGCAAAAAAGAGCTGAAAGAAAGGTATTTGGAGGAAACCGAGAGGCTCAGCACAAGACTGCTAAGGCCAAGGATAATAAGAAAAAACAAGCCTTACGGAAGTTGCGTGTTTTTTGACGGCAAAGGGTGCAAAATTCATCCAGTAAAGCCGCTTGAATGCAGGATAAGCAAATGCGGAAAACATGGAGAAGAGCTGAGCAAATGGTTTATGCTCAACTACTGCTTTAATGCAAATGATGCTGAATCGGTGAGGCAGTATATAATATACATCAAAACGAACAAGGCACTGAAAGGCGGCGAATTGGAAAAGCTGGTGCCAAAAGAAAGGCTAAGGAAGATACTGATTTATGAGGTCTTAAAATGAAGACATACATCAAAAATGGAAACGAGTCAGGAGCAAGGCAAAGGCAAAGATTTGTGTTAAACTCAGAAACAATACTAAGGTATCTTATAGGGAATGATGAGGAAATTGAAACATTGATAATGTGCAAAGGAAGCGAGGTTGATTTAGTTGCAACTGACTTTAATGTTTATGAGGCAATTGCAAGCGTAAAGCCCTATGATGAATTCAAGCTGAACAAGCTTACCAAGTTTTTTGAGGTAGTTGAGATAAGCTCATACAGAGAATCAAGAGGCGAAAAGCCGATAATAAAAGACGAGAGGGTTGAAGAGCTGAGAAAGCGCGCCCTTGGAAAAAGGTGAAAAATCATGGAAAAGAAGATTAACTTAAGCATAAGCGAAGGCGACTCATTTTTTGCGCACGAGATAAGCGTTAATTTCAATCCAACGCAGTTTGTCCTTGACTTCAAGAATATAACTCCAAGAATGGATCCAAGAAGCAGCGATGCCCCTACATTGTGCATAAAGCACAGTGTTGTGCTAGTCGAGCCGTACCATATGAAAAAGTTTGCTGAGTTTTTAGGCAAAAGGATGGAGGATTACGAGAAGGAATTTGGCAAGATAGAAAGGCCAAAGGCGGTTGAGGCCTATGAGAAAAAGCAGAAGAAAAGGAAAATAGAAGATGATGACAAAGCGCAAATTCCGTCATATTTCGGATAAGCATAGAGGAGGATGATAATATGGCTAAAGAAAAAACAGACAAAACAAAAAAGGAGAAGATAATAGGAATAGATTTGGGAACAAGCAATTCTGCGGCTTCTGTGCTGCAGGCTGGAAAGCCGGTTATAATTCCAAGCGCAGAGGGAACTTCGCAGTACGGGAAGGCTTTTCCGAGCGTTATTGCCTTTACAAAAGACGGGCAAATGCTTGTTGGAGAGCCTGCAAAAAGGCAGGCTGTCTCTAATCCAGAGAGGACTATAACCGCTGCAAAAAGAAAGATGGGAACTACATTCAAGTACAAGATTAACGGCAAAGAATACACGCCGCAGCAGATATCTGCTTTCTTATTGCAGAAAATAAAGAAAGATGCTGAAGAATTTATCGGCGAGCCTATAAGCAAGGCTGTTATTACTGTGCCTGCTTATTTTGACGATAACCAGAGGCAGGCAACAAAGGATGCCGGAACAATTGCAGGATTGGATGTTGTGAGGATTATTAATGAGCCAACAGCAGCTGCTCTTGCTTATGGCCTTGACAAGTCAGACAAGGAGCTCAAGATACTTGTTTTTGATTTTGGCGGCGGCACATTAGATGTCACGATAATGGAGTTCGGCGAAGGGGTTTTCGAGGTGAAGAGCACAAGCGGCGACACACAGCTTGGCGGCACTGATATGGACAACGTCATAGTTGACTCCATAGTAAAAGACTTCAGGAAAAATGAGGGTGTTGACTTAAGCAAGGACAGCACTGCAATGCAGAGGCTCAGGGAGGCTGCTGAAAAGGCAAAGATTGAGCTTTCAACAATGATGGAAACTGACATAAACCTTCCGTTTATAACAGCGACGAACGAAGGGCCAAAGCACCTTCAGATGAAGCTGACAAGGTCAAAGCTTGAGCAGCTTGTTGAGCCGATTGTCAAGAGATGCGAAAAGCCAACTAAGCAGGCCATTGATGATGCAAAGCTAAGCCATAAAGATATTGGCAAGGTAATCCTTGTCGGCGGGCCAACGAGAATGCCGATAGTAAAAAAATTTGTTGAGGATATTGTTATAGGCAAGAAAGCAGAGCGCGGCGTTGACCCAATGGAATGCGTTGCACAGGGCGCTGCAATTCAGGCGGGTGTTCTTGCCGGCGAAGTAAAAGATATACTTCTTCTGGATGTTACACCATTAACATTGGGCATTGAAACCCTTGGCGGAGTAAGAACGCCATTGATACAGAGAAACACAACAATACCTGTAAAGAAAACACAGATATTCTCAACCGCAAGCGACAACCAGCCTGCTGTGACAATCAATGTGTTGCAGGGTGAAAGGCCAATGGCTGCTGACAACAAAAGCCTTGGAAGGTTTGACCTTGTAGGCATACCGCCTGCGCCAAGAGGCATACCTCAAATTGAAGTAACATTTGACATTGATGCAAATGGCATAATGCACGTTGCAGCAAAAGACATTGGAACAGGCAAAGAGCAGAGCATAAGAATAACTGCGCCAAACAAGCTGAGCGAGGATGAAGTAGAGAGGATGCAGAAGGAAGCAGAGGAGCATGCAGAAGACGACAAGAAAAGAAAAGAAGATGTAGAAACAATAAACCAGGCCGATGCATTGGTTTACTCGACAAAGAAGCTGTTCAAGGAGTTTGAGGGAAAGGTTGACAGCAAGGAGCTTGAAATAGTCAAGGGAAAAATAATGGAGCTTGAAGAGCTTCTGAAGCCTGAAAAGAAGGATGCGGCAAAAATAAAGGAAAAGATGGACGAAGTCAACGGGCTTGTGCAGAAAATGTCAACAGAGATGTACCAGAAAGCCTCGCAGGAGCGCGCAAAACAGCAGGGCGGGCAGCGCGAAGAGCACGAAGCGCATGAAGAAGAATCAGAGGCTGACGAGGAAAAAGAGCAGAAAAAGAAAAAAGGCAAGGTAGTTGATGCTGATTACAAGGTTGAGGAAGAAGAGGACAAAAAGAAAAAGAAGAAGTAACGGCATGAAAATCCTGGCAGTAAACGGCAGCCCAAGAAAAGGGAACAGTGACGCTATGCTAGATGTTCTGCTGGGCTCTGCCAGAGAGCATGGCGCAGAAACAGAAATTGTTTATCTGCGCGAAAAAAAGCTCCAGTTTTGCAGCGGAGGAGATGATTGCTGCCCTGTAAAAAAAGAATGCCATATAAAGGATGATATGCCTGAGATTTATAAGAAATTAGAAAATGCTGGCATTATAATCCTTGCTTCTCCGTGCTATTTCTTTAATGTCACTGCCAGAATGAAGAATTTTATGGACAGGTGCAACCCTTATTATTTCAATAAAAGGCTGAAAGGAAAGAAATTCTTTTTATTGTCTGTTGGAGGCTATGAGGCATCAATAAAAGAAGCGATAAGGGCAATGGAAAACTTTCTTAAAGGCATTTTTGCAAAGCCAATTGGCTCTTATTATGCTGTAGCAGACAAGATTGGTGAAATCAAGGAAAACCCAAAGGTTATTAAAGAACTGCAAAACATAGGAAAAGGATTAACCAATAAATAAAAATATCAATAACAAAAAAATTATTAAAAAATTATCAATAAAAATAAAAAAATAATAATTATAACGAGGCAAAAGCTTCGCTTTTGCCGTGTCTAGTCTCATTTTTGCCCGGTATTAATTTGCGTAGCCATCAAAAATACGAAGTATTTTTGGGGTTCCAGAAATTTTTAAAAAATTTCTGAGAACAAATTATGGCTTTTTAAGCAAAAATGATTATGGAGCATGGCAAAATTCGGACTAAACTCTGCAGAGCAGATTAAGCACAATAGAACCCGAATTTTGCCTTAAAAATATTTTTTATTGATAAAATGGTTTGTTTTTTAATAATGATAAAAAGACTGATAAAAAATGGCAAATCTTCCAATTAGCAGGGAACAGGCATTATTGCTTATTGAAAAATATAACAAGGATAGGCCAGACATTAATCATTATCTAGAAACTGAAGCAATTATGGGTGCTCTTGCAAAAAGATTAGGTGAGGATGAGGCATACTGGAGAATGCTTGGCTTGCTGCATGATGTTGATTGGGGTGTAACAAAGGAGAATACAAACAATCACTTAACAAAAGCGCCCGAAATACTAAGAGAAGCAGGATTTGATGAAGAATTTATCAAAAATATCGTTTCGCACGGATTTGGTTATGATTGCGCTGGACTAAAAGATAATCAGAGAAAGGAGAGGATAGAGCATGCGCTTGCCTGCGCAGAAACAGTTACAGGGCTGATTCATGCGTACGCATTAATGAGGAAGGGCATTAAAGATATGGAAGCCAATGGCCTGAAAAAGAAATTCAAGGATAAAAAATTTGCTGCAGCAGTCAGGAGAGACATAATAATGGAGTGCGGGAAGCTCGGGCTGGGCATTGATGAATTTTTTGAATTGTCAATAAATGCTGTCAGGGAAATTGCAGCTAATGTGGGTTTAGATTAAAATGCCAAAAGATAAGGATTATTACAAAATGCTTGGAGTTGACAAGAGCGCAACAAAGGATGAGATTAAAAAAGCCTATAAAAGGCTGGCTAAGAAGTATCATCCTGATTTAAATAAAGATGGAGGCGCTACTGAAAAGTTTAAGGAAATAAACGAGGCTGCTGCTGTTTTAGGAGATGACGAGAAAAGAGCCCAGTATGACCAGTTTGGAACAACTGCAGAGCAGTTTACGGGCGGAAGGGGCTTTGATTTCAATGACTTTGGCTTTGATTTTGGAGACTTTGCAAGCTTTGATTTTGGCGATATATTTGACAGGTTTTTTTCCAGCGGAAGCTCCTTTGGCTCCAGAAGAAGAGGCCCGAAAAGCGGGGCTGACCTGAGGTATGATATTGAGATAACATTGGAAGAGGCTGCTTTTGGTGCATCAAAGCAGATTGTTGTGCCGAGGCTTGTGAAGTGCGGCAGTTGTGATGGCACTGGCGCTGAATCAAAGTCAGATATTGTGGAGTGCCCTGACTGCAATGGAAACGGCGCTGTAAGGAAAACCCAGAGAACGCCATTTGGCATATTCTCCACGACAACAACCTGCAGGAAGTGCAGAGGCTCTGGCGAGTTTGTAAAGAATGTGTGCCCTGAATGCGACGGGACAGGAGTCATAAGAAAGAACACAAAGATTGATATTAAGATTCCGGCAGGAGCAGATGACGGAACTAACTTAAGGGTTTCTGGAGAGGGCGAAGCTGGCGAAAAGGGGGCAAGAGCAGGAGACTTGTATGTTGTTGTTCATGTAAAGGAGCATGATGTTTTTGAAAGGGATGGCGATGATATAAATGTTAAGGTTTCTATTCCATTTACAATAGCTGCTTTAGGCGGCGAAATAGAAGTGCCAACACTAAAAGGAAGTGCAAAATTAAAGATACCGCCAGGGACGCAGCCAAGCACAGTATTCAGGATGAAAGAAAAGGGCATTCCAAATCTCCACCATGATTTTGTTGGCTCCCAGAATGTGGAGGTTATTGTCAAAGTGCCTGAAAAGCTTACTCCAAGGCAGAAGGAGCTGCTGAGGGAGTTTGAAAACGAGAGCGGAAAGAAAGGATTTTTTGGCAGCGTGTTTGGATAAAAACTATTCTCTTTTAAATTCCCTTACTCTCTCGGCGCCTTTGATTTTTTCTAAAAATTCTGCAACTTCTTCTGGGACAAGCTCCTGCCAGTTTTCATTTTTAAGCATCATCTCCCTTATTGTTGTTCCGTTAATGCCTTCAAGCATCCTGACTCTTTTGACTTTGTATCCTCTTTCGCTGAACAATTTTTCAGTCATTGCATTGCCAGTAAAGACAACATCAAATTCAGGAACTATTGAGCTTACATGAGCAACCCATCTCTCATCATCGCTTATGTCAGGTATTGGGAATATTGTGTAATTGGATATATCATTCTGCATGAGGGTGTCTTCAATCATTTCTATTCTTTCCTCAACAGAAAACGGGTTTTCTTCTGTATGCGAGAATTGCGAGCTGCCTATGGCTATGATTAATTCGTCCACTTCATTCAGGGCATCCTTTATATCCTGCAGATGGCCTTTGTGGAATGGCTGGAATCTGCCGATGAATAGTCCTGTTGTCATAGAGAATAGAAAGAAAGCGGGTGTTTATAAAGGTTTTTAGAAAATGAAGTTAGGGTACTCTTCTTTCTTCTGCAAGTCTTTGAACTGCGTCAGCTAAACATTCTCCTGGATGTATAAGATTCGTATAATCTACAGGTGTAACGCCTTGAATAGCACTTACC
>Ga0209541_10014860_pt1 | contig 11698 bp, 18 predicted proteins | sample RifCSPlowO2_01_FD_184027 | JGI IMG/M metagenome (GOLD analysis project Ga0209541, IMG submission 184027) | Groundwater microbial communities from Rifle, Colorado - Rifle CSP2_plank lowO2_0.1 (SPAdes) (version 2) | ecosystem: Environmental > Aquatic > Deep subsurface > Groundwater | place...
TGTTCCTGACAGGCGGAAACCATGTCGGAGAGACCGCGACACTGAAAGAAGTCAAAGGAGACACCATCTCTTGCTCAGGACAGAGCGGAGATTTCACGACATCAAAAGGATATGCATTCATAGTCGGAAAAGGAAAACCCGGCATAAAGCTTACGGAAAAATGAATCTGATGATGAAATGATCATGAAAGATACTATGGCAACAAAAGAAAACCCGATGCGGACTATACGGGTGGAAAAGCTGACTCTGAACATCGGCGCAGGCAAAGAGCAGAGCGTGCTTGACAAAGGCACAATGCTCCTGAAAAACATCACAGGAATAGATCCTGTGAAGACAGTCACTCAGAAGCGCATCCCGACCTGGGGAGTCCGCCCAGGCCTGCCGATCGGCTGCAAGATAACGCTCAGAGGAAAGAAAGCCTTGGCTCTCATCCCTTCATTGCTTGACGCTAAATCAAACAAGCTGCTCCCTTCATGTTTCGACGAGAATGGCTCAGTCTCTTTCGGAATCCATGAATACATCGATATCAAAGGGGTCAAATATGATCCGAAGATAGGGATAATGGGTCTCCAGGTGTGCATCACTCTCGAAAGGCCTGGGTTCAGGATAAAGAGACGGCGCAAAGCGCAGCGCAAGATACCTCCTGCGCACAAGATAAACAAGCAGGAAGCGGAAGCGTTCATGAAACAGGCATTCAATACTGCGCTCGCAGAAGAATGATGGTGAAAAAATGAGTTATTCGCATTATGGCAAGATGAAGAAACAGCTTGAGACAAAACCTGACAAGCTGAAGAAATATGAGAGACATAACGCCCCTAAAAAGCGCTCATGCGGAGTAAGCCTGAAAAGATGCCGCAGATGCGGAAGAATACGCGCGCACATCTCAAAATACGGATTGGAATTATGCAGGCAGTGCTTCAGGGATGTGGCGACAAACATAGGATTCAAGAAATACAGCTGATTATGGGACACAAGGTGAACAAACATGGCATTGAATGATCCATTGGCCAACGCGCTCTCAATCATACTGAACGCTGAAGGAGTCAGCAAGCGCTTGTGCGAAGTTAAATCCTCAGCGACAATAAAGAAAGCCCTCTCGATCCTTAACGAGAACGGTTACTTGGGAGAGTCTAAAGAGGTCATTGACGGCAGAGGGAACCACATAACTGTCCAGCTGATGGGCAAGATCAATAAATGCGGAGCGATAAAGCCGCGCTACCCTGTGAAAGTTGATGAATTCAAGAAATTTGAGAAACGTTACCTTATCGCGCAAGATTTCGGAATACTCATAATCTCAACGCCTAAAGGGATGATGACACACAAGCAGGCAAGAGAACAGAATCTTGGAGGAAGGCTTATCGCCTATTGCTACTGACCATGCACATCAAGAAACTTCAGGAAAAAGTCGCAGTCCCTTCAGGAGTGGACATAAAGATAGAGAAACAGACACTCACTATCAAGGGCAAGAAAGGGGAGCTGAAAAAAGACTTCATCTACCCAACAATAAATATCGCGAAAGAGGGAGATTTCATGATATTCAGCGCTACTAACGCGACAAAAAGAGACAAGACAATGATAGGCACTTTCGCTGCGCATCTCAAGAGCATGATTGTGGGAACATCAGAAGGGCACACTTACATGCTGAAGATATGCTCAGGCCATTTCCCGATGAGAGTTGCTCTGAAAGGCAAAGAATTTGTCGTTGAGAATTTCCTTGGAGAAAAAATACCGCGCAAACTCACAATCCATGAAGGAGCGACAGTCAAGATAGAAGGCAATGACGTAACTGTCAGCGCGATAGACAAAGAGATCGCTGGCGGATGCGCCGCGGCGATAGAGAAACTCACACGAGTCACTGGACGCGACAGGCGCATATTCCAGGACGGGATATACATCACGATGAAATCAGGAAAACCAGTAGCTGAATAAGGAGATCATCATGGCTAACGACATCAAAAAACTGCTTGAGTTGAGGAAGCGCATGAAGGCGCGCCAACCAACATTCCTGCGCAAAGACGTGCTCAAGAAAGCGCTAGGGGAGAAATGGCGCATGCCCAAAGGGAAGACTAATAAGATGCGCAGATGCCTCCGCGGCCACAGAAAACTTGTGAGCTCAGGATATCGCGCGCCGATAGCTGTACGAGACATGAGCCCTACAGGCCTGAAGATCATAAGGATTGCCTCATCCAAAGCGGTTGAGAAAGTGGATCCTAAGACAGAATGCCTGCTCATACTCAATATAGGGGATAAGAACAGGAAGAACATCCTGTTAGAAGCGCAAAAACGCAAGATAACAATCACGAATGTCAAGGATATCCCGGCAGAGATAGCAAGGATAGACTCTGAATTCGAAAACCGCAAGAAAGAGAAGAAGGGGCGCCAAGAGCAAAAGACCCTGACAAAACAGGACCTTAAGAAGAAGGCGGAACAGAAAGAGAAAGAAACGAAAGCAGCCTCAAAGACCAGCGATACAGATGAAGAGAAGAAGAAAGAGGAAAGGCTGGAAGCAGAGAAAGTGATGATCAGCAAATGATACGGAAGTGAACTGATGAAGCTCAATGTACAGAAAAGGATCGCGGCATCGATACTGAATTGCTCCCAAAAAAGGGTGTGGCTTGATGATTCAAGAGCGGAAGACATCAAAGGGGCGATAACCCGCGCGGACATAAGAGCGCTGATAAGCAAAGGGCTTATCCAAGAGAAGCTTCCGAACATAACATCAAAGCATCACGCCAGAGAGATAGCGATGCAAAAAAGCAAGGGAAGACGAAAAGGCAAAGGAACCCGCAAAGGAATATCAACTTCAAGACTGCCCCATAAGCGCGCCTGGATCAACAGGGTCAGAATCCAGCGCGAACTGATAAGACTAATGAAAGACCACGGATTGCTGACGACAAAGAATTACAGGAAACTATACCTGCTCATAAAAGGGGGGTTTTTCAGAAGCGTAAGACACGTCAAACTCTTCATAGACGAACACAATATGGCGATAAAGAGACAGGCAGAACAGCCAAAAGAACAGAAGAAATGACGATGAACTGATAGGAGAATCACGATGGCAAGACCAATAAAATACTCGCACATACCGCGACGCAAGAGAGAAGGCAAGACCAATTACAACTCAAGACTCTCTCTGCTGAAAAGCGGGATGAGCAGGATGGTAGTTCGCAAATCCTCTAAAGGGATCGTATGCCAGATAATAAACTATGATCCTGATGGAGACAAGATTGTGGCGAGCGCGCACTCAAAAGAGCTGAAGAAAATAGGATGGAAATTGGACTGCAAGAACATCTCGGCCGCTTACCTGACAGGGTTAATGCTAGGAAAGAAAGCCGCGAAGAACAAGATATCCATGGCAGTGCTGGATATCGGGGTCCAGACATCCACTAAAGGCTCAAGGATCTACGCGGCAGCAAAAGGCGCTGTGGACGCAGGACTGAAAATGCCCCTCTCACCAGAGATTGCGCCTAATGAAGACCGCATAAGAGGCAGACACGTCGAAGAATACGCGAAGCTGCTGAAGAAAGATCAAAAGACTTATGAAAAAATATTTTCGGGATACCTGAAAGAAGGGATGGATCCCACACAATGCACAAAATATTTTGACGCTATAAAGAAAAAGATCGCCGAGGTATGAAGATGACCGCTGAACAGCCTAAGAAAGAAACTGCAGAGATCAAGGAAGAAGCGAAAGAAGAGACTCTCGCGATCACTTCAGTGCTCACAGCCCCTGAAGAGCCAGGAGAGGAGATGGTCAAAGCTCCCCCGACGCATCTTGAATCATGGAATCCTAAGACGGATCTAGGGATGAAAGTCAAGCGCGGAGAGATAAGGTCAATCTCAGAGATACTTGACAATGGGAAGAAGATAATGGAGCCTCAGATAGTCGACGCTCTCATGCCTAACGCGGAGACAGACCTCCTGCTGATGGGGCAGGCTAAAGGAAAATTCGGAGGAGGCCAGAGACGGGCGTTCAAGCAGACCCAGAAGAAGACAATGGAAGGCAATAAGCCTAAATTCTCCACTTGCGCGATCATAGGGAACAAGAACGGAATAATAGGCGCAGGTTTCGGAAAAGCGAAAGAGACCATCCCTGCGAGAGAGAAAGCGATAACCAATTCCAAACTGAACATCATAAAGATACGCAGAGGGTGCGGTTCATGGGAATGCGGCTGCAAGACCCCCCACTCAATCCCTTTCGCGGTTGAAGCGAAATCCGGATCAGTCATAATAAGAATAATGCCCGCGCCTAAAGGGCAGGGACTGTGCATCCAGAAAGAATGCAAGAAGATACTCGCTTTAGCAGGGATAAGAGATGTATACTCTAAGACTTACGGGAAGACAAAGACAAGGACAAACTTAGTGCTGGCATGCATGGCCGCGCTGAGACAGCTCATGGCTGTCAAGATGAAGCCTCAAGAAGTTGAAGCCACAGGGATGATTGAAGGAGAGACAGGAGAGATACGCAATGACAAATGAACGCGCAAACACTAAAGAGCACGGAATGACCGTCAAAGCCGCAGTGCAGAAGAAAACCAGCTCTGCAGGCCCTCAGATCGCAGCCGTGCTTGTGAGAGGGCTCATAAACGCACGTGACGACGTCAAAGAGACTTTCAATCTGCTGAAGCTAGGGAAGAAGAACTATTGCGTTGTGCTGAACTCAAATCCTTCAACTCTTGGCATGCTCTCAAAAGTCAAAGATTACATAACCTGGGGAGAGATAACTCCAGAAACTTATGCGCTGCTCACCCAGAAAAAGCAGGAGATCGACACTTTCACCAATAAGCCAAAGAAATTCTTTAAACTGCAGCCTCCGACAAAAGGATATGGGAGGAAAGGGATCAAAAGACCATTCAATATGGGTGGAGGCCTAGGGTACAGGGGAAAAGCGATGGATGACCTCTTAAGGAGGATGCTCAGATGACCACTCATAAGCGTAAGAAAGCAGTGAGATACCGAGGAAGCAACTCGCACGGCGGCGGCGCAAAGAAAAAGCGCAGAGGAGCAGGACACAGAGGAGGCCGCGGATTGGCAGGCTCTGGAAAGAGAGCTGACGCGAAAAAGCCACGTTACTGGGCAGATCCTTTATACTTCGGAAAGCACGGATTCCACAGGGGGGGCTCTTTCCCTAAACCTTTAGCTCTCAATATCGATGATATCAACACCCAGTTCCTTAAATGGGTCGGCCAGGGAAGAGCTGCGGAAAAGCAAGGCAAAGGGATCATAGATTTGAGCGCAGTGGGTTATGGAAAGCTTTTAGGAGGGGGAATCCCCGCGAGAGCTTATGATATCACTGTCGCGCAGGCCTCCCAATCATCAGTTGAAAAGATCAAGCGGAAAGGGGGCGGTGTCAACGTGATCTCTCCACAGAAGACTGATGATAAGGACAAGACAAAGACCGATGATTCTTGAACGCGCCTTGTCTGACTGTCAGAAAACGTGAAAAAAAGCGGAAAACATAAAAACCTGAAGCGCGAGGAGGGAGGTATGCCATTCGTACAGCAGTTCATGCACATGATGCCTGAAGTAAGCCCCCCTTCCCAGAAATGGCTTTCTTTCAAAGAAAAACTCAAATGGACACTCATCATACTTGCCGCATTCTTCATACTGGGAATGATCCCCTTATTCGGTCTTGGCCCTAGCTCTCTCCAAAGATTTGAGCTGCTGTCAGTCATCCTTGGAGCGGAATTCGGATCCATAATCTCATTAGGTATCGGCCCGATAGTCACAGCATCCATAGTGCTGCAATTGCTCAACGGCGCAGGAATAGTCAAATTCGACACCCATTCCCCTGAAGGAAGGAAAAACTTCCAGGGAACGCAGAAACTACTGACGATATTCTTCATCTTCTTCGAAGGCGCGATATACGTCCTCATGGGAGGGCTCTCTCCGCCGCCAGAGCTCGCAGGCACTGGAGCGTTCCTAACTCTGCAATTCGTCCTCATACTGCAGATGGCGCTAGGAGGAGTCCTCATAATGTTCATGGATGAGGTGACTAGCAAATGGGGTTTCGGTTCTGGCATATCATTATTTATCGCCGCAGGAGTCGCAAAGTCATTGTTCATAAGGATACTCTCCCCTTTCCCTTCAGAAGGGAGTGAGGTCGCCACAGGAGTCATTCCCGCGCTGATCCAGAGCGTCTCCTCAAGCGCGCCGCCCACAGAGATACTCATACTGCTCTCAGGAGTGATTGCCACAGTGCTGGTTTTCTGTGTCGCAGTATATGTCCAGGCAATGCGTGTCGAGATCCCCCTCTCTTTCGGAAGAATCAGAGGCCACGGAATCAGATGGCCTTTGGCTTTCGCGTACACCTCAAACATCCCAGTCATACTTGTCGCTGCGCTCATAGCCAACATAACCCTGATAGGCACACTCATCAAAGGAAAGCTTCCGGCGCTATCCTCACTGATCACCACATTATTCAGCCCTCCAGCGATACTTCAAGCGATGATAAAGGGAAACATAAGCTTAACTATGTTTGGCCAGGCCGCATTCTATATCATTTTCATGACTGTAGGATGCGTCATTTTCGGGATGTTCTGGGTGCAGACCGCGGGGATGGACTCTCGAAGCCAGGCAAAACAGATAATGAACGCAGGACTGCAGATCCCAGGATTCAGGAATGATCCAAGGATAATGGAGCACGTGCTTGATAGATATATAGGTCCTTTGACGATAATGGGCTCGATAGCCATAGGATTGCTTGCAGCACTGGCCGACCTTTCAGGAGCTCTGACTTCAGGGACAGGATTGCTGCTCACCGTCATGATCGTCTATAGGCTTTACCAAGACATAGCTAAACAGCATATGTATGACATGCATCCTACTATGAGAAAGTTCATGGAGTAGATTTTTAATCGATTGATTTTTCAGAATTAAAAGATAAAGGAGGGACAATGGGGATAATACAGACAATAAATTCTGGGCTTGATGTCATGTTCAGCCCTCTGCTCTCTCTCCCACCATTATGGGCGATATTCACCATAGCAATACTTCTCTCGATACTTGTCACGCTCCTCTACAAGTGGCTGACTGACCAAGAACTCATGAAGACCCTCAAACAGGACATCAAGGCGTTGCAGCAAGAGATGAAGAAGCTGAGAGACAAGCCTGACAAGATGATGGAAGTGAACAAGAGAGCGATGGAAAAGAACATGAAATACATGATGCACTCGCTCAAGCCGACATTAGTCACATTCTTGCCGATGATACTGATAATAGGATGGCTCAGTTCCCATTATGCTGTCGCCACTATAAGCCCTGGAGAAAGCTTCACACTTTACGCTTTCATGGATGATGTCACGATAAACAATGCGACAATCGAGGTTCCTGAAGGGGTGAAACTGCTCTCGAGCACGACTTCAGATATCATAAGGATCGACAATGGAGAAGATCAGGCTAACCTCCCATTCCTGGACGCTTCACTGACAAAACCTGGGGGAGTCCTGGCCTCGGAAGCGGATATCTATTACGCGAAATGGGACCTGAGCGCGAATGAAGGAACCCATATCATTGATGTTGATGTCGCAGGACAGAGATACGCAAAGCAGTTCTCGACTGGAAAGACAAACGGCAAATTCACGGACAGGATCGATGACGGAAAGATAAAAGCGTTGACTATCGATAGGGGAAAGCTCACCGTGCTGAACATTTTCGGATGGAAGCTTGGATGGCTCGGAACATACATAATATTCTCGCTGATTGCTAGCCTCGGCCTTAGGAAAATCCTGAAGATCCATTAAATATCAGAACAGCAGAAAGAGATATTTATTTCTCAGCAACCGGATATTTCCTCGAAACTCAACCCTTTGAATTCGGCGTTCTCTCTGCTGATGCAGTAATTCCCTCCGCCAGTGTGCTGCAGATCCTCTATGCTGAGGAAGAACCAGTCTCTGGAATCCTTGCGCTGTTTCTGGAACCTCACAGCGACCCAGGGCTCTGCCGCGAATATCCCTGAGAATCTCTTGAGGCCCTCCATCTGTTCATCCGAAAGATATTGTTTTTCTGCTGACGTTGTCTTACACTCTATCGCCAGCTTGCGCTGCGCATTGCCTACCAAGAGATCTGGACAGGGATACTTGATAGCGCCGGAAGAAGGGGCGCGAAGAGCGATCCATCTGCCTGTCTCCCAGAACCTGTGCAGTAATTCGCGTTCTGCGTCCGAACCTTTCTTCTTAGGGTTTGCAAGCATCGATAAGGAGAAACAGAGGGGCAATATAAATCTTGCCTGTGGAAAGGCTCTGTAGAAAGTAGTTTGCTGCTGTCAGTCGCCGCGTCTAAACTACTGTTTAGACAGATTTTCCTCCCCCTCGACAGAGTCAGGGGAGGAAGATTGGCCTTGGCTAAAAGCCAAAGCTGGGCGGTTTGAAGATATGATATTGAGTATGACTCGCCACTAAGCCTAAATGAGCGCAACATTTATATAGTTTCTATCGTTAAATAGCAGAAAGCTTAAAGAGATACAATGACAAACCAAAGCAAGAAATTACTGCCTTTAGCTGCGATGGAAAAAGTGCTGAAGAAATGTGGCGCAGAAAGGGTTTCTGATAAGGCTAAAGAGGCACTGAAAGAGGCTGTTGAGACAAGAGCGGAATCTATCGCGCAGAACGCTATCAAGCTTGCCCAGCACGCTGGAAGGAAGACCGTCAAGGCAGGAGATATCAAGCTTGCTGCCAGACAGGAATAAAGTCATAGATTTCTAGAACTCTGTCAAAAACTCGCACCCACAATCAGTCATAAACCGATGGCATGCTCGCCACTTTAAGACGCTTTCAGCGTCTTAAAGTTCCGAAAATCGCCCTGCTGATTTTTGGTACTTTGGGGCTCGGAATGCCCATTTTCGAGCATCTCTTTATACCGCTAGACCACCAATGAATACATTGGTGGTATAAAGAGATATAAAAATAGTCTTTTTAGGATACTAAAGCAAGCACAAGACCTACAAAAAGAAACACGATCCCTAAGCCTATACTTCCATACGCCGCTTTTTCGTCAATAGGGGATTTCTTGATAGTCTCAGGAAGATGTTTGAGAAACGCAAGGGATTTATCTATCATGTCCTGGATCTTGAACAGTATATCGTCCGTGCCTGACATCCTAACCTCTTCTTTCTGTGATTTGCTGATTGAGCATATCCTCTGAATGTATATAAAGATTGTGGGAAATAGTCAATGAAGAATTGTGCGGGATTCAGACCTCAACGCGCATGAAATCCTCGGCGCAGATGACGTCATTGAACAGCTCTTTTGCGTCCTGGCGTATCTCACTGACATCCTTATACCTTTGAGAGAAATGCATAAGGATCAGCTTTTTCGCTCCGGCCCTGCTTGCTATGGTTGCTGCCTGCTTCGCTGTCAAGTGCTTGTAATGCCCTGCCTTCTCCTCAAGGACTGCAGCGTAAGAAGATTCGGTTATGAGCACATCAGCTTCCTTTGATATCTCAACGGCGTTGTTGCAATACGCTGTGTCCATGACATAAGATATCACTTTGCCCTGGACTTTCTGGGTGACTTCTGAAGCTAGAATCTTTTTGCCCTTGAAAGTGATGTCTTTCCCTTTCTGCAAAGGCTGAAGATGCGCTCCGTCAGGAACTCCCAACCTTCTGAGCTTTGAAGTGAGAATCCGGTAACGGTCTTTCTCTGAAAACCTGTAACCAAGACAGGGGGTTGAGTGCTGCAATGGAACGCATTCAACTGCATACTCTTCAGCATCAAGACAGGACTCAATCCCTTTAGGCACTAATTCATGCACTTTAAGGTTCACGCGAGCCTCGAATACGCAGGCCTGCATGAGATGCTCCATGTGCTCCATAGTCCCTTTAGGCCCGAAAATCTCTAGCTTTGGGGGAAGGTCATTATTCCCTAAAGTCTGCAGAAGGCCGATTATTCCTGAAACGTGATCCCCATGCCAGTGAGAGACAAAGATCTTTGTGACATCAGTGCGTTTGATTCCCGCAATATTCATCTGGCGCTGAGTTCCTTCCCCACAGTCGAAAAGTATCCCTTCTGAACGGAACTTGAGGAACACTGCCGGAACGTTCCTTTCCTTAGTGGGCACCATGCAGGATGTGCCAAGAAATGTCAGTATCATACATAGCTGTCTCGCTCTCAAATTTATAAAGGTTGCGCAGGAGCGGCTCTGTCCTGAATCTTTGAATGAAAACTTTTTTGACATTGCTTAAATGGCCAACTCTGAGTAAAATAACGAAAATCGGCCGCTAGGAGCTATCAGAAATCTGTAAGGCGATTTCTGAATATACCTGAAATCTTTGATTTCTGCGATATAGAAAATCTGCAAAGCGATTTTCTATGTCGGGAATCACAATTCCCGAACATCCCGGAAATATTTGATTTCTGCGATGTTGGAAATCAACAAAGTGATTTCCGAACATGCTCAAAAACCGAAGTTTTTGACATTTCCGACATCGCGCCATAAATGGTGGGCATCACACCCAGCGCAATCTTTAATGATAATGGAGCGCTTATAAGCAACGGCAAAAAAGAACGATTCTGGACAGAGCCGCAAAAAGTAGCGATGTTCAATATCTGCGTCTAAACGTTTACATCCATTGGCAAACATTTATAAACGCCTCGGGGTTTTGTGACGGTATGGACTATGACAAGCTATTGGACCGCGCTCTGACATCATTGCCTGAATCCGCGATGGAGAAGCTCAGGTTCGAGATCCCTCAGGTAAAAGGCCATCTGGAAGGTAGCAAGACGATACTCAGCAATCTCCCGCAGATAGCTGACACTCTGGGCAGAGAACTGAATCATCTGGCTAAGTTCATACTTCGCGAGATAGGGACTGCTGGAGAGATGAAAGGCTCGCAAGTGATCCTTAAGACTAAAGTTCCTGCTTCAAAGATTAATGAAAAGATACGCAAGTACGCAAATGAATTCGTGCTGTGCGCGGATTGCGGCAAACCAGACACCAAGATAGAGAAAGATAAGGATATAATTTTCCTTAAGTGCATGGCTTGCGGCTCCAAACGCGCAGTGAAATACTATTTTGTCTAGATTCTTGAGATTGCACGGGGGAGATCATGGCTGGGATCGTTATGGCTGTCCATAAGAGCTTTGGGAAGAGAGTTGTCGCTTTATGTGACAAGGATATTCTTGGGAAGAAGTTCGAGGAAGGCAGGCTTCAGCTTGATCTCACAGGAAATTTCTATAAAGGCATTGAATGTGGAGAGGAAGAGATACTGGAAGAGCTGAGCAGAGACTGCTTTCTTAACGCTGTCGGGAAGAAGACGATAGATTTCTGCGTCAAGAATGGTATAGTGATGAAGGAGAACATATTGAAGATTTCCGGAATCCCCCACGCAGAAGCGATGCTTACTGCTTAATGAATATCTTTGCCTAGGAGAGATGGCTCTGCAGAGAACAATTCATCCGAACCATGCGCCCAATCCTGCCTGCCGCTCTTTCTCTTTCCCGAACACTTCCTCGATGCGGTTCTTCGTGAGCTCCAAAGTCTGGCGCAGATATGCAGGCAAAGAATATTTTGTCGCCAGACTTATGCTTGGCTCGAGATACTTCACTACAGATCCTTCAGATATCGTGAAGATAAGGTTTCCTCCGCATTTCACGCATTTCCCTATCAGCGGAGGCCTTCTGAACTTGTCGTTACACTTGACGCACCTGAACTGCTGCATTGAGAACTTCCTGAGATTGCCTTTGATGTCTTTGATGAAATG
>Ga0209541_10014863_pt1 | contig 11697 bp, 15 predicted proteins | sample RifCSPlowO2_01_FD_184027 | JGI IMG/M metagenome (GOLD analysis project Ga0209541, IMG submission 184027) | Groundwater microbial communities from Rifle, Colorado - Rifle CSP2_plank lowO2_0.1 (SPAdes) (version 2) | ecosystem: Environmental > Aquatic > Deep subsurface > Groundwater | place...
AAATTTTGAGAACTTTATGTTTAAATCTTGTAATTTCTACACTCGCTTTAAAGAGCGAGCAACAGTTTCATCACGCTTTATCCCCAAGGCAAGACCATTGGGGTATTAACGAGAATAAAGAGATTTCCGATGATTATAACCAAGGATATTAACTCTACACTGACATAGGGATAACCTCACCACTTGCTAAACTTTCTATCGTTCTTATTCTATCTCTTCCTCGATGTAAATGGAAAATTTCGTACCATTTTTCATCGGGATTTCCTTCATAGTTAATTTGAATGTATGCGCCTAAACTTTTTTCGGTATCTGGATAATGAAATGGAGTTAGACGAAAATCAAAATTTTTATCTTTAGATACTTGAACTCTTAATCTGATAATAGGATGTGCGACAAACTTATCAAAAATTGGAGCTAAATTAGGCATCTCTTTTCCTTCAATCAGTTCCTGAGATACTCCAAAATACCCGCAAAATTTTCCTGATGCATAAACTATAGCTCTATCTTTACTTCTTACAATAATTCCGCTTTCTTCAGATAATTTTGTTATTCCATATATTCTTTTAAGTAAACTAACAATCGCTTCTCCTGATTCAAATGGTTCTGATCTTGAATGATAAATTTTCATTTCATTTAATAATTCTACCTCTCTTTTTCTTGCTTCTTTGACTTGATTTTCGAGTCTTGAAGCAAGTTCTTCACTGCTTTCTAAATTAACTAATCTTCTATCTAATTCTCCTATTTTTTGTTGTTGCTCTTCTATTGTTTGCTCAGCTTTTTCCAAAGCTTCCTTATCTGATAATCTACGAGCCATAAAAAATTATCAATATAGAACAATAAAAACCTTTCTATTTTCCCCTCCTATTCCAAGCCCTCAAACCAAATAACCTTTATCTTAGGACTCTTCCTTTCTCAGTTCTTTCTCTAAAAGGATCAACTAAATTTTTCAATCTCACTAAAGCAGTATCAAATCTTGTCTTAGCTTTTTCCGATGCGAATTTGTAAACATCAACAGTATAACCCTTTGAATATGTTGTTCTAATAATGCACATATCGCTATCTAATAAATCACTATCTTCATAGAAGATATACTCGTGAACTCTATCTAAGATTTCATCTAAATCCCTTGTCGTTTCATCCAACACTTTATCAGCATAAGGTTCAATTATTTTTCTAAAAATCTTTAACATAAAAAAGTAAAACTAAAGGAGTATAATAAATTTATTTGCCCTGCCTGTTCCAAGCCCTTAAACTTGGTCGGACTTTCATTTTTGGGGATTTACTTCTTAGACCTCTGGATTTCTTTGCCGCAGAAGTCAGTCCTCTTTCAGCTCTCTTTCTATTATCAATAATCCATTTTAATGTTCTATCATTTTGTATTTCAGGTTTTGTCGGATCAATCATAATAATCTCAAAAAAATAATTTTTTCCGTCCTGTCCGATATTATAAGAATTCAAAACTTCTAAAGTTGGATACCTCCTTGCTGCTCTGATTTCTGCGACCCATCGATAATTCATTTTCAGTGTCTTTCTATTTGTCTGCTTCCTTGACTTCCTTCCCTTAACATGCTTTCTCTCTCTCTTTCTCCCTCCGCGTTTGACTCTAACTCTTAAAATAATAATTCCTCTCTTTGCTTTATATCCCAAAGCTCTCGCTCTATCAATCCTTAACGGTCTTTCAACTTTCACAATTGCATTACTCTCTCTCCATGCAATCATTCTCTCCCTTAACATTTCTAATGATGGTTTTTTCCACGCTTGTCTCAGATAATAATTTGTTCCATGAACCATAGCAAATTCTGACAATTTCAGTTTTTAAGTCTTTCTCAATCACAAATATCCCTGCGGTTAAACTTAAATAATCCTTCTCCTTTCAGAAATTATGATTGATATTAAACTAATAAGAGAAAATCTGGATTTAGTAAAAAATAATATAAAAAATAAATTTCAGGATCACAAACTCCCTTTAGTAGACAAAATAGCAAAAATAGATGTTGAATGGCGAAACTATCATACGAGAATAGACAAACTCCGTCATGAAAGAAACAGAATCTCAAAAGAAATTTCAGAGGGAAAAAAGAAAGGAGGAAATGTTGACAATTTAATGGAAGTCGCGAAGCTAATTCCAAAAAAAATTGAAGAAATAGAATACAAATCAAATGTACTAAAAGAAGAAATAGAAAAATTGATGCTGCAAATTCCAAACATAATCCATAAATCTGTTCCAATTGGCAAAGATGCAAATCAAAACGTAGAAATAAGAAAAATAGGAAAACAAAAAAGTTTTAACTTTCCCTTAAAGACGCATATAGAAATAGCAGAATCGCTTGGTGTTGCAGATTTTGACACATCTGCGAAAACTTCAGGAAATGGATTCTATTATCTAAAAGGAGATCTCGCTTTACTAAACACGGCTCTGATAAACTACGCCCGCGATTTCATGGTAAAAAAAGGTTACACTTATATCGAAACTCCGTTAATGATTAGAAAAAACATTCTTGAAGGAGTTTACTCATCGGCAGAAATAGAGCAAATGTCATATAAAATAGAAAATGAAGATCTATATCTAATTGCAACTTCGGAGCATCCGTTGATAGGGATGTTCATTTCCCATGTTTTAAGTAAAGAAGAACTTCCTAAAAAATTAACATCTTATTCTATGTGCTTCAGAAAAGAAGTCGGCTCTCACGGAATTAATGAAAAGGGTTTATTCAGGACTCACCAATTCAACAAGCAGGAAATGGTCGTCATCTGTCATCCGAAAAATTCTTATAAAATTTACGAAGAGATGCTAAATCTCTCGATAGAGATTTACAAGAACCTGAAAATTCCAACTCGCGTCTTAGAATGTTGTTCAGGAGATCTTGGTGATCTGAAAGCTAAATCCTGTGATCTGGAATTTTGGTCTCCAATAGAAAATGCATACAAAGAAATTGGCTCTCTAACAAACATGGAAGAAGCTCAGGCAAGAAGATTGAATATCAAATTCACCGATGAAAAAAATGAAAGAAGATTTGTCCACACATTGAACAACACAGTCATCGCTACATCGAGAGCAATGCGCGCCATTTTAGAAAACAATCAAAATAAAGACGGAAGCGTTACAATTCCGGCTGTTTTACAGAGATACATGGGCGGAAAAAAGAAGATTGTGAAAAATTAATTATTCAACACTCTCCAGAATAAAAACTTCTTTATCCGGTCTCACGACAACTTTTCTCGCGCCTCTCAATCCTTTAGGTAAAGTTAATTTTCTGTTCGGTGCAATAATTTCTTCGCTCGTTATACTATAAAATAACATTAACAAATCATAATCTCCCTTAGACATATTTGAGTCATCAATTTGAAGAATCCTGCTCGGAGAATAACACAAGTAGATAACAGGAACTAAAGGATTACAAGAAGTCATAAAAACAGCTCGAGGATTCACCTCACCATGTCCATAATCCCGATTCCTAGCCATAACTTTCGAAATTATGTCGATGGGTAAAAAAATCCTGTTCTTATCATCCACCACTCTCCCTATATCATGCCCATAAAAAAGGTATGCTTCCGGCTCTCTTGATTTGCCTAATTCCGATGAATATAAATTACGAATATGTTCAACTAATCTATCAACCATAATAATCTCTGAAAATTTGGCTACTTAAAGTTTCCTTACGAGATTTTTGAATAATTCTTCAGTGTATAATTCTTCCGTTATCTTTATAATTATCAATTTCCTTAATAAAACATGAGAGAGGTGAAGCACGTCAATTTGAAAACGTATTCTAAAGATAAAAGAAAATCTGTTGGAAATTTGTATGATGAGTATGAAAGATTCGAAGATGATTTTTGGATGAGAAAAAGAATACACAATCAGGAATTCAAAACAAAAAGAAAAAGAAAAAAATACACTCTGCCAATATTCGGTTATCGGACAGAATTAAAAGGTCCGGCATTGTGGATAATCTCGGGAATTCACGGTGAAGAGCCGGCAGGGCCAAACACAATTGCAGAGCACATCGGTTTTCTTAACGATTTAGCAAGAAAAATACCGATGGTGATTCTTCCTTTATGCAACCCAGTTGGTTATACTCTAAACTGGAGATATCCCGATATAAGGAGATACAAACACGGATTTCCTGATAGAAGCGTTGGTTCAAGCGAACATTTACTCCCTAGTTTGAATAACCAGAAAAAAGCGCGAAGCAAAAAACCATTGTGTGAAGAAGCCGAAGATATTACAGAATATGTAATAAAAAACATAAAAAGATATCCTCCTGTTTTAGTTTTAGACTTTCACGAGGACGAAAGCAGTACAAGCACATACATTTACTCTCAAGGAAAATTAGGGGCGCAAGATCCTGTTGCAAAAGAAATTGTTGCAATTCTAAGAACTAAAGGATTCAAATTACGAATGAAAGGTGAGACTCAATTCGGAGAAAAAATAATCAACGGAATAATAGAAAAAATTCACGATAGCTCAATTGATGAATTACTTGCTTCGAGATGTATAATTGTGAACGGGAAACCAAAAAGAAAACTAACTGCAAAAAGCGTCATATCCATGGAAACAAACACAAAAAATATTCCAATCGAACACAGGATAAAAGCTCATACAGAAATTTTACTCTCCGCGGAAAAGTTTTATGATATGGCGAGAAAGATATAGAGAGTCCTAAAAAACTTTCAGTTTTTTGGTCACAGAAATTTAGAAATTAAAGAAAAATTTCTGTGTTTGAAAAACCTTGTTTTTCAGTTAACTTGTGAGTTACAGTAAATCTTAATAATCTCTTTAAAGTCATGTAATGACGACGGTAAAATTAAAGTTTTTTCTATAATTTTTCTTCTGTCTCTTCTTGTAGTCAATGACATTAATTTTTCCCCGTTTGTTGTCGTTGACTATTTAGGGAAAGACTTTCGTCTTTCACTATAGTTTTCAAGCAAAATGAGGTTATTCATAATCCTCTATAGTTTATCTCTTCTTCTAAATCGGAAAATTTCTCTTTTAAATTTTCTAAAGTTTACGATTCAAGAAAAGAAAGCTACCAAATTCGTCTTTTCTTGTACATCTCCCATTTCTCGATCCATGATTTCATCAAAGCAGGAACAAAACCAGTCATGACAAAATCTCTTTTACTAAAAATTCCCTTATTCTTTCCTAAACTGATTACCAACGGCGTTATCTTGCTCTTATACTCACAAAGTTTCTTTCCTTTCTCCAAATTACAAATATTATGATAGACAACATCTGCCTGTCTCTCTGCATTCTGCGCGGTTTTCTCTTCATTAATATCAGAAACATCTCCGCATGCGAAAATGTTTTTCTTTCCGATTAATTGTAAATGATTATTCACCTTAATTCCTCTTTCGCCTAAATATTTCTTATCAACAAAATAATAATTTTGTTTTATTCCTGTGCAAAGAAAAACTAAATCTGCTCTGACTTTCTTACCACTTTGCATTATGCAAAAACATCCCTTCTTATCAATCATTCTCTCCTCAAACAAAATCTTAACACCCCTCGACTTCAGATAATTCTCGGCATAATCACTTGCCTTTCTACTATTTCTCTCTATCAATCTGTCATTAGAATGAACAATAATAATTTCTTTATTATCATATTTATCCAAAATCTCTCCTGCCAATTCAACACCAACAAGTCCGCCTCCGATAATCAAAACTCTCCTCGCTCTGCAAAGAACGTTGTAACAATCTTTCAAATGTTCTGCCCTCATAGAAAAAACAACTCTCTGCTCTTTAAACGGAGCATTGTAGTTGGAACCAGAAGCAATAACGAGATAATCAAATTCTATCTTCTGTTTTCCAATACTGACAAAATCTTTTCTTATTCCGTCAACTTTCCCAATGATAATTCTCGCCCACTTCAAATAATGATTGTGCAAAACCTGAATCTTCTTGATATGCGATGGCTCAACAATTGTTCTCAATACTCCTGGAGTAAATTCAAAATAATTTTTGGTATCAATTAAAGTTACGCTGAAATATTTATCCAATCTCTTCGCGACATGACTCCCTGCAAATCCTCCTCCGAGGATTATAATTTTCTTTTTCATTCGTCTAAGAAGAAAAAGAGATTTTATAATAGTAGCGATTGAACAAGTCAACATCAAAAAACCAAAAATAAAAAAATAAATTAAATCAATGCTTATTTCTTGCTCTTCTTATGCATCGCAATCATCCAGAAGTTTGATGCCAAAGCCAAGTGAACTATCATGTTTGTCCAATTACCCAAATGAGCTGTGAACGCGGCGACTACCAAAATAATTGCAGCGACAATTCCCCAGATATGAAGATGTTTTTTAGCAAGAATCATAACTCCGGAAATAACTTCAGCGGCAATTAAAACCCATGCCCAGAAAGTCGGAGCCCACGCAAATATTGCAAAACCAGCCAACATTCCAGAAACACCTGCAGGCTTTATATAGAAAATCTTCAACAACCCCGGAATTAGCATTACCAATCCCATCAAGATCCAATTAACCATTGATGCTGTGCTTTTCTCGTGTTTCATTTTAATAACCTCCTTTCATATTCTCGTTTAATACAAAATAATGTCAAACCCAGTATATAAAAATTTCGGAAAACCGCTTCAGCCATAAGCTTATATATAATAAAAAATAAATATTAATATGCGATCAACGCCAGAATTCAAAAAGAAAGTGGAGCAAAAACAGGCAGTCCAAAAAATGACATCTAAAACAACCGTGATAAAACCTATTGCTCCAACAAAAACAAGAAACAAACTTCTGTCATTTTGGTTATATCTAACATTGATATTGAACGCTTTGATATTAATTCTCGCTCTATTCATGTCAGACTCGATAACAAAATATCTCCCAACTGCTCCGAGAGGAATTGTCTATCTGTTTTCTTTCTTATCTTTTCTAAACGTTGTGTTTGTAATTTATCTCTTCAGATGGAAGCTCTGGGCATTCTGGGGATTCACAATAGTAGCAATAATGAATGTTATAGTTAGCTTGATTTATGGATATGGAACAGGGAGTTTATTCTATTTATTAGGCCCTATAGTTCTCTGGTTAATCATGAGACCAAAATGGGAATTGTTTGATTAATCCCTCTCAATTCTTAATCCGTTTCTCGCAGAATCAATCACAATTTTATTCGAAACTTTCCTCTTTATTTCTCTATCTAAAGTAGCGATGTAAGTTCCTTCTTCTCCTTTTGCAATCAAGCCATCATCGGCATACCTTCCTCCTACCCTGATTTTTTTCACGTCTTTCAACATATCAAAAGCTAAATCAATAGCGATTCTTTTTTCACGACCTATTTTACTTTCTCTCTTCAAATCTTTCATCTCCTGCAAAACTTCTCTTGGAATTCTGACTCTAAAGCCCATTGTTTCTAATTCATCTAAAAAATCAATTCTTTTCAGCACACAGGAAATAATAAAATTAGTGTCTAGAATAACTTCCATGATCCCAAAAAGATGAAGAAGTATTTAATCCTTATCCTCTCCGCCTCTCGATCCTTTATCTTCATCTTTCCCCTCTCCGTAATACGGATAAAACCGTTGATTATAACACCGAGCGAAAGGTTTTATCCGTTAGAGAAAACCGAACTAAATGTATTATAATTATCGGTTTTCTCTATATCTCCTCTCCTTCAATTCATCCTGCATTCTTTTCTGTTTCTTAATTTCTTCTTCAGTAGAATTTGGTGCGTACTTGTAGTCTTTTCCATAACCTATACCAACTGACTCAAATACAGATAATCCCGATGATTTTACTACATTTCTATCGGGATTCTCTGTCTAAACAATTCCTAATTTGTGTGCTATGATTATCGGAATTGTGTCTAATTGAACAAAATGTCTGTCGGTATAGAGATTACCGATAATAAGGTTAGAATTTAGTTCGGGAATCTCTAATACATCTTTCCCAAAAAATCTAACGCAATCAGGGGAAAGATGTATATACCTAAAAAAGCAAAGCTTTTTTTGGCACAAAAATCTCTCGATTTTTGTGTTCGAGGGACATAAAAGTCACGTTCAATTATTTATTTCCTTCGTTATAGTGTATGTCTATGTCGGACCAAACTAAACTTGGCATAACAAAAACCTTAAATCCTCTAATCTTTAATTAATTGAATGTCTAAAGAAAAAATTCCTCAAGTTAATATTAAAGAAAACAAAGACTTCCTCTCTTTCGTTCAGGAAGCAGGATTAATCTGGGGACCAGAGCCGGAAATCTATGGGGGGCTTGCAGGATTCTATACTTACGGCCCTTTAGGAAAGTTACTAAAAAACAAAGTTGAAAACTCTGTAAGAAAAGTTTTCAACTCACATGGTTTCAGAGAAATCGAAGGTCCAACAATTTTGCCCGACATTGTCTGGAAAGCATCAGGTCATTTAGAAACTTTCAAAGACAGAACAATAAAATGCACAAAATGTAATTCAAATTTCAGAGCAGACAAACTCGTTGAAGAGGCGCATGATGTTCATGCAGATTCATTCTCAGACAAAGAAATTTTAGATTTCATGAAAAAACACAATATCGTCTGTCCTTCTTGCAAATCAAAATTAGAAAATAAAATTTCAACTCAATCTCTAATGATGAAAACTCTGGTCGCTGGGCAGGATGCTTCTTTAAGGCCCGAAACAGCAACAGTAACTTACCTTCCTTTCCTACGTTATTACAGCTATTTCAGAAAAAAATCATTCTTCGGAGTTTTCCAAATAGGCAAAGCTTATAGAAATGAAATCTCGCCTCGTCAATCCGTCTTAAGAGGAAGAGAATTCACACAAGCAGAAGGCCAGATCTTTCTCGATCCCCAAATAAAAAACAAATGGGGAAAATACAGTGAAATAAAATCTGAAACCTTGCCTCTATGGACTTCACAGCAACAATCCGCAAATAAAGAACCAAGATTAATAACAATAGAACAAGTCATGGCAAAAAAACTGCTCGAATCACAAGCCTACGCATGGTGTTTATACATTGCCTATATGCAATTCGTAAATTTCGGAATTCCAAAAGAAAGAATCAGAATAAGACAGCACCATGAAAATGAGAAAGCATTCTATGCAGACGATGCTTGGGACATCGAAGTAAAATTAAATAATTACGGCTGGACAGAAGTCTGCGGCGTTCATGATAGAACAGACTATGATTTAACACAACATACGAAACATTCCAAAGTCAATCTAAAAGCAAAAAGAGAAAACGGCGAAGAATACACACCACATGTTTTAGAAATCGCCTTCGGAACAGACCGCCCAACATATGCTTTAATTGATTTATTCTATGAAAAAAAGAGTGAAGAAGATGGCAAGACAACTTTCGCAATTCCTTATCATATGGCTCCAATTGACGTTTCAATTTTCCCCCTGATGAAGAAGTTAGAATTGGTGAAGGTAGCAAAAGATATAAAAATAGAGTTAGAAAGAGATTTCATTGTTGATTACGATGAATCAGGTTCGATCGGAAAGAGATACTTAAGATCAGCAATGCAAGGCACTCCTTATGCAGTTACAATTGATTTTGACTCTTTGGAAAAAAACGACGTTACAGTTAGGGATAGGGATAATGAGAAACAAATTCGCGTGAAGATTGAAGAGCTAAGATTTGTTCTTCATAATTTGTTAAATGGAGAAGTAGAATTTGAAAAAGCAGGAAAGTTGATGAAATGAGCTTATTTCATGAATACAAATATAATTTCTTTCCAGGAAATCTCCTAGAAAAGTAAGGCAAATCCTTAAATATCCTTACATCTTAACAAAAAGTAAGGAAAATGGAACAAGCAAGAATAACAAGTAAAGGTCAGATAACTATCCCAAAAGGAGTGCGCCAAGCACTGGGCTTGAAAGAAGGAAAAGAAGTAATCTTCATAATAGAAGGAGGAGGAGCAATCATGAGACCGAAAACAAAAAACCCTCTAGAAGAACTTGCGAAGTTAAGAAAGGAAATACATTTTACTCCAAAAGAAATAAAAGAGATGATTAAAGAAAGCAAAAAAGAGTGGAGCAAAATTGAATGATTTTTTTGGACAGCTGGATTTGGATAGAATACTTTTCAGACGGTGAAAAACTAAAAGAGTCTACAGAAATTCTGGAAGATATTACGATAGAACAAGGGGGCGTAATTAGTACAATGGTTTTAACAGAAGTAAAATATAGAATCGCAAAAAAATTTGACGTAACGAAAGCAGACTGGGTTATTACTCTGATAGAAAATTTCTCAAATATCAAAATAATTCCGGTAACGAAAGAAATAGCAAAACTCTCCGCCAATCTAAGACTAAAATACTGCAATAAAACAAGAAACATCTCATACGGCGGCTGTATCAATTTAGCAACCGCCTTGCTAACAAGCTGTAAAACATTTTATTCCGGCGACCCGGATTTCAAAGGAATTGAAGAAATAAAGACTGTTATTGTCTAAATAGGGAACTGGAGTTTGGAAAGCAGGGGAATTGATGAAATAATAAATAAAGTGTCGACTAAATTATAAATATGGAGGAAAGAAGTGTCCACTATATTTTTTAGGGGTATAATTTGTTGGAAAAGAATAATTTATTAATTTAAATAAATTGAGTTTATTATGAAAGAAAATAAATTACCAAAGATAATAGAAGAAGTAGGTTTCGACTTCAGTTGGGATGAAAAAAAGTCTGGAAGTTAAACTATCCAGTTGAAGAAATGATTATAGGAGAATTAACGTGGCATTTTGATATACCCTTTCATTGGCATGGAAGTGAAATTTACAACTTAAAGTCTATTGAGATAATTAATAATCCTGATGAATATCAAGACGAATATAAAAGAACAATGAACTCCGATTTAAGCTGCCCTATAGATATTATGCAAAACAAAGGAAGATGGTTAATTTTAGATGGGTTGCATCGTTTGATGAAGGCTAAGATACTTGGAATGAAAAAAGTTAAAGTTAGAAAAATACCTCGTTCAGAGATACCAAACATCCTTAAAGAAGATTAGAAAATATAGTGCCCAGTTCCGTCTGAGTTATTCTAATAAAAATGTTGGACATTGTGTCCACTATCTTAAGACGAATAACTTTTTCAAGAATAATCTCTACAATTTCAAAACCGAAAACTATTTAAATACCAAGTAATACTAATTAGTTATAAGTAAATAACTAAAAGATATAAGATGATGCAAGTAAAAAAAATAGAAAAACAAGAAAGGCAAGTTCATTGGCCTACATTAAATACGGTTATGATGGTAGAAGATACCTTAAAAAAAATGAATGAAAGTATTATTTCAATAGCAGAATTAAAAAGGAAGCTTCCTAGACAAGTAAATCATATTACTTTAATGGTAATTCTTGAATATTTAGAAAGAAGCAATAAAATAGCTGTAACATTAAAAGGAATAACTTGGATAGAAAATACTAATCCAAATTTAAAAAGAGCAATTATACAAGGAATGGAGATTTAAAATGAAAGAGGTTAAAATTATCTTATCTCCGGAAGCAGAAGAAGTTTATAAAAAGCTGAATGCGGAAGCAGAGACTAATAAACAATCAAGAATGATTCTCAAGGCAATTAATCAAAAGAAAGAACTTATTAAATTAAACATTCATTATGGGAATCCAATCGCTAAAAACTTAATTCCGGAAGAATATAAACAAAAATATTCTGCTACAAATTTATTTAGAGTAGAACTTCCTGCATTTTGGAGAATGCTTTATACCCTAACCAATAACGAAGAAG
>Ga0209541_10014864_pt1 | contig 11697 bp, 21 predicted proteins | sample RifCSPlowO2_01_FD_184027 | JGI IMG/M metagenome (GOLD analysis project Ga0209541, IMG submission 184027) | Groundwater microbial communities from Rifle, Colorado - Rifle CSP2_plank lowO2_0.1 (SPAdes) (version 2) | ecosystem: Environmental > Aquatic > Deep subsurface > Groundwater | place...
AGTGCTTGAGTAGATAGTAGTTAGTAGATTGTAGATGGTACCCCGTACTATCTACCAAATACCATCTACAATGTACTCACCAACTTTCACAAAATAAATGGGTAAAATAATCAGAGCACAAAAAGTCGGAAGTTCTCCAAGACGAAGATCCCCGAGCCACCGCTTTGCTGAAAACGTCAGATATCCGCACACAAAGCGAGACGGCAATGCAGAGTTGCCGCATATTCACTCCACCAAGACACAGCGTATGTCTCGCTTTGTGCAGCACGCACAGCACACAAGCGGAACAGTGGTTGACATAATTCACGATTCAGGAAGAACAGCTCCGCTCTCCCGAATAAGATACGAAGACGGGAAGGAGCAGCACTTCATTGCCCAAGTTGGCGTAACAACAGGCGATATCATAACAATTGGAAAAGCCGGAGAAATAAAAGAAGGAAATGTAATGTCAATCCGCGAAATTCCGGAGGGAACTTTGGTTTCAAATGTTGAACTCACTCCGGGCGACGGCGGAAAAATTTCAAGGGCTGCAGGAACTTTCTGCAGAATTGTAACTCACGATCTAAAGGGAACTGTAATCCAGCTTCCATCCGGCAGCCTCAAGACAATAAATTCAGGCTGTTTTGCAACAGTTGGTATAGTTGCAGGCGCGGGCCGAGAAGAGAAGCCAATGCTAAAGGCAGGAAAGCACCACCATCTTATGAAAGCAAGAAACAAGCTCTGGCCGGTTGTCAAGGGTGTTAATATGAATCCGGTTGACCATCCGTTCGGCGGTGGAGGCCATCCGCATATTGGAAAGCCAAAAACCGTTTCAAGGCATGCTCCTCCGGGAAGAAAAATTGGTTCAATCGCTGCACGCAGAACCGGAAAGAAGAGGTAATGATTAATGGCAAAAATATTCACTTACAGAGGATTCACAACTGAAGAGCTCCAGAAAATGAGCATGGAGGACTTTGCAAAGATTGCAACTTCCAGGGCACGCAGGAAACTATCAAGGGGCCTTCCAAAGGAGCACAAGAAACTTCTCTCAAGGGTGCGAAAGGCAAAGGGCCCGGTTAGAACGCACTGCCGCGACATGATAATCCTTCCGGAGTTCATTGGGAAGCAGTTTAATGTTTACAACGGGAAAGAATTCATCCCGGTCCGAGTTGAAGCAGAAATGATCGGGCAGTATTTCGGAGAATTTGCACTTTCAAGAAAGAGAGTCCAGCACAGTGCACCGGGAGTCGGAGCAACAAGGGCAAGCAAGTTCGTTTCACTTACATAAAACCATGAGCAGCATTGGATACGCCTACCAAGGCAAAGATGAAAAAGCCGTGAAGGCACAGGCAGTGGGACTTAGCATCAGCACAAAAGAGAGTTACGAAATTGCAAACGCAATTCGCGGCATGAATGTTGTTTCAGCAAAGAAAATGCTGGAGGAAGTCCTTCAGTTGAAAACCCCTATCAAATACCGCAGATACATTCACAGGTCAGGCGTTGGCCACAGAAAAGGCGGCTATGGCCCGGGAAGATACCCGAAAAACTCAAGTGAGGAGTTTATCAAGCTGCTTAATTTGCTGCAGGCAAATGCAAAGTTCAAGGGTCTCAACCCTGAAAAACTCATGCTCAAGCACATTGCGTCACACAAGGGCGCAGATGTAAGGCACTCATTCAAGGGCGCTCCGCATTCAACAAGCACAACCCACCTTGAAATAGTTGCAATTGAACAAGAACCTAAGCAAATTGCGCCAAAGAAGAAGGGCGCTAAAAAAGAGGTTAAGAAATAATGGCAGTTGAAAGAAAATTCCTTGAGGAATCATTAAAGAAAGTAAAAATTGACCGCTTTATCCGAAGCGAGTTAAAGGCAGCGGGAGTTGGGGATGTTCAGGTAAAAAGAACTCCGCTTGGAACCCGCGTGACAATAGAGGCAGTGAAGCCGGGAATATTGATAGGCCGAAAAGGAAAGAACATACAGGATTTGACTACATCGATAAAGACTAAATTCACAGTTGAAAATCCTCAGGTGGAAGTTGCAGAAGTTCCAATTCCGGAGTTTAACCCGGGAATCATGGCGCAGAGGCTTGTGCAGGCGCTTGAAAATCATGTCCACTTCAGAAGGGCATGCCACAATATGCTCAACGAAATAATGAGGAGAGGCGCGCTTGGCGCAATGATTATAGTCAGCGGAAAAATAAGCGGTGCGCGCGCAAGGTCCGAAAGATTCAAGGCAGGATACATCCGATACTGCGGCGAGCCGACACTCGAATATGTGAAAGAAGCAACAACTTTCGCCAGCTTAAAGCCGGGAAGGCTCGGGGTTAAGGTCAAGATAATGCCGCCAATTGAAAATCCCAGTGACGAGCTTGGGTTAAGAAAAGTTCCTCTTGTTATGGAAGCACAGGCAATTTCGCCGGAAAGCAAGCCTGCTGAAATAAAGGCTGAGGCAAAAGCCGCTCCTAAGAAACGCGCTCCAAAAAAGAAAGCAGAGGGGGCAGTTGCAGTTAAGTAATCAGTAAACAGTAGACAGTAATCAGTAACGGCCGTCGTTTACTGAGAACTGATTACTGAAAACTGAATACTTACACAGGTTTCACAGAAATGGCAATCATTCGAAAAAAAGAGTTAAAGGCCCTTCCAGCAGAACAAATGAAGGAAAAATTAGGGGAGCTTAGGAAAGAGCTCTTTTCCATGCGGGCAAAGATCGCAACAACAAAGACAACTGAGAATTCAGGAAAATATTCAGAGATAAAAAGAACAATTGCGCGATTAAAAACATACGCGCACCAGAGGAGGGTGAAGTTAGATTAATTAATGGCAAATTGTCAAGTCTGCGGGCTGCCTGAGGAAATCTGCCTCTGCAAGGAACAGAGCAAGGAAGGCGCAAAGCTCTCTGTGACCACGGAAAAAAGAAGGTACGGAAAAGATGTCACAATTGTTTCCGGACTTTCAGACAAAGCCGCACTTGAAGAAGTTGGCCGCACACTCAAGACAAAATGCGCAGCCGGCGGCACAATAAAGGATAATAAGATTGAGATACAGGGATATCACCTTCCAAAGGTCAAGAAGATACTCCAGGAAATGGGGTATGCTATCGCATAATGATCACACCTAAAAACCTTGTGAAGCACGAGCTCACAGGGCTCAAAGTTGAGATAACCGGCAGTTCAGATCCAAATAAAATCGGGATAAAGGGAACTGTTGTCAAAGAATCAAAGGGAGTAATCACAATTGACACCGGAAAAGAAGAAAAACAAATTCCAAAAACGGAATGCACTTTCCGCTTTTTCCTTGAAAAGGAAACAGTCGATGTAAAGGGCGAGGCATTAATCGGCCGCCCAGAAGATAGGATAAAAAAGTAAGCAAAAACAATGGCAACAAAAACAGCACAGGCAGAATGCAACGACACGCACTGCCCGACGCACGGGCACTTTAGCACGCATGGCGCTCGAATTGAGGGGACAGTAAAAACAGACAAGATGAAGCGTAGCGCTATAGTTGAGCGCCCGTTTTTCCTCTACTCGTCAAAGTACGAGGGATATGAAAAGCGAACCACTCGTGTAACAGCTCATAATCCCGATTGCATTAAGGCAAAGGCCGGCGATAAGGTAATTTTAAAGGGATGCAGGCCAATCAGCAAGTTCAAATCATTTGTAATAGTTGAAAAGGTGAAATAAGGATGGGTAAAGTCAGAAAAAAGATTAAGACGAGTATAAAAGTGCTCGGAAACTTTCCGCGCTGTCTGCCAGTTGGAGCTTTCCTTGTAGTAGCTGACAACACCGGTGCAAAAGAGCTCCAGATAATCACAGTCAAGAACATGCACGGAAGAAAAAGGCAAAATGTCTCAGCAGGAATTGCGGACATGGTAATATGCGCTGTAACTGAGGGCAACCCGGACCTGAAGCATCAGGTAGTCCCTGCAGTTGTAATAAGGCAGCGCAAGGAATTCAAGCGCGCAAATGGCGATCACATAAAGTTTCATGATAACGCAGCAGTTATTGTAACTCCTGAAGGAGAAATGAAAGGCACTGAAATCCGCGGGCCGGTTGCAAGAGAGGCAATCCAGAAATGGAGCGCGCTTGCATCAGCAGCAAAGGTGGTAATATGATTCATATTCGAAGTGGGTTGCGAAGCAACCCGCTGAGGGAGGTGTCGGAACCGGCACAGGTTGCAAAGTTCGGTTCTGACTGGTGATACAAATGGAATCAAAATTCAATCCAACTTGGAAATCAAGCACCCAGCCGCGCAAGCAGAGAAAATACTTGGCAAATGCTCCGCTCCACATAAGGCAAAAGTTAGTGAGCGCTCACCTTTCAAAGGATTTGAGGAAGCAATATGGGAAGAGAAGCCTTCCGTTGCGAAAGGGTGATGAGGTAAAGGTAGTTCGCGGATCGCAATCTGGCCTGAAGGCAAAAGTATCGCAGGTAGATTTGAACTACCTCCGTGTTTACCTTGAGGGCCAACTGAGGGAAAAAGTCGGCGGAAAGAAAAGTCCAATCCCATTCCGTCCTTCAAATCTCCTGATCACTGAGGCAAAACTCACAGACAAGAAGCGCGAGGCACTTGTTGCCCGTGCAAAGTCAGCAAAGGGAGCAAAGAAATAATCATGACCCACTTAAAGCGATTAGTCGCGCCAAAAACATGGCCAATTAAGCGAAAGGGAATAGTCTTCATTACTCGGCAGTATCCCCGCGTAAAAACTGAATTTGCAATTCCGCTTTCAATCGCCCTGAGGGACATGCTCAAGGTTGTTGACACCGAATCAGAGGCAAAAAAGATTCTCCGCGAAAGAAAGGTAAAAGTTAATGGACGTGTCCGAATGGACAAGAAATTCCCGTTGGCTTTATTTGATGTGCTAGATATTCACGATATCGGAAAGAAATACCATGTTTCATTTACAAAGCTCGGCAGATTAACTCTCGAAGAGGCAAAGAAAGCAGATCACAGGCTCCTGAGAGTCGAAGGAAAAACAAAAGTCGCTGGTGGAAAACTGCAGTTGAACCTGTTTGACGGGACAAATGTCATTGCTGCAAAGGACGAGTATAAAGTCGGCGATGCAGTGAAAGTTTCGCTTTCCGACAACAAGATCCTTGGAAAAATAACCCCGGATAAAGGCGCAAAGGTACTTGTCATAAAGGGGAGCCACAGGGGGGCGGTTGCAGAAATAAAATCATTGAACCTTGAAAAATCCCCAAAAGAAGTTACTCTCAGGAATGAAGAGGGCGAATTCATGACACGCTTCAATTACATACACTTGATTGAATAAATCTCACAAAAATGGCAAATCCAGACATAAAAATCGGCAAAGTAACCCTGAATATCGGGGTCGGAGACAGCGGAGACAAGCTCCAAAAAGCTGAGAAGCTGCTCACTGTCCTTACTGGACAGAAGCCATTGAGAACATTTGGGAAGAAAACAATCAGCGAATGGGGAGTCAGGAAATTTGCACCGATAGGGGTAAAGGTTACGCTTAGGCATAAGAAAGCAGCAGACTTTCTTGGTAAGGCATTCGAGGCAATCGAGCACAAGGTCAAGCCGGGGCAATTTGACAGCCGAGGAAACCTTTCATTCGGAATTAGGGAATATATTGAGCTCCCGCAGTCAAAGTATGATCCTGACATTGGCATGTTTGGATTCGACCTGTCGGTAAATCTAGAGCGCTCCGGATACAGAGTTACACGGCGCGCAATAAGGCCTGCAAAAATTCCAAAGAAAGCAATTATCACTCCTGAAGAATCAGCAAAGTTCTTTGAGCAGAACTTTAAGGTCAAGGTGGTGACCGAATAATGCCTTCAAGAAAATATGGCCACGCAGCAAAGTCCTGCAGAATCTGCGGAACTCATGACAGGATGATACAAAGCTACCGCCTGTACATCTGCGGCCGCTGTTTCAGGGAAGTAGCTACAAAAATGGGATTCAAGAAATATTCATAATTGGAGAAGTAAATTAAGTTTGCAGTTGGTAGTTTGTAGTAACGACGAACCACTAACCACAAACTACGAACCGAACCAACTTTCACAGATAAAATGAGCAAATCAGATCCTCTATCAAATGCAATGGTGTCGCTGAAGAACTACGCCCTTACTGGGAAGAACGACTGCGTAATCGAGCCAGCCTCCTCATTGGTAAAGGAAGTGCTCAAGGTTATGCAGCTTCACGGCTACATCAGCAGCTTTGATTTTATTGAAGATAAAAAATCAGGGAAGTTCAAGGTCAGGTTGTCTGGCAAGATTAACAACTGCCGTTCAATAAGGCCGCGATACTATTCAACAGTTGAAGAATACGAAAAATACGAGCGACGCTATTTGCCGGCGCGCGAATTCGGACTGCTGATAGTAAGCACCCCGCAGGGAGTAATGTCGCACAAAGAAGCGGTATCAAAGAATTCAGGCGGGTCCTTGCTCGCTTACGTATACTAATCACATGACTGACCTAAAACAAAAACAGCCATACCGGGAAGAAATGGAGCTTCCGGAGAAAGTAGAAGCCCATGTTAGTGGCCACGAGATCACTGTAAAAGGTCCTCGCGGAGAAATAAAGCGAAGCCTGATCTACCCTGGAGTTTCAGTAAAAAAAGAGGGCAACAAGCTCATTGTTGTATCAACAACTGCAAACAGGCGAGAAAAAGCAGTTGTATATACGTATGCTGCCCACATTAAAAACATGCTCACTGGAGTTACAAAGGGCTTCAGGTACAAAATGAAAATTGTCTTCTCCCATTTTCCAATCACTGTAAAAGTCGCTGGGAAAGAAGTTGAAATAACAAACTTCTACGGCGAAAAGCGCCCGAGAAAAGCCGATATAATCGGAAATGTCAAAGTAAGCGCAACAAAAGAAGAAATCACGCTTGAGGGAAACAATGTTGAGGAAGTAGGGCAGACAATGTCCAACCTTGAGCAGGCAACTAAAATCCGCAACAAGGACTCACGAATATTCCAGGATGGAATTTATCTGACTTCAAGAGAGGCATAGTCCGACCTTTCAAATAAAGGTCGATCAAATATGCCACATTCGCCCGGTTCAATCGGTGGCGAAGTGGCATGGCTCGCACGCTAACGGTGCTCGCACGAATAATAATCATGACAACGAAAAAACTTTCACTCGTACAAAAAAGAAAAGAGCTTATTGCAAAGCTCAAGAAAAAGAAGCCTTGGTTCAGAAGGCCGCTCCACTTTGCGTATGCAATGAAAGAGGGCTGGAGAAGGCCAAAAGGAATCCACAGCAAGATGCGGCAGTCAGAGAAGTCAAAGCCGGCAGTGGTCTCGGCAGGATACGGAAGCGCAAAGGCAATTCGCGGGCTTCATCCATCGGGATATGAAGAAGTTTATGTTACCACAGTTTCGCAGCTTCAAAAGATAAAGCCTGAATCCCAGGCAGCAAGAGTTTCAGCCGGAATCGGAGAGAGAAAGAGAAAACTATTTGTGGAATCCGCAAAAAAATTGGGAGTCAGACTCCTTAACGCTTAAACATCATCGCGAAGTTGGCGAAGCAAATGAAGCTTCGCTCGACTTCATAAAGGGACAGCAGTCCCTTTATGCACGCGAAAACAAGGTTTTCGCGTTGTCGCTCACTAAGGTTCGCGAAAATGCCTACCACACTTGAAACCCAAAAACGACTGGCGTCCCGCATATTGAAGTGCGGTGTTACTCGTGTTTGGATTGAACCGGAAGCGGCAAACGAGGTAGCAACAGCAATGACTGCCGGAGATGTCCGCAAGTTTATCGGGCTTGGCTTCATAAAAGAAAGGCCAGTCAAAGGCAACTCATCCGGCCGATTAAAGCACAGGCACGCCCAGGTTGCAAAGGGAAGAAGGCGAGGACACGGAAGCAGGCAGGGCAAACAAGGAGCACGCTCAAATAAGAAGGACCGCTGGATACAGCAGATAAGAGCGCAGAGAAACCTATTGAACGAGCTCCGGGATGAAAAAATTCTTACTCCGGAACAGTTCAGGTCATACTACGCACAATTAAAGCCAGGAACCTTCAAAAGCAAGGCGTATGTTTTAACCTACTTGAAGGAGCAGGGCATTAAGCTCTCACAGGGTAAGGGGAAGAAATAATGGATGCAAGATACAAACTCAAATTAAGGCGAAGAAGGGAGAACAAGACAAACTTCCGCAAGCGATTGAAGCTTTTGATTTCAAGAAAGCCAAGGCTTGTCGTACGAAGGAGTTTGAACAATATTCGCGTCCAGGTTGAGGATTACACCCCAAAGGGCGATGAAGTCAAGGCATTTGCAGTTTCAAGCGAGCTCAGGAAAGCCGGCTGGAAATACTCAACCGACAATTTGCCGGCAGCTTACCTCACTGGGCTGCTCTGCGGCGTCCGCGCAAAGAACTCCGGAGTAAAGGAGGCAATCCTTGACCTTGGATTGTACGCGCCGCTCACTGGCTCAAGGATGTTTGCAGCTCTCAAGGGGGCAATTGACGGCCAGCTTGCAATTCCTGCATCTGCAGAGAGTTTCCCAAAGGAAGACAGGATAAAAGGAGCCCACATTGCCAAATACGCTTCGCATCTCAAGAAAGAAAATCCGGATGAGTACAAGAAAAGGTTCTCTGGCTATTTGAAGGCCGGAGCAGATCCTGAAAAGATTTCCGCTTCATTTGAAGAAATGAAAGAAAAAATAAAAAGAGGTGAGTTAAGTAAGTAAATTAAGTTTGTAGTTGGTAGTTTGTAGTAACGACGAACCACTAACCACAAACTAAGAACCGAACCAACTTTCACAATTATGCCTGAAGTTCAAAAAGTCGTTGAAGAAAAGGAATTGAAGGAAGAAGTAGTCCAGGAAGCCAAGCAAATAGAAGAGGCAGAAATAGATCATCTTCCAAACTGGATTCCTAAAACCGGGATGGGCAAGGCAATCAAGCGCGGAAAGATAACCTCGCTTGAAGAGCTCTGGAAAATGGGCAAGGTAATCAAGGAGCCTGAAATAATTGATTATTTCGTTCATGATCTGCAGGAAAGAGTTTTGAAAACCGGCCGTGGAAAGCGCCCGTTCAAATGGGTCCAGAGAATGACTGACTCCGGCCGAAGGAATAAATATTCAGTTATGGTCGCAATCGGGGACAACAAGAGCTTTGTGGGCCTCGGGCTCGGAAGGGCAAAGGAATACGGCGGGGCAATAGCATCTGCGCTTAGAAATGCAAAGCTTGACATTGTTTTTGTAAAGAAGGGGTGCGGCTCATGGGACTGCGGATGCGGCGCAGATCACTCAATTCCAGTTGACAGTTATGGAAAATCCGGGTCAGTAACAATAATCTTAAGGCCGGCTCCAAAGGGTGCAGGAATTATTGCAAACAACACAACAAGGGACATACTCGAATTGGCAGGAGTTAAGGATGTTTACAGCTCAACAAAAGGGCACACTAAGACAAGGTCAAACCTTGCAAAGGCAACATTTGATGCCCTAAGAAGCTTGAGCATGATTAAGCAATGACAAAAAATTTCGCAGTAATTAGGGTTCGCGGAAAGTTAAGGTTAAACCCGCATGTAAAGGACACTCTAGCCACACTTGGGTTAAAGAATGTTAATAATTGCGTTATTCTTTCAGACACACCTGTAAACCGCGGGCAAATAAGGGCGGTTAATGATTACGTCACCTGGGGCGAAATTGAAGACGAAACCTTAAAAGTGCTCAAGGAAAAGAAAGGTGAAAAGGAAAGAAAAGCCTTCAGATTGCACCCTCCTAAAAAAGGATGGGAACGAGGGGGAATAATTCACAATTACAAAGCCGGCGGCGCACTCGGATACAGAGGCGCTGAAATTAATAAACTTATAAAGAGGATGAGTTAATGAGCAAATTCAAAACCAGAAAAATCAGACATTTAAGGGGGAGAAAAACCGGATTCGGCAATACGAAGAAGCACAGAGGCTCTGGTTCCAGAGGTGGAAAGGGGCTTGCTGGTTTGCACAAATACAAGTGGAGTTGGACTACAACGTTCGAGCCAGATCACTTCAAGAAACCAAGCATGAAGCCAAAGCCAAGGACATATGACGTTATCAATCTCCATGAAATTAACGACATGGCAGTTAAAAGGAATTTGAAGGAAATTGACCTTCCTCACACAAAAGTTTTGGGAGACGGCGAGATAACTAAAGCTATAAAGGTAAAAGCATTAGCGTTTTCAAAGACTGCCGAGCAAAAAATCAAGGAAGCAGGAGGCACTGCACAATTAGTACACAGTAATCAGTCATCAGTACTCAGTAAGGAGCCGGTTGTTAAACCCAAGACTGAAAACTGATTACTGAATGCTGATAACTTACACAGGTTTCACAGTAATATGGATTTCACTTCATTCCTAAAAAAGCTTCCATCCATTGCCGCGCCTGAAGGCAGGCTTGGCTTTCGCGAAAAGCTGAAATGGACCGGAATTGCCCTTGTTGTTTTCTATATTCTCGGGCAGGTAACATTATTCGGACTTAATGCAAGCCAGGGAAACAGCCTTTTTGGGGAGTTGCAGGTCATACTTGCAAGCAACTTTGGGACCTTAGTCACCCTTGGTATCGGCCCAATTGTGCTTGCCTCTATTATTATCCAGCTGCTTAACGGCGCAGGAGTTGTTAAATTTGACATGCGGTCGCCTGAAGGAAAAGCAGTTTACATGGGTGCGCAAAAGCTGCTCGCAATATTCTTTACAATTTTTGAAGGAGGAATTTTAATAGCATCAGGGCAGCTGGCTCCTGACGCAGCATTGATTGCGTCCTTTGGAGCCGGAACAATAGGCTTTTTTGTTTTGCTCCAGATTTTAATCGGCGGAATTATCATAATTTACCTGGACGAAATTGTTTCAAAATGGGGTTTTGGCTCCGGAATATCGCTCTTCATTGCAGCAGGAGTGGGCTCTGAAATTATCTGGCGTGCGTTCAGCCCGATGATTGATATCGGAGGAAAGGCAGCATGGTTCGGCCAGGGCCCCCTGATCGGAGCCATTCCAAACTTTTTCAAAAATTTTGAATTTATCAGGGCAGCGGCAGGCGGCGTCTCAAGCAATGACATGCTTGCAGTTGCTGCAACTCTGGTTGTTTTTGTTGTTGCAATGTATGCGCAGAGCATAAAAGTTGAGGTCCCGATTACCTATGGCAGGGTTGCAGGGCTTGGCAGAAGATACCCGTTGCCGTTTGTCTACGCATCCAACATGCCGGTTATTTTTATCACGGCTTTAATTGCAAACCTCCGATTCCTCATTGCAATACTGCACAACGCAGGGATTACATTTCTCGGAACATTTGACGCAGTTGGAAACGCATCAGGGTTTATCAAGTATGTTTTGCCCTACAACAGTTTTGCAAAGGATGTTGCGCTTGGCCTTGGCGCGGATTATTTGCACGCATTCACTTATTTTATTGTCCTTGTTGTCGGTTCAATCCTGTTTTCAAAATTGTGGGTAGGCGTTTCCGGAACAGACGCAGGCTCGCTTGCAGATAAATTGGCAGCCTCGGGCATGCAAATTCCGGGGTTCAGGTCAGATCCGCGCATTATTGAAAAAGTTTTGGACAGGTATATTCCCGGACTGACTGTCCTTGGGGGGGCGTTTGTCGGAGCAATAGCCGCACTCGGCGACTTCACAGGGGCGCTTGGCAGCGGAACAGGAATACTTTTAACTGTCGGAATTATATACCAACTCTACCGCGAAATAGCCTCGCAGCAGCTGCTTGAACTGCATCCTGCTTTGAGAAATTTCATAGGCGAAGGCGGCGTAATTTAATAGTTGGTGAAGTA
>Ga0209541_10014866_pt1 | contig 11695 bp, 15 predicted proteins | sample RifCSPlowO2_01_FD_184027 | JGI IMG/M metagenome (GOLD analysis project Ga0209541, IMG submission 184027) | Groundwater microbial communities from Rifle, Colorado - Rifle CSP2_plank lowO2_0.1 (SPAdes) (version 2) | ecosystem: Environmental > Aquatic > Deep subsurface > Groundwater | place...
GCGGAATCGAGTGAATGGATGATATATTGACCTCTTCCATTCCGATAGACCAGAGCGCGTTTAAGAGCGAGCGCGGCTTGTTTGGAACCCAGAAAAGAAGCGCCGTCCGGTCATTCCCGGTAATTTTCCTGTTAGGCGCTGGCCCCACGATATGAAAGCGCGTGGCGTTTCCCGGAAAGTCTTCCAGGTTTTTTTGAAGCACTTTCAGACTATAAACCTTGCCCGCGAAATGGGAAGCTATTGCCCCAGTGGTTCGGAAAGCCGGGTCGTTTGCCACCGATTGGGCCGCTGCCGCTGTGCTGTTTGTGGGACTTCTTACCATGAGCCCGAGCTGGTCGAGATTTTCCTTGCACTGTCCCAGAGCTTGGGTGTGCGAGGCGACCGCCGTCAGTTCTTCTGTCCGGCTGATGCTCGGGTGAACCAACAACTGATGCCGGATGGGAATTTCCACTTCGCCGACTACGTGCACCTGCGCTCTTAGCACATTGTCCGCCCGCCGAAGCCAGAAACCTTTAATAACCTCGCTTACCAGCCCCTCGGTGGAGTTCTCTATAGGAGCTACCCCGAGGCAGTGCGTTTGCATTACGCCATTTAGGATTTCGACGTTGCGTGCAACGAAACCAATTGTTGCGGGATTCACATACTCAGAACGGAGCCACCCCAGAGCAATTTCGGTCGCCTCGTGGCCGTAGGTCCCGGCAGGACCAAGTGTGATAATTTTCATGCTATCCTCCTCTCATTTTGGCTATTTTTGGTCGTTTATTAAAGAAGATTTATTTCAGAGCAATGCTAAAATAGAAACAATTAAAAAGCAAGGCATCTCTGGAAAAATCGTTAAAGTTGACCTAATATATAAAAGTTCCGGCCCTATCGTCTAGCCTGGTCTAGGACACAAGCTTTTCAAGCTTGGTACCCGGGTTCAAATCCCGGTGGGGCCACTCCCTCTGCGCCCTTAGCTCAGTGGCAGAGCGTTCCCTTGACATGGGAAAGGCCGGAAGTTCAATCCTTCCAGGGCGCACATCAATCTTGTTTATGAATATTATCTACGAAGATTTAGATATCTTGGCTCTCAATAAACCCGCGGGGGTGAATTTTGACTGGATGCTGGAGGACCGGCCGGAATTAATTCCGGTCCACCGCCTGGACAAGGACACTTCGGGAGTGATTTTGTTCGCGAAGAACGAAAAAACTCAGGAATATTTGCGGGAGCTTTTTAAAAACCGAGAGATTAAAAAAACCTATCTCACGCTCGTGGTCGGGGAGATTAAAGATAAGGAAGGCAAAATTGAACTGGCCATTGGGCGCTCCAAAAGAACGCCATTGAAACGAGTCGCTATCGGAGAAAAACGGGGGAAGATTCGTGAGGCCGTTACGGGATATAAAGTTTTGAAGCGTTTTGACGGATTTACCTTGGCGGAAGCAAGCCCCAAAACCGGGCGCACGCACCAAATCCGCTCGCACTTCGCGGCCATCGGGCATCCGGTTGTTTGCGATAAACTCTATGCCGGCAAGCGCTTTGTCTGCCCAGCGGGCCTTTCGCGGCAATTTTTGCACGCCTTTTCGCTGGAGCTGACTTTGCCTTCCGGAACGCGCACGCGCCTGGAAGCCGAGCTTCCCGGGGATTTGGAGAAGGTGTTGCAAAATTTGCCGTAAGGTGATAAAAATAATGGATTATGGCTGGCGTTGAGGAGAGAAAAAATCTGGATTTGCGGCCGGGGGACACGGTTAGAGTTTGGCAGAAAATAAAAGAAGGCGACAAGACGAGAAGTCAGGCCTTTGAGGGCTTGGTTTTGGCAAGAAAGCACGGCACGGAGCCGGGCGCCACGTTCACCGTCCGGAAAATTGCCGAAGGCGTGGGGGTGGAGCGGATTTTCCCTCTTTACTCCCCCGTGATTGAAAAAATAGAAATTTTGAGGCGCGGCAGGGTTCGCCGGGCGAAACTCTATTACATCCGCGAGAAGGCCGCGCGCGAGGCCAGGCGCAAAATGCGCCAGAGCGCGTATTCGGCTCCGGAAAATATTCCGGCGTCTTAGAAAATTGCGCGGGTGCTGAAATTTAGAAGACAGGCCAGCTTGAGGGGCTGGTGTCCGCAAGGACGTGGAGGTGCAAGTCCTCTCCCGCGCACACTTCGACTCACTTTGTTCGCTCAGCGCAAGCATTTGACCTCTTTTTTGGCGGGTGTAGGATAAAAGAATAAAGGTCCGCCATTAGGACTAATTAAGGAGACAATCATGGCTGAAAAAGAAATTGGGAAAGTGGTCCACTATTTTGACAAAGCCGGGGTGGCGGTGGTAAAGCTTTCCGGCTCGGTTGCGGTGGGGGACGCGATTAAAATCCAGAAGGGCGAGAATGAATTCACCGACATCGTCCAGTCCATGCAGATTGACCACGAGCCGGTGACTTCAGCCCAGTCCGGCCAGGAGGTGGCCGTAAAAATTTCCCAGAAAACGAAAGAAGGCGCGTCGGTCTCAAAAGTAGAGGAAAACAGCCAGTAGTTTTTATTTGCCGGAATTGATAAGCTCCCGGTTTTGGGTCTTTTTATGGTGCCTATAGCTTAACGGTCAAAGCGCTGCTCTGTGGCAGCAGATATGAGGGTTCAATTCCCTCTAGGCACCCAAAAATAAGGAGCAAAGCGACTATATTTTTGGCGTGTGCCCGTAGGGGCGCACCCCATCGTGCACGAACAGAGGCGAGAGCTTCTGTTTTTGCTTTACTTGGCGTTTCTGTAGATGTAAACTTATGGTAATTTATGACGCGAGCTTTCAAGCGAGATAAGTTACCGGACATCCTCACTCTGAGGCAGGCTTGCCGCCTTCTTAATTGCCATCCAAATACTCTTCGCAATTGGGACAACAAAGGTATCTTGAAAGCGATTCGCTTCGGTAGGCGCAGAGATAGGAGGTACAAGAAAAAGGATATTTTGGGTTTACTAAATCGCACATGAAACTCAAGGATTTACCAAAAGTCGATAGGCCAAGAAAAAAGCTCGAGAAGTACGGACCCGAGCGGTTTTCTGATTCTGAACTTTTGGCAATTCTTTTACGGACAGGAAGCGAGGGTGTGAATGTTGTTGAACTTGCGAATAAAATTCTCAAAAAGTTTAGTGGCGTTGCATTACGCTTACAATTCATCAAGCGAACGCGCCATCCGTATGGCGTATTGGGTGAAAACGGGGTTTGCGCTGAGCATAGTCGAAGCGTTTAATAAGATAAAATATGTCAAAATCATTTACAATTCACGATTTACCAAAAGAGGAACGCCCGCGAGAACGGCTGGTTAAATTTGGTGAGCAAGCACTCTCGGCTCAAGAATTATTACAGCTTATTTTGGGCCGCGGCATTGCCGGTGAATCGGTGGCAGTTACGGCGCAAAAATTATTAACGCAATTCGGCAGTTTGCAGAAGCTATCTGAAGCAAGCATAGAGGAATTATCATCAATCAAAGGAATTGGTTTGGCAAAAGCTACTCAAATAAAGGCCGTGTTTGAAATTGGCCGCCGCATTTCCACTCAAGCCCAGTCTTACAAAAACAAAGAGCTTACTAATCCGGAAAAAGTTTATCGGCTGATAAAAAGCAAACTTAAAGATTATCACAGAGAACATTTTTATATCATCGCGTTAAATAGCAGAGGCCATTCAATCGCGGAGATTTCAGTCGGCTCGCTGGATACGAGCATTGTCCATCCGCGCGAAGTATTCGCCGAAGCTATCAAAAACAAAGCCGCGTCTGTTATTTTCGCGCATAATCATCCATCGGGCGACCCAGCGCCATCCAGTGCTGATTTAGAAATAACGAAACGACTCGTTGAGGCCGGGAAAATATTGGGGATAGATGTTACTGATCACGTTATCGTAACAAAAGACGGGTTTTTAAGTTTTAGGGAGCAAGGCTTGATTTGAAAAAGTTTAAAAAATTGATTAAAATCAAGAAGTTGTGAATATTTATTTACTTAACAATATATTTACTTATTTGCTCATTTTCGGCGCGATTTTTACTGCAGTCGGTATTATTGGCGGTTGGAAAACCGGAGCGATAATCAACAGAGCAAAAGATGATGAGATCTCATCTTTGCAACACAAGGTAATTGAGTTACAACCCAGAAAGATTACCACAGAACAACGAATGAGGCTGATAGAAATTTTGTCCAAAAAGAGAGGGAGGATCGGATTTATCAGCAAACTCCTAGACACAGAAAGCAAAACTTTTGCTACCGATCTCATGAAAATTTTTCAAGAATCAGGATGGCAAACCATCGAGCCTATCAACCAAACATTACTTGATGATTTTGATAAGGGACTTAACATATTTGCAAAACCCGAACTTAAAGAATACGCCGATTTAGTTGTTATATCCTTAAATGAAGTTGGAATATTAATTTGGCCTCAATTGATCAGAGAAGGAGCATTGAGCGGGGTTTTAGATGAGGATGCTATTTATATTGCCGTGGATTCTAAAGAAACCAAATAACTAATATGCCCGCACTAAACTGGATTGGAAAGGAGAAAATTGTTAATCACGATAAGGATGTGCCGTTTCGGCTGATGCGGAAAAACAAAAAATACTCGCTTGGGGAAAGCGAGAATTTAATTTTGGAGGGGGATAATCTGGAAGCATTAAAGGCGTTAATGCCTTTTTATTATGGGAAAATAAAGTGTATTTATATTGATCCGCCGTATAATACCGGCAACGAAAAGTGGGTGTATAACGATAGAGTCAATTCGCCGAAAATAAGAGAATGGCTGGGAAAAGTTGTGGGACCGGAAGGCGAGGACTTAACCCGCCACGACAAATGGCTTTGTATGATGTATCCAAGATTGAAGCTTCTGCACGATTTATTACGAAAAGATGGGGCTATCTTTGTGAGTATAGATGAAAACGAACTTACTCATTTAATAAAAATAATGGAAGAGATTTTTAATTATATTGATGTAATTATCTGGAAAAAAAGTGGTGAGGGGAGATATGGAAAAATGAAAAATGTTACTACTTTCCGTAAGGATCACGAATATATTATTGTCGGTTCTAAATCTTTAGAAACAAAATTCAATAAAATGTGGGAATTTCCAGGTTTTGTTTATGAATATAACAATCCAGACAATGACCCTCGCGGGCCATATAAAGCAGGTAGTATTTCACGGAGAGAGGATGCATCAGATCCTCATCATAAAAATTACTATACTGTTACAGCTCCCTCGGGACGAAAAATAACTCGACAATGGGATCTTCCAGTCGAGGATTTTAAAAAGTTCAATAAAGAAAAAAGATTGTTTTGGGGGAAGACAGGTGAGAATGTACCAGCAATAAAGATTTTTTTAAATGAAAAAAGGTTTGTGACTCCTTATTCTGTGTTTTTAACTAAAGGAAATACAACCGATGCTAAAGAAGCTTTACGGCGCATATTTAATCTAAGAGAAGGAGTGGCGGATATTTTTCCAAATCCGAAGCCAGTTGAATTAATAAAAACACTTGCTCAACTTACTACAGACAGGAATTCTATTGTATTAGACTCCTTCGCGGGCTCGGGGACAACCGCGCATGCGGTTTTGGATTTGAATAAGGAGGACGGTGGGAACAGGAAGTTTATTTTGGTGGAGTTGGAGAAGAATATCGCCAAAAATATCACGGCGGAAAGAGTAAAAAGAGTGGCAAAAGGGTATTCATACAAAACCGGCAAAGGGAAAAAGGTGAAAGTTTTGGGCTTAGGTGGCGGGTTTGAGTATGTGGAGTTGGGCGAGCCGCTTTTTGATAAAGACGGAATGATTAACAAAGCCGTCAGTTTTGAAGATATGGCGCGCTATGTGTATTTTACGGAAACGCGTACTAATCTGGAAAAGAAAAATATCAAAGGAAATTATCTTGGCGAATTTAGCGGCAATCATTACTTTTTACTTTTTGACGGCATTGGAAAAAATATTTTGAACAGAAAATTCGCGCAGGAAATTAAGAAGATTGCCGGCCGTAAAATGGTTTATGCCGACAAGTGCTTGTTGGACGAGGAAGTATTGGAAAAACACCAGATTATTTTTAAACAAATCCCATACGCGGTTAAGGTGTATTAAACATGAAACCCAAAGAAAACAATTTTGCATATATTGACGGTAATAATTTATACCGTGGAGTAAACAATTCCGGCTGGAAAATTGATTTTTTTAGGTTTAGAAGATGGTTAAGCGATAAGTACGGAGTTAAGGTTGCTTATTACTTTATCGGTTTAATTCCTAAGGAAAAGGATTTGTACGAGGCTTTGCAGAAAGCTGGTTTTACTATCATTTTTAAAGAAGTAGTTTATGGCGGTGATGGCAAACCAAAAGGCAATTGTGATGCCGACTTAGTTTTACAAGCAGCCCGTGATGTTTATGAAAACTCGTGTGAAAAATTGGCGTTAATTACGAGTGACGGAGATTACGCCGGCTTGGTAAAATTTTTACAAGAAAAGAGCAAGTTAAAGATAATACTTTCTCCAAGTGTTCAGGAAAAATGTTCAATATTATTGAAAAGAACTAACGCGCCGATTACTTATTTAAATGATGTAAAAAATAAGATTTCTTTGAAAGATTCAGCTAATAAAGAAAAAGCCCCCATTAAGGACAAGCCTTAACAGGGTCTTTTTCGTAGTGATATTAAAAGTATAGCAAGTGCTCGCTAAAAGTCAATAGTTATCCACAGCCAATAGTTACGTGGAACTCAAAAAATATCAAAAAACAACGCTGGAGGAATTGCAGAAGTATGTTGCGGAGATGAAAGAATATAAACCCGAAAAAGCGGCGGGGGTGGCGTTTATGACCCTGCGAACAGACGCGTATGATAATTTTCCAAAGGATTATCATTGGATTCCGGAATTGAAGCGAAGTCCTTTTGTGTGCATTAAAGTGCCGACCGGCGGCGGAAAGACGCTTATTGCCGCGCACACCGTCGGCATCATTTTTAAAGATTATCTGGGCGAGCGAAACGATAAAGGCCTTGCGATGTGGTTCGTGCCGTCGGACGCCATTAAAACCCAGACATTGAATAATTTGCGCGACCGCAATCATCCGTATCGGGAGGTCTTGGATGAGCGTTTTGACAACGCGGTAAAGGTTTTTGATTTGTCGGAAGCAAAAGCCATGAAAAAAGACGACTTGGCGGACAATCTTTGCGTTGTCGTTTCCACTTTAAGCGCTTTTCGCAGAACGGACAAAGAATGGCTCAAGGCGTATCAAGATAACGGCGCTTTGATGCCGCATTTTGAAGGGCTGAACGCCGAGGATTTTGATTTTTTGAATAAAGACAAAGAGGGGGAAATTGTTTATTCGCTTGCCAATGTCATAAAACTTCACAATCCGTTAGTGATTGTTGATGAGGGGCACAATCTGCAAACCCCGCTTGCTTTTGATATGTTGGGCGGATTGAATCCGTCATTTGTTTTGGAATTTACGGCTACACCCAAAGGGCAAAGCAATGTTTTGGTTAATATATCGGCAAAAGAACTTAAAAAGGAAAAAATGATTAAACTGCCGATTTATCTGGCAAATAAAACGCCGTGGCAGGAGACGATTTATGAGGGCATAGAAAAGCTCCGCGATTTGGAAAAACGCGCCAAGAAAAACAAGGGCGAATATATCCGGCCGATTATGCTTTTGCAGGCAGAACCGCAAAGTAAAAAGAGAAAAACTGTTAATGTCGATGTAGTTTATAATTTTTTTAAGGAAGGATTAAGAATTCCGGTTGAAGAACTCGCAATTCAGACCAGCGATAAAAAAGAATTGCCGTCAGCTGGCATTCTTTCCAGTAGAAATTCAAAAATTAGATATATCATAACCGTTAACGCCTTACGAGAAGGGTGGGATTGCCCGTTTGCTTACGTGTTGGTGTCGGTTTCTCACTTGGGAGCGCGTCTTTCGGTAGAGCAAACCATTGGACGGATTATGCGTCTGCCTAACGCCGAAGAAAAAAGCGATCCCGCGCTCAACTCGGCCTATATTTTTGCATCAACTTCAAATTTCAATCAAACCTCACAAATGGTTATTGATGGATTACAAGAAAACGGCTATGAAGATATGGTGCCGGATGGAAAGGGGGTTTCCGTTAAAACGAACGAGTTTAAAAGAAACATTAAAGATAAAGACGCCGCTATTTCGTATATAAATGTTAAAGATGGAGAAAGTTTAAGAAAACTGGACTATGTAGCCGATTTAATTGGAGATGTCTCTGTTTTGAAAAATCAAGATGCAGAAATAGATTTTCAATCAGCCGAGGATAACAGGATTGTAAAAATAGATATCGGAAAAGAGGGTGAATTGGTAAGGGACGCGGCCGGCAAGTTAGGACTCGTTTATCATTATAAGGATTTTACCGAAGACGATTTATTATCATGGTTTCGGGAAAAAATCCAGCGCGGATTTATTTCGATTGAGGAAATGAATTCTTATCTGAAAAAGGTTGTCGCCAAGTTGTTGATTCATCATAAACTGAATGAGTTGAGCGTTAATCGTTATCAGGTTAAGGAATCGATTGAAAAGAAAATAAATGAGATTATTGATGAACTAACAAAAGAGAAATTTGATGAACTCGTTAAAAAACAACTCATTGTTTCTGGTGGCGAACAACTTATTTTTGGCGACACGATAAACCTATTGAATATTTCTCCCGATAATTTTGATAAACACCTATACGAAAAAACCGACAAAATGAATAAAGAGGAATTGGAGGTGGCTGGAAGATTGAACGCTCTTGAAAATATACGCTGGTGGTTTCGTAATCCGGAAATAAGCGGATTTTATATTCAAGGGTGGCTAAAAAACAAATTTTATCCCGATTTTATCGCGAAAACAAAAAGCGGAAAGTATATTTTATTGGAGTATAAAGGAGAGCACATAGCAACCGGCGAAGATTCGGACTACAAAAAGGCAATCGGTGAACAATGGGAAAAATTAGGCGGCGGAAATTATCGTTTTGAGTGGGTTGAGAAAAATAATATTGATAGTGTTATAAACAAAATTTCTAGATTGTAAAATAACCCCATGACCCAAATTTTAATTTCCATAATTATTCTTCTGGCCGCGGCCGTTGCGGCGCTCGCCATTTATGCGCGGCTGGAGGCAAAAAAACACAGAACAAGCGTGAAAGAGGAATTTATCGGCATTTGCGCGTCGGCAATTGAGACGGCTTCGCAGAAGGAGGAGCGCAAGCAAAAAACGCTTGCCCTGTTTCGAGAACGAAATAAACTCTCCAACTCAGAAATTCGCGAGGCGCTCGGCGTTTCCAGTCGCACAGCCGTGCGCTATCTGGACGAGCTAGAAAAGGAAGGCAAGGTGGAGCAAGTCGGCAAAATCGGCCACACCGTCACATATCGTTTAAAATAGCTGAATGCGCCAGGCGGGTGGCGTATTGAAAAATTTTATGGTCAAAGTAATTCAAAAAGACCCCTCGACTACGCTCGGGGTGAGTAATAAAGAACTGTACCAATGCGACCCATTTTTAATCTTTTTGTTTTCCACTCCTTGCGGGTTTTTATGGGAGTAAAATGAAGTTGTAAGTCCTTACAAGAGGAGGTGGGGACATGGAAGACCGGTGCGTCATTTTCAGATGTTGCGAGCTTGATTGCCAGCTTGAAGCTGTGCGGGACGATGGCAGGATGCTCTGGTGGTGCCAAACGCTCGGGACTTTCAAGTCTCTCAAGCATCCGCCCTCCGCAGCAGAATTGAGGGCACCAGAAAAGGCGGCCTAAAACAAACTTAACTTCTGGCCGCTTTTTCACTTGACTCGTTTGTTATAATAAAACTATATGGCGAAAGAAGTGAAAATTTTTACGACTCCTTCATGCGTTTATTGCCGGATGACCAAGGAGTTTTTCAAAAAAAACAATATTCCGTACGAGGAATACAATGTCGCCCAGAACGGGAAAGCCCGCGAGGAGATGGTTCAAAAATCCGGGCAGCTCGGCGTGCCGGTCACGCTGGTGGACGGGGAAATCGTGGTGGGTTTTGACCAGGAACGGCTTTCCAAACTCCTGGGGGTGAAGTAGCCTCGGTCAAACTTTCAGAAATTCTTCCAGGCGCACTTTCAGCGCTTCTTCTTTGCCCTGGCGGAATACTTTTAATTCCACCTCGTCTCCGATCTCATGCTGGGACAGAAAATCCTCCGGTGTTTCCGATTCCGAAACGTTTTTGCCGTCCACTGCCGTGATTACGTCAAATTCCTTAAGCCCGGCTTTCGCGGCGGGGGATTGGGGCACTACGGCGAAATCCCCCGGCACGCCTTCGTTTATGACGAGGGCTCCGTGGTCAATCGGCAGGGAAAAGCGGTCTTGTAAAAATTTGTTCAGCAAAAGATAGCGCACTCCGAGAAAGGGGCGCCGGATGCGCCCGAATTTCTGGATTTCCTCCAAATCTTTTTTGGCGCGCTCAATCGGAATCGCGAATCCTATGTTCTGCGCGCCGAAGACCACCGCGACGTTGATGCCGATGGCCTCGCCGTCCAGATTCACCAGAGGCCCGCCCGAGTTTCCGGGATTGATGGCGGCATCGGTTTGGATAAGGCCGCGCAGTCTTTCCTGGCGGCCCATCATGTCCGCGGAGGCGGAGATGAAGCGTGAGAGCCCGGAAACGACGCCGGTTGAAACCGTGTTTTGAAACTCGCCCAAGGCGTTGCCGACAGCGATTACCGACTGGCCCAGCTTCAATCCCGCGCTCTGCCCCATTTTAAGGGCCGGCACTTTCCCTTGCTCTTTTATTTTCAAAATGGCGACGTCGTTGATAGGGTCGCGCGCGAGGACAACGGCTTCGTATTTTTTTTCATCCCCGCCTGCCGGCGAGGTAGGCGGCGCCGTGATGCCGTAGGAGGCGTGGGCGTCCGAAACCACGTGGCGGTTGGTCAGGATGAGCCCGTTTTCCGAGATAAAAAAGCCGGACCCGCCTCCGATTTTAATCCGCCCCGCCTCGTCTTTCGGAGCGTGTTCAATTTCGTGTTCCAAAAATTCCTGGTAGTGCGGCAGGCGGAAAAACTCCAAAGGCAGGTCGCGGGTTATGTCCTTGATGTCTTTGGCGATGGTGATGGAAACCACCGCCGGCAGGACTTTTCCGGCGGCCTCGGTGATTTTGCGTTCGTGCTCGGTCATATGTATAATTCTGTCATATTACGTCCCTGTAGTTCAATGGATAGAACGAGAGACTCCTAAGCTCTAGATGGAGGTTCGATTCCTCCCAGGGACGCGGGCCCATAGTAAAATGGCATTACACATCCATGGCATGGATGAGGTCCGAGTTCGATCCTCGGTGGGTCCACCAACAGGAATTTTCCAGTATTTACTTTTTAGGAAAAAATTATTATTCTTTACTTGAAAGAGTTTTTTGTAAATCAAGAAAGGAGATGAAACCATGCAGAGAGTCAAAGTGCTAGGCAGGATAGATTTAAGAAAGCTTGAACTGGAAGCCCGCTTCCAGAAAAAAATTATTTGCCCGACCCATCCGCGGGAAACCGCCTTGTTGCAGTATGCCACCGCTTACCGCGCGGTCTATGAGTGCCCGGGAGAAGGCGGCCACGAGTTTGAAAAGCCGGCCGGCTAAGGTTGCAGGTTTTTCGGTTTTGAGGTATAGTTAAAGCTGATGGTTTTTTAAAAGTTTCGTAAGGTCTCGTTTGGAAAGGGGGTGAAATTATGATAGAGACGCTTGCGAGTATTCCTTGGTGGGGGTGGCTTGTCGGTCTTTTGGCACTCATA
>Ga0209541_10014869_pt1 | contig 11695 bp, 14 predicted proteins | sample RifCSPlowO2_01_FD_184027 | JGI IMG/M metagenome (GOLD analysis project Ga0209541, IMG submission 184027) | Groundwater microbial communities from Rifle, Colorado - Rifle CSP2_plank lowO2_0.1 (SPAdes) (version 2) | ecosystem: Environmental > Aquatic > Deep subsurface > Groundwater | place...
TTATTCGGGGCATGCCAAAACAATTTTAGATTTTCAATAACTTTTGTGGCCGCTTTAACCCCGCCTTTTACTTCGAATGCCATGAGTCCGCCAAATCCTTTCGTCATAAGCGATTTATTTCGCTTCGAGCGGACACCTACCGACGGGTAAAATACCTGCTTAACTTTTTCGTGTCTCGATAAAAATTTGGCGACTTTTTCCGCGTTTCTGCAGTGCTCGGTCATCCTGACCGAGAGAGATTCAACATGAGAAAGAAAAATTGCCGCGTTATCCGGAGACATGCATGGACCCATATCTCTAAACCATGTTTTCTTCAAGTCATCGATAACGTCTTTCTTCCCGAGGATCGCCCCGCCGATCACTTCGCCATCACCCATATATTTTGAAAGGGAATGGACAACAAAATCCGCGCCCAATTCCAATGGCTTCAGGAGAGCCGGCGTTGCGAGCGTGCTGTCAACTACTAGCGGTACTTCAAATTTGTGCGCGACTTCCGCAATAGCCCCCACGTCAAAAACGTCAATTAGCGGGTTTGAAGGATTTTCAAGATGGAAAAAACGTAATGCGCGCGGCGGATCCAAGCCGATTTTGTGCCAATAGTTCGCATATTCCCAGTTATCAATATCGTGTGGATTGCCTACAAAACTCACATCAATTCCCAATCTTGGCAGAATTTCGTGAAAAAGATGAAACACTCCACCGTAAAGCCTGTTGGAAGAAACTATGCCGCCTTTTCTATTATCTCTTGTTCGGGCCAAATACAATGAAAGTAAAGTGATTGCCGACATTCCGGAAGAAGTTGCCAAACAAGCTTCCGCCCCCTCCATCGAAGCCAAGCGCCTTTCCAATTTGTCTACCGTGCGGTTATTAATGCGGGAATAAATAAAACCATCTTCTTCACCCGCAAATAATTTGGTTCCGCGACCAACGCTTCCCAGCGGATATGCCGCTACGCGGTCTACGCCGATTCGCAATTCCGTGTCATAGAGCGACCCTCCGCCATGGATCTCCAATGTTTTAGCGTGAAGTTTATGCTCTTTCGCACTCTTCCATTTTGCCATTTTCAACCTCCAATTTCCTCCCCCACCCTAGCTCCGAACAGGTTTTTTGTAAAGAAAAAACCGGGTTAGCCGGCTTTTTTGACGCGCAATTTTATTTTGGAAATTTGCTCAAGATATTCCAGCTTGCAATCATCATGCACATTCACTTCCTTTATAGATCTTGATTTATGATCATAAACTTCCATTCTGATTCTTCCAACTCCCCACGTTTCTTTTTCACATAAATAGCAGGCATAGCGCGGAACCGGAACGGAATGTTCCCCGTTTCTCGCATCACATTCCAGCATGACCACGGCACACTTTTGGTCTTCCCTGTCCTGATTACATAAACCATCAACTTTTGCCATGCGTTTCCGCCCATCTGTCATATTCAATGTTATGCGCCGCGGCCTGATTTTTAAACCATATGTATACAAAACAAGATCTGTTGCGTTTCCATCGAAAACTTGGGATAACAAATTATTGAATCGCCTAAAAAATATCCTGTCCGCTCTTTTGCCGTCATCAAACAAATCGAGGACAAAGGTAGCCCCACAACCATAAACTTCTTTTAAATTAATTTTCATGCGTACATATCTCAAAATTTCTCCCCTCACCATAGCGCATCTCAAAATCTTTGGCAATCTTTATAAGCCGTCATGCGCTAATTCGTTCGAATTAGGGATATATAGAAATCAATAGCGGTTTGTGTTATAAAAAGTTGCGGCGGTAAAGCGCGAAACACAAAGCCCCTCGTAGTTCAACGGACAGAACATCCCCGTCCTAAGGGGTCGATAGAGGTTCAATTCCTCTCGAGGGGACAAATGTGTTATATTAAGTAAAATGGAATACCAGGATAAAATCATAGGCGCGATAGAAAAAGCACTACCCGGAGTGGTAAGTATTACCGCGTCCAAGGAAGTTGAGTTGGTCGCGGAAGATTTACAAAAAATGGGCATGGTACCGGAACAATTTTCCAAAAAATTGGAGGACGAAGCCGAGAACGGCAAGGTTTCGGTGTCTGGCGGCTCCGGTTTTATTGTTGATCCGACGGGATTGGTGCTTACAAATAAACATGTCGTGCAGGACAAAAAGGCGTCTTATAAAGTGGTGCTAAACGCGAGCGGCAAAAGCTATGATATTGAAGTTATAGGCAAAGACCCTTTAGCGGATATCGCTATATTAAAAATTATTAATCCTCCGAAAGATCTGCCGACCATTAAATTGGGTACGGCAAAAAATATAAAACTTGGGACGGCGGTCATCGCAATTGGCAATGCCTTGGGCGAATTTTCAAATTCCGTGTCTACAGGCATTATTTCCGGCTTATCCAGATTTCTTTCGGCAATTACCGATTTCGAGGGGCATCAGGAAAGGTTAAGGGGGCTTATCCAGACGGATGCCGCCATTAATCCGGGAAACTCGGGCGGACCCCTGATAAATATCGAAGGAGAAGCTATCGGAATAAACTCCGCGATAGTTTTTGGGGCACAAAATATCGGCTTTGCCATCCCCATTGACCGCGCAAAAAAAGACCTCGAAGAAATCAAGAAACACGGGCATATCCGTTCGCCGTTTTTGGGAGTGAAATATGTACTTTTAAATAAAACAGTAGCAGATCACTTCAGAATTCCTCTCCGGCACGGCGCGCTCGTCATGCGCGAAGGGCTTCCTGAAGATAAAGCTGTTTTGCCGGGAAGCGCCGCGTACGAAGCCGGCGTCAAAGAACATGATGTCATAGTTGCGGCAAACGGCAAAGAAATAACGGAAAAAGAAACATTGGAAGACGTGCTTTCCAATTGCAATGTCGGGGACAAATTAAATATTCAAATCCTGCGGAAAAACCAAAAAATGAGCTTCGATATCATACTCGAAGACCGCGCAAAGTTCAGTTAAACCTCCAAAAGTTTTTTTAGCTTCTGTTGGTCAAAGCCGATGACGATTTGGCCGTCTACCTCAATTACCGGAACGCCCATTTGGCCGGTTTTTTTTATCATTTCATCCCTTGCCTGTTCGTCCTGCGCAACATCATGCTCAACAAAGGTGATTTTGTTGTCATTAAAATATTTTTTGGCCATCTTACAGTAGACGCACCACGGAGTCGAATAGATTGTTACTTGTTTTTGCATTTTTTAATTATAGCATACGCGCCAAAAATCAAAATCTGTGGAAAAGAAAAACCGCCTCGATTTAGTTCGCGACGGCTCGCAGTTCTTCAAGCGAACGTTCAAGATTGGCCCTCGCCTGCGCCTCATATTTGTTTCTGAAAAAATCTGTGCAGTAAATACATGGACGTTTTTTTGTATCAAGCATGCCTTCAACAAATTTCATTCGGCCATTCCGCCATTCCTGTTTTGTTAAAGAGAGTCCTTCACGATATTCTCTCCGGATGTTCTCGGTATTTTTCTGGAAAACATCCCAAGAAGCGCCGAGATACGACAAATCGATATCGACAACAAATTGCGCATCATGATCAGTCGGTAACTTTTTATGAGCCGTTGCCAAAATACAATTAACCACATGAACAACAAAATCAGGCTCTTTCCCCAAACGCCCCATGAAATAGCTAGCCAATATAGCGCTCATATGTTCGTTGTCATGGCGCTTTACGTCGTAAAACACATCATGGCACCAAAGAGCCATCTCGACTACCGTTGGATCGTAGCATAAATGCCGAACTGCTTCTAATTCATTCAAACAAGGCTCAATGTGTTCAAAAAATGTATGATAAAACCTAAATGGATCCGTCCGATAATGCATTTCTAGTCCAGCATAAGTGCCCAAGATGGCTATCGTTTCCGCTTCCGGGCTCAAAATTTTGCAAAAAGCGAACCATCGTTCTTTCATACTTTCCATTCCAAACTTCTCCCTTCTGTTTTAATTCCTAGCACGATTCCTTAAAAATTACAAGCCTAACGAATTAAAAATCTATACGGCTTCTTGGCCCATTTGCCGGAGTAATCAACACCGATACGCGGTCCGCGCCTGATTTGAAAAGATTTTATTTTAATTCCGCGATCTTCTATCCACAGTCCGGTTTTTTGAGATGCCGATTTAGCGTTAAAACGTCCGTCTATTTTCAGAAACTTTGTCAGTTTGGCCGGCCCATCCAAATTTGGAACAATACCCCGTATTAAAACTGCCGCGGGGTAATCCTTCGGACCGGTCACAATGTTCAACATCCAATACATGCCATAAGTAAAATAAACGTACCAAATGCCGGCACGCCCGAACATCGGCTCATTCCTCTTTGTGCGTCCGCGCGATGCGTGCGAGGCCTCATCGTCCGGTCCGACATATGCTTCAGTCTCGGTAATCATAAGGCAAATTTTGGAAGTCCGACTTCCCGGGGAAGTCGGACTTCCTGGAATTTGCCTGCATAAATATTTACCCAAAATCTCTTCTGCGACTTTCAACGCCAGCCTATTAAAAAATTTTTGACCTAAAACCTTCCTCATCCTAAAAAATATTTTGCCAATTCCTCGTGCGAAGCAACCTTGGTGTAATCCCCTTCAGGAAAAACGCCCATGTGGTCGAACAGGAATTTATTGGGCACGTCTTCAAGTATTCCCAGAATTTTTGTTTCGTCATCAACATAATGGGTTATGCTCAATTTTTTTGCCATAATATTTTTTTCTATCGGCTCAACCACAAAAAAAGCGTTCGATTCATTGAAATATTTTGGCCACAGTCCTTTTACTTTCAAGTATTCTATTGCTATCTCCGGAGCGGCTCTTCTTGATATCAAATAGAAAGGGCTGCCTCTTTCTTTAATTTGTGAAAGGAGATTCGTAATTCCAGGCATCAAGCCGGCATTAATGGAAACTCCAAGATTATGATAAAGCGCGGTCTGCAGGGATTTTAGATCTTCCGGTAATAATATTTTCCTTATGATTTCGGATGCGGTTTGAGTGATCTGCAATTTATAACCGAGTTTTTGGGCAATTTCTAATTTGAGAGGATTGTTATTGATCACTACGCCGTCCATGTCAAACCCTATTATTTTTTTATCCACATGACTCATCGTTATATTTATTATACATTAATTGCAGATTGTTACTTTATAACTGAAGGATGAGCGAATATGTTGCCGAATAATTCCAACTTAATTCCGGAATGGGAAATTGAGAAGGGTGAATTTCTTTCAAGGCTAGGTTTAGAAGATAAGGACTTCGTAAAACATCTCCGCCTGCCAGATCTCGGCCCTGTAAAACATATCGTACCCTTGCGATTCATGGCGCAAGTGGAACAAATTACGCCGATCAGCAAGGAACTTACCAAATTCCTCTTATCCCGGATGAAAACAATGAACGGGCACCGTCCGTTCCTAAATTCCAAGATCAGCCTTACGCAATATTTCCCGAAAAACCTCAAGGTCGGGCAAAAATACGCCTATGCGGAAAATCTTACAAGCGTTTTGAGCGGACTGCCGGCTTTTTTTGATAATTTCATGATCCCTTCAGGGGTCAGCGAATTGGGATGCTGGTTCCTTTTTGGAAAAGATATTGACGGGATTTCCGCAATGGCTTGCTACATGCCGCCGATAGTAGAACGGCACGGGAAAAAACTTGTGATCATGGACGGGATCCACCGCAATTATATTGCAAAGCAATTCGGCGTTTCGATCAACGTAATTTTAGTCGAAGATATCTCAATACCTTTCCCGTGCGGGATGCGCGAATGGGACGAACTTCAAGTAATAAGCCTGAACGACAAACCCAAAGATATCAACGAGAGATATTTTGACCTCACCAAGGAACTTTTCCGCGATCTGAAATACCTCGGGATAGACGGCTAATCTATGACTAAAGAAAAATTTCTTGAAGAAAAATGCCGGGATTTGCATCAATACTTAAAAACGGACATCAGGTATGACCTGAATTTTTTCCCGAGACCATTTTTTGTAGAGGTCACGGGCACGCCGGATTCTGGGAAAAGTACGCTCATCGAACAGATCTATAACGACCTGCGAAAAGAAAAGCTCCGGATCTGGAAACCCCAGGAAGGTGCGCAGGTTGTCCAGGATATCCCGCGTGACACCCCGCTCTATAATATCAGTACCGGATTTTACGCCATCAATCTCCTGATGCACTTGAGCAAAGGCCACCAGTACGACGTCGTCATTTTTGAAAGATGCTGTTTTGACATGTTTGTATGGATAGAAGACTGGTTCTCGCTGGGGAAACTAAACGCGGAAGAAAAAAGAGCATGGCAGGATCATGTGGCACTCTCAAGATTTTACGTAAATAATATAGATGCGGCATATTTCGTCGTTTGCGAACCGGAAGAATCAATGAAAAGAGCTATGGAACTATCTACAACGAAAAAGGTCGGCGGGACCACAAACCCGAAAAAAGTCAGGGTATTGGTTGAAAAATATCGAACCGCGTTCGATAAGCTTTCAGACAATTATCAGCAACTTGAGCTCATCGACACAACGCGTTTAAAGAAAAAAGAAATGGTCGCGCTGTTTACAGCCAAAGTCCTCGAAGCCTTGGGGAAAAAAGCAAAAAGCGTCCGCGACTAAGTCGTGGCGTTTTTAATTTGCTGCACAAGCGTTGAATCCCTGCACTTGGGAATTATAATTTGCGATCATAACCTTCAATTCGTCTATCAGCGAATTTATCTGCCTTACCATAACGTTGTATTCGTCAACTTTTTGATTATATTCCTTTCTTTCTTCTTTTGTCCTCGGCTCGGAAGATTCTATTTCATTTTTCAGTGCATCAGCATTTGTTCGGAACTTTTCAAGCTTATTTTCATAGGCGTCAATATTTGTTTTCAAAATTTCATCCGGTGAAGGGCATGCGGATGCCGGTTTTCCGAATTCCTGAATTGCGAGCCAGGTTTCGTGCCCCTCGAACGTGCCTTTGCCAACGGCAATCCCTATCTCCTGATATTTCATATTTAAAATATTCGCACGGTGGCCCGGCGAGTCCATCCATGCCTGTACTAAATCTCGGTCACCATCAAAATTGCCTAAAGCGAGATTTTCTCCGCTTGCTATGTATTCGTATCCGGCGCTCTCAACAAGTTCTCCCGGGCCGATTCCTGCCGGAGAAACATGCTCGAAATATTGGTTTTTGAACATATCCTTTAACTTTGCTTCGGCGGCGGTGTTTAATACCAAATTCTCTTTCAACAGTGGCAAATTTCCGTTCTCTTTCCTTTGCACATTCGTCCAATTTATTACTCCGGGCCTCGTTAAAACCGATGAAACCTTTTTTACCGGAATACGCAGTGGCGCCGGAGCGGAAATTTCTTTTTTGATATCGCTTATTATCCGCGGGGCCGATTCCGTAATTTCGGGGAATGCTTTATAGATTGTTAAAATGTCCGAGCTGAAATAAAAAAGACCCGCCGCCAAAGCGGCAAACGCCCAAAAAATTATTTCCTTTTTGAGCCGGCTCATTTATTTTTTTTCATAGATGTTACAATTATAGTATGAAATACTACTCCGGAAAAGGAGATAAAGGAACCTCGACGCTCTACGGTTCGGGAAAAAGAATGTCAAAAACCGACAAAGTTTTTGGGGCCTTGGGCACTTTGGATGAATTGAATTCTTATCTTGGAATTTGCGTATTTTGGGCAAAAGAAAAGGCTGTCAAAAAAACTTTAATTGATATTCAGGAGGCTCTTTTTATTTTACAGGCGGAAGTCGGTTCATCAGGACATCCGATATCCACTTGGATGTCGGATGTCCAAGTTATAAAAATAGCAAAATTAAAAGAATTGGAAAAAACTACTAATAAATTCGGTGATGCGGTTGGTATTATAACCAAATTTACACTTTCCGGCGGCTCCCTGCTTTCAGCTCACCTGGATTATGCTCGTACACTCGCCCGCCGGGCCGAACGCGCCTGCTTAGCTGTCGGACAGCTAAGTGATGCGAATATCGCTTATTTGAACCGCCTCTCTTCCCTTCTTTTCGTCCTCGCGCGCTATGCCAATAAAAAAGCTTGGAAAAAGGAAAAGAATCCGAAGTATAAATAAAAACCCCTTCGCGTTGAGCGATAGGGTTGTTTTTTTTAAACATTTAGGATTTTAAGCATTCAGGACAAAAAGGCAGAAGAGGCAATTCTCTATATCTCTCAGATTTCAAAGATCCCCAGCCGGCCATCATACTGCACAATCTGCCACAATTATTACATTGAGCATTGAAGCTGGCATTTAATTCGTTCAGTTTCAATTTATTTAAATCGAGATTTGGAGCAATCAATGTTAAATCTGCCGCCATTCTCATAGGTACGCCATTTTGTTCTTGTTTAGTATACCATGCTTTATGATCGCCGTCCAAACTATTTTCTCCGGCGGTTTCATAGGAAGGCAGTTCATTGCCTTCTTCTGACCTGGGAAATGGGTGCATCACGCCCTCATAACCGTATTTATCGGCGATATCTCTTGTGATTGAAAAGGAGTTTCTCGATCTGACAAATTCCAGATATTTTTCACGACCGATCCAGTCCTCCGGTATTCTGACAACATATGCGGCGCTTGCCGGCTGGAGTTCGTTATGAAGCGAAAATCTTACTTTTGCTTCAGTCAACTCGCGAAGCAGGTTTTCTCTTGGGCCAAGTCCTTCAGGAAAGACAAATTTAAGTTCCATGCGCAGTAGCTTGCCCATAAGAAGCGCGTCCGACATAACCGACCTGGAAAATCTGCAATCATTGATGAAAGCAATTGAGTATGCCGGCAGTTTTTGCCAGTCTCTTTCAATATTGAGATTAAATCCGCCAAGAAAAGTATAGATATCTATAAGAGCCTGCGTAGGATGTTCACCAACCAAATCTTTAATTTGTTCCGGCCCATCTCCGGAGTTGATAACAGAAACGTCGAGTCCAAGCTTATCAATTTTTTCCGCAACCTGCAGAGGCATACCGACTCTGGGGGTTCTCATATTTAACAAATCAAAATATTTGGCGAGGGTCATCATCTCATCCAGAAATGCCGCGCCTTTCGCATATAACGAGGAATAAATCAGCTGATATTCGCCGTCTACTTTTGTACCGATTATATCTCGGACATAAGCACCTAATCCGGCGCCGGCTAGGCCAGATGATACGATAGTACGCGTTGAGGGCTGGTAAAACACATTGCATATTTTTTTCCCGCGCAAAGCCTGCAAAAGCCTTATATTTCCTCCAGGCTCTTTCATGATCTTTTTAATTAAAACGGCTTTATTTAATATCTGAATCAAGATACTTAAAGTCAGATCTCGACTGCTTACCATGTGTTTGATTTTGCCGAAATAATTTTCAGAATTAATCGCCATTCTTCACTCCTTTTCAAATTACTGAACTAAAAAGATTTAAGCATGGTAAAAACGGCAGGTCAAGATGACAAGCTTGCTTTTTTATCTACGCCGTTGTATGATACAACTATGAAACGGAGAGACTTGGTATTGGAGCAAAATCAGTCAAAAACAACCATTGAGGTTTTTATGGCACTATATAACAAGAACATACCCGAAAATTTGCCGCGCGTGACGATAAAAACGCTCCGGGAATTCCAGGCGCAGAACCCGTCGCTTTTTAAGCATGGAAATGCATGGTCCATCGAACGCCACCGCAAGAAAGTGATGGACTGGCTTTATTCGTAGCGACCGGATTTGACATAGAATTGATGACGTGCTAGCATATAGGCACGTTACCGAAAGAAAAGGGCAAGCTTTCAAAAGCCGTCGACTCTATTCCTAACAACGGAGTAGTTTGACGTTCTTTGAAAGCCTATTTTTATTTACGTTCGAAAACACGGGGGGGGGGTTCTTATGGAACAGTTAATTTTAGCTTTGCTGGTGTGGCTTGGCGCCCACACGGAATATAATACCGCAGTACTTCTGCCGCAGATCGAATATAAGACGATGCGCGAAATGTCCGACATGATATATGGAGATACGCCAATCGAAAATCGTTCTGAAATCCTGGCGGTTTACCGCATGAAAAGTTCTACTCTATTTTTGAGCCACGACTTCGACGTTGCAAATAAACAGCATCAGATGATTTTGGTGCATGAATTGACGCATCATTTGCAAAATAAGAATGATGTTGTGGTTGCCTGTCCTCTACTTTATGAGCCGGCAGCATATGAGCTGATGAAAACCTGGGCCAAAGAAAACGAAGTGCTATATACGGGGCCGAGCGAATTTACTATCATAGCCAGATTTAGCCAATGTCCGGATGAATAATCAAGTGGACAGTTTTCGTGCTTCCGCCCGGTGTACCCGGAAATAATCTGCTGGGCCGTCACTCTCGCGCTCTTTCTTTTTTATCAATACTTACTGCGCAAACGAAAACCTCCCGACTAAGGGAGTTTTTTTGCGAATAGCTCGTAGAATTTATGGAGGTCGGGATGAATTTCCCTTCCCGCAAAATATCCGTCCAGTAAATTGATGATATTGGAATCAAAGTCCTTTTCCGAAGACGAACTTTTTTCAGTAAAATAAATGAATTTGTCTTCCTCCGAAACCGCTTTGATATCAAATCTGGCAAGTATCATTGCTACGGCAAAATTATTGCACCATCCTTCAAGTATCCAATATTCTTTGCTGCCGAATGGCGCTGGAATATTATTGGTGAGCAAAAAGAAATGGGCCAGCTCATGATAAGCCAAAAAATCTGCATAAATACCAAATCCGACTTCGGGCAATAAAATATTCCACAATCGCTGTTGATGCCAATAAAAAAGACTTGCTTCTTTTGGTCCAAATTTAGGACTGACTTCCAATTTTATTTTTATGCGGCTTTGCTTGCAAATATCCGCCGGCAGTTTTCCTTTAAAATATTCGTATGCATCAAATAAAATATCCGCCGACTTTTGCCCATATACTTTCAACTTCCACCCACGATCTAAAACAGAAAATAGCACATAAGGTGCTATTTTGTCAATGTTGGGTGCCTAGAGGGATTCGAACCCTCGACAACGCTGCCACAGAGCGTCGTGTTGCCGCTACACCATAGGCACCATGTTGTTAACTACACGGCTAATTTTTTTCGGAAAACTTTACTGCATATTTTCTCGCCGATTCTTCTGCGGTATTTTGCACATATCTTTTGTAAGCGCCATCATCTTCCATCGGATCCGGTAATGCGTTCAAATCAAGCAAAATAACGTCTTTGGAAAAATTTTCCTCAAGCTTTTTTTTGTTTATTGATCCGTCAAATCTCAAAATTGAATTGGTTCCGTCATCTTCCAAAACTTCTATAAATGCGTCTGTACCAAACTCCTCGTCGATAATGGAATCAACCGCGGTAAAAATTCTCACCCTTTTTTTGCCTTTTATTCCGGCTTTTTCCGCAAATTGGTTAAGCAAATCTTTTAAAAAAACCTTTTTCGGATTCTCAGGGTCAAACGGCTGGAATTGCTTCACAAGTTCAAAACCGCAATTTATCCGCTCCGCGCCTTTTTTACTCAAACACGCCTTGAGCCCCCTAATATAGTCTGGATTATCAACTTTAACCCTGCCGAACGAGAACACCTCGGCTAATTTTCCGGATCTTTCTTCGAAACCACGATACTCCATTCGCATAGGTGGAATTTAACACAAAAAAAATAAAAAATCAAACGGCGGGACGCCAAGCGTCCCGTGAACAACGCTTAGCGTTGTGCCGCGGGGGTGAATCGAACACCCGACCAATCCCTCTTCAGGGGAATGCTCT
>Ga0209541_10014870_pt1 | contig 11695 bp, 12 predicted proteins | sample RifCSPlowO2_01_FD_184027 | JGI IMG/M metagenome (GOLD analysis project Ga0209541, IMG submission 184027) | Groundwater microbial communities from Rifle, Colorado - Rifle CSP2_plank lowO2_0.1 (SPAdes) (version 2) | ecosystem: Environmental > Aquatic > Deep subsurface > Groundwater | place...
AATTGCTTTCAACCTATCAATCTCTTGGGATGTTTAGAGAAGCAAAGTTGCTTGAAAAAGTTTAGAGTTTATGTTTAGTTTATATAGTGGAAATTTTTTTGTGTTTAATTTAAGAATTGATAAGCAACATATCCTATGAGGCCAAATTTTGCAACTTCTTCAGCTATCGCTAGTGTTTTTAAGGGTCTTATTCTAGGCTCATCTTTTGGCAGTTTTAAAGCAACTCTATAAAGATAATTTGGTTCAAGCAAAGCTTTTTAGAATCTTAGGTTGATATAAAATATAATAATTTATTTCTTCTGATTTACTTTTTCTTCTAATCTCATGATGTTTTAGAATATTCTCTTTATTTAAAATTTACTAATTCATCATTAAGTGATTAGCAGTTAGAACTATTATTGAAAAATAAAAAAGGAATTGTTAAGAAGCTAAAGATCTTCATTATCTAGATCTGCTTCTTCGCTGAGATCAAAATCTCCTTCTTCTATATCGACTTCTTCTATTTTAGACATTTTTTCAATCTTCTTCATCTTCTGTTTCTAGTTCAAACTCATCATCAAAGTCTTCTTCTTTTGAAGAGTTTTTGTCTTTTTTTGGATTCATCGTACCTCTTTTAATTACTTCTTTTTTGTAGTATTTATTTATAAAGATTTGTGTTAGGTTATTTGTATTTTTCTTTATGCGAAACATTTTAAAAGGCATTTTTCAAGATTTTTTTATGGGAAAAAGAAAAAAAGCAATAGAAAAACAGAAAAAGAATCTTGAAAGAGCTAAATCAAGAAATAGTCAAAGAAGAGTTTTGTATTCTAGACAAGGATATGAGGGTCATGTTGGACCTAAAATGGCCAGAAAATGGCAGAGGCAACATATGAGTGAGCTTGAAAGAGCAGGAATTGAAGAAAGAAAAAAAAAGAGAAGAAAAACAGTATAGGCAAGAAAGAATTAGTTCTTTATCTAGACATGGAATTAATTTAATAGAAAATAGTTATGTTATTTCAGAAAATTTCGAAGGGTTTTATGTTATTACTGATTTGGGATAAGGGCATATTGAAATTCTTTCAAGAAGAGATGAACAGACATTAAACATGCTATTATAGGTAATAAATATGGCTATGTAATTTCAGTAGAATATCGTAATCAAAAAAAGATGGGCCTTTTGGGTATCTATTTGACATAGCTGGACTTTATAGTACCATGAGGATGGAAAATATTCAAACAGAGTTAATGGAAATTTCAGATTTATTAGGAGGAGTTGGAAAAGGAATTAGAGATTATAATTGGGGATAGATATATTTAAAAAGAGATAAAAATTCATTTTATTGTTAGAATACCTTGTATTATATCATTATTACATTCACATTCACATTAGTGATTAGCTTTAGGACTTAATAGATTGGGATTTCTAGCAATAATTAAAATTTAGGAGAAAGAAAAATGGCTAAAATAAGTCCAACATCTATAAAATATTCTGTTATTGCAGATTTTGTAGCTGAAGGTCCTTTTCAAAAACCAGATGTTATTGGTGCTTTGTTTGGTCAGACTGAAGGTCTTTTAGGTTCTGATATGGAGCTTAGAGAACTCCAAAAAGAAGGAAAAATAGGTAGAATTGAAGTCGATTTGAAGACAAGTGAGGGAAAAACAACAGGAGAGATTATTATTCCTTCTGCACTTGATAAAACAGAGACTACTATTATTGCTGCAGCACTTGAAACAATTGATAAGATTGGACCAACTAATGCTAAGATAACTATTCGATGTATAGAGGATGTTAGAGGCTCAAAAAGAGATTATATTATGGAAAGGGCAAAACAGCTTTTAGCTGGAATTAAGAATGAAGGTATGGATTCTGTAGAAATAGATACAGAACTTAGAGAATCTTCTAGAGTTGCAAAAGCTATTTTATATGGTCCTGAAGAGCTATCTGCTGGACCAGAAATAGAAGCTGAGTCAGAAATAATTGTAGTTGAAGGAAGAGCAGATGTTCTTAATTTACTTAGATATGGTATCAAAAATGTCATTGGGATGCAAGGAACTAAGTTTCCAAAGACTATTTCTAAACTATCTGAAACAAAAGAAGTAACATTATTTGTTGATGGAGATCGTGGAGGAAAGCTGATTGCACAAAATGTTTTTGATAATGCCAAAGTTGAATATATTGCAGTAGCGCCTGATGGAAAAGAAGTTGAAGAACTTTCTGGAAAAGAAATTCATCAAGCTCTTAGAAGGAAAGTTAAAGCAAGCGATTTTTTTATGAAATTAAGTGAATTTACTCCAAAAAATAATGACTTTGAAAAAGTTTCTAGAAGAAATCTAACTAGCTTAGACATTACTAAGCTTAGAAGTTTAGCTTCAGAAATTAAGGGAAAAAATGTTCTTGTCTTAGATGAAGATTTGAGAGTTATTCAAAATGTTCCTGCTTCAAGAGTTTTAAGTCTTAATACTAAGGATGCCTTTGTTTTGATGACTACAACTGCTACAGGAACTATTATTAATGGAGCAGAGAAATTGAATGCTAAGGCTGTTGCTGCAAAGACTTTTGGGAAGATACCTGAAAGCAAAGTAGAGTTAATATCTCTTTAATCTCTCTTTATTTCTTTTTTGTTAAAATTTATATACTCCTTTTGTTAATTTAGATTATGAGAAGAAAGAGGAGATATAGTGGTTACAAACTTACTGGTTGGGGATATCTTGTTTTATTTTTTGTTTTTGCTTTTATAGTTTTATACGGCGTCTGGTTTTTGTTTTATAGTTCAACTTCGTGCTCTGATTGGGAGTGTTTTAATAAAAATCTTGAAAATTGCAAGAGAACTAATTTTATTGGAGGAAGTAGAATGATTTTGGAGTATAATATTCTTGGCTATGATGGAAATAGCTGTGTGGTAAATGTCAAATTGTTGCAGGCAGATATTAGGAATAGGGATTCAGAAAAACTTCAGGGTCTTGATATGAATTGTGAAATCCCAATGGGAGCAATAATAATTCCAGAATCGGATCTTGGAAATTGTCATGGAAGATTAAAAGAAGGATGGCAAGAAATTGTTATAAGCAGGCTTAACAATTATATTTTACAAAATTTAGGAAAAATAAATATAGATATAATTGATATTCCTCTTGGATAGGTTTTTTAATAATAGAATTTTTCTAGAGCTTAGATAATTAGGGTGAACATTCTAGATTGAAGGAGTAAATCTCTTAGATAATTATCATGTTGTTTAATATATTTTAGATACTAAAAAGAGGTTAGTAATTTAAGATCATCAGACTATAAGTGATGCAAGAGACTATATAAATAGATCATTTAAGGAGAATTGATTTGGATTTAAAGTTTGGTCTGGTCTAGAAATTTATGAAAAATTTTTATAGAAGAGTTTAATAAAACTTTTTCCAAATGAATTTTGATTTTATGAGTGGTGAAGAACTTAGATATTAGTATACCCAATGTAGTGTTTTTATTATTCTTTAGAAATAAAATTATATTTTCAAAAAATAATTATTGATATATCTTTGTTTTATAAAGATATAATACAAAAAAACTAAAAAATATCATTTTTTATTATATTCTATCGTCTATATTTCAAATAATTTTAAAATGTATACAATAGTATACTCTATTATACTTTTGTATATATATGTCACTTTGAAATTACAACAAAATCATAAGATTTATATACTAAACTTTTTTTGAGTTTTTAACTAAATTTAAAATGGCAAACATGAAAAAAAGCGTATTTTTTATTCCTTTTATTGCAGCATTTGCTGTATTAGCAATCACATTTGCTTCTGCTGGAGAAGTTGCTTTCCCAGATTCTATTGAAGTAGAATTCAATGAAATCAATTTAGCAAGTTACAGCGGAGTAGTTGGAGTTGTTGGAGAAACTGTTTCTGTTAGAGTTACTTTTAAGGCTATGGATACAGATTCTGACGTAAAGGTTAAGGCGAGAATTGAAGGACACAGAGATGATATTTCAGATTCTACAAGTAGATTTGATGTTGTTTCTGGTGGAGTTTATTCAAAACTTTTAACTTTAAAACTTCCAAGTGATGCTGATGATTTAACAGAGGAATACACACTATATGTTGAAATTGTTTCTGCTACAGATAAAACTGAAGAGTCTTTTCATATAACTGTTCAAAGAGAATCATACACTCTTGAAATTTTAAGTGTTGATTATGATTCTAAGGTTGCTGCTGGAGATGTTGTTCCTGTAACAGTTGTTACAAAGAATAACGGATTCAACAGAGCAGATGACAATTATGTTATTGTTTCTATCCCAGAACTTGAAACTTTTGTAAGAGGATACATGGGAGACCTTGTATCTGTTGAAAGTTTTGCTTCTGGAGGTATGACTGATTTGACTAAAACCATCTATCATGGTGATTTAGATCAGGATGGTCAAGTAGATGAAGAAGATAGAACTATGTTAGTGAACTATTTCTTTAATCAAGAAGAATTATCTTCTGAACAAAGAAGAATTGCTGATCATGATAAGGATGGCGATGTAACAGTTGCTGATCTTATTTATATAGCAAATGTTCTAGACGAAGGAGAAAGCCCAGTTGTGTACAAAGAAGGTGGAACAATAACACATAGAGATTTTGATGATGACGAAGAAGATTCAGTTGAGAAAACTGTTTTCTTGAATGTTCCAAACACTGCTAAGGCAGGAGTTTATGAACTTGTTGTAGAAGTATACAATGAAGATTCTTCAGTTATTACAAAGAAACTAATTAGTGTGTCTGATTCTGGAACTGTTACAGTATTACCTACTGCAAATAGTAAGGACGTAAAGGCTGGAGAAACCACAACTTTTGAATTAGTTGTTGTAAATTCTGCAGATAGTATTAAAGTATTCGATGTTAGTGCTCAGTCAGGAAGCAATTTAGAAGTAACTGTACCAGCAGTAATTACAGTTGGTCCAGATTCAAGCGAAACTGTTATGATTGAAGTTACAGCAGACGAAGATGCTGAAGAAGGAAGTTATACTTTCACTGTAGAAGTTGACGGAAAAGCTACTACATTTTCTGCAAATGTTGAAGAGTCTGACTCAAGTTCAATTTTTGCATTAACAATTGTCTTAGCAATAATTTTCGTTGTTCTTTTAGCAGTCTTAATTGTACTTTTGACTAGAAAGGAAAACACAGTTGAAGAAGCAGAAACAAGTTACTACTAAAATTATTTTTTAATCTTCCTCTCTTTATTTTTTCTGAGGAATTTTTATTTTTTATTTATTTTTTATTTCTCTTGCCTGATGAATTTTTTCTTAGATAAATTTAAGTATTTTAATTTATTTTTTTATTAATGGAGCTAGAGAGTGAGTTGGAAAGATTAAGTAAAATAGATAGAGAGATTAATCACTCTATTCAATTAAGGCAGTGGATTATTAATGACCTAAGATGCGAAATAAAGAGAGGAAAAAGTATTGGTGATAAGGTTAAGGATTATATTCTTGCTCAATATGGATCTTTAGATGAAGAATGTGCAAAGCCTTTGAGAGACCTAGAGGAGAAAATTAAAGGTAATGTTGGAAAGCAAGTATTAACTATACTTCAAGTTGAAGGGATTCGTGGATGTCCAGGAATTGTTGCTCCACAAAGAATAGATCCTCTGTTTATTGGAATAGATATGACTAGAAGTTTAGGTTTTTTAAAAGGAGATTTGGAATTAAATGTTAACAATGGAGATATTATCATTCAAACAGAGAATCATGTTGAGAGTTATAATAATGGAAAATGGAAACTAAAAGATGGTTCTATAAAGCTAAAATATTTTAGTTTAAAAAATCTTGGAAAAGAAGTACAAAGAACTACACATTCAGTTCCAAATGATTTTTCTTATAAGTGGCAAGAGGCACTATTATTATATGTTGGTTATGAAGTTGAGAAGCTATTTAGAGGAGATGGAATTAGAGGAATGGATTTATCTTATGTACATGCATTAAAGTTATTGGAAGCAAAAATCCCAGAAGATTTTAGAGAAAAATATGATAATGCTATTTTAAGGCAGAAGATTGAAATTATTAATGCTCTTGAAAAAGGAAATAATGTTATTGGATATCTGAAAAAAGCAATTGAACTTGAAATGCATATTGATGAAGGTACATTAAGTTTAAGGCCAGGAGTCAGTCTTAAAATTGGAGAATATATTACTAATTTATGTGAACAATATAAAATTAAAGTTTCGTAGATCTAAATTATTTTTCTTTTTTTAGATTTTCCTCTCTTTGACGCTCTTCTTCTAACATTTGGCTTCTTGTAGAGGAAATTTTCTCCAGAAGTTTTTTACCCTTTTCAGGTTCATCTCTTACCAAGTTTAATATGTATAATATCTTTCTTAATATATCATCGTAAGATTCTTTTTTGTGTTCCTTTAGTTTTTCAATTCTAAATTTTGTTTCTTCAAGTAGCTTTATTGTTGTTATTTTTCCTTCTTCCATTATTATTTGTTTTTTCTTTTTTGCCATTTTATTATTACTCATCTTTGATTACACTATGTATACAAAAGTATACTTTTTAAACCTTTTCGTCCTTTTAAAGTTACAACATACCATAAAGTTTAAATAGTAGCCATAAATTATACTCTTAACTAAATTCAAAATGAAAATATGAAAAAAAGTATACTATTGGCTCCTTTTTTTGCAGTAATAGCTGTTTTAGCTTTGTCACTTGTTGTAGCTGAAGATGTAGCTTATCCAACTTCTATTCAAGTAGAGTTTAATGGTGTTGATTTAGATAATAATAATTTTTTTGTTGGAGATGTAGATGATACTATTCCAATTAGAGTTACATTCAAATCATTAGAATCTGATTCAGATGTAAGAGTTAAAGTCTATATAGAAGGACATAGAGATGATGTTTCTGCTAGAACAGAAAGATTTGATGTTATTGCTAATGGAGTATACACTAAGCTTCTTAATTTAAAACTTCCAAGTGATGCTGATGAATTAACTGAAGATTACACTTTATATGTTGAAATTGTTTCTTCTACGGACAGAACAGAAAAAGCATATGATTTGAAAGTTCAAAGAGAATCATATACTCTTGAAATTTTAAGCGTTGATTACGATTCTAAGGTTGCTGCTGGAGATGTAATAGGAGTTAGTGTAGTTGCTAAGAATAATGGATTTAACAGAGCAGACGACAATTATGTTATTATTTCTATCCCAGAACTTGGCGTTTCAGCTAGGGGATATATGGGAGACTTAGTAGCTGTTGAAAATTCTTTAGATGACGATGAGGAAGACTCAGTAGAAAGAATAGTATTTTTGAAAATACCTGGAGATACAAAAGGTGGAGTTTACGACCTTCAAGTTGAGGTATATAATGAAGATACAAGAGTTTCTAAGAAGAGTCTTATAAGCATTGGTGATTCTATGAGTTTAAGAGTTATTGCAACAACTAATAATAGGGAAATCAGTTCAGGTGAAACAGCAATTTATAATTTAGTTATTGTTAACTCTGGAGATGATATACAGGTTATTAACTTAAGAGCATCTTCTAGTAGAGATCTTAATATTAATCTTCCAGGAGTTGTAACTGTTAGACCTGATTCAAGTGAAACAATTGATATAAGAGTAACTGCCGATGATGATGCTGATAGGGGAAGACACACTTTTACTGTTGATGTTAATGGTGAAGTAGTCACTTTTACAGCAAATGTTGATAAGAATGGAATTACTTCCGATTCTTCTACTATTGTTTTGGTTGTAATACTTGCTATAGTCTTTATTGTATTACTAGCAATTTTGATTTCTTTACTTGTTGGAAGAAGGAACGTAACTCATAATAAAGCAGTAGAAGAAACAAGCTACTACTAAATTATTTATCCTCTTTAATTTATAGGGGAATATTAGTTTTTACTAACCTTAAACTTTTAATGAAACAATTTTAGAAATATTGTCCTGCATTGATACTCCATAGAGATTCGTTGCTTCAGATATTAATGTATCATTATGAGTTATTAGGATATATTGGCCAGTTGTCATATGTTTTTTAATTAATGCCGCCAATAATTCAGAATTATGCTTATCTAAAGCTGCATCTATTTCGTCAAAAATATAGAAGCTGTAAGGCTTATATTCTTGAATTGCAAATATTAGTGCAAGAGCAACAATAGCTTTTTCTCCTCCAGAAAGACTTGCAACATCAAAATATTTTCCACGTGAAGTCTTAACAATTATTGATAATCCTCCTTCAAAAGGTTCTTTTTTATTTTCAAGCTCTAAAAATATCTCTCCTTTTTTAGACAATTGAGAAAAATTTCTTGTGAATATAGAATTTACAGAATTTAATGTACTTATGAATGACTTTTTTTTCTTTTTATCTATTTCATATATTATCTTTATTATTTTTTCTTTTTCAGAGGTAATAGTATCGTACTTTTCTTGGATTAAATCACATTGTTTTTTTATTTCATCAAAAACTTCTAGAGCCCTCATATTTATGCTTCCAATACCAGAAATTTTTAGCTGGGTTTTTTGCAATTTTTCTCTAATTTTATCTAAAGGTTCATTAATGATTTCTATAGTTCCAAATTCAGCTAGTTCTGTTTTTAAAGAATCTATTTGAGCAGTGTATTGGGCTTTTTGAATTTTGTTGTGATTGATCTTTTCTTCAACATTTCTAATTGTATGTTCTAAACCGATAATCTCTGTTTCGATTGTTTTTTCTTGATCTTGCAGTTCATTTTTCTCGTTAAACAATTTTTGAAATTTTTCATATAATCTTCTTTCTTCATCTTCTCTTTTTTCAAGCAGTTTATTTTTTTCTATGATTATGGAGTTTATTTTTTCTAATTCTGTCTCTGAATCTTCAATGTCTCTTGTGATTGACTTAAGTTCATTAGTTAACCTATTTTGTTCTCTTTGTTTTACTGAAGTTTCAGTGTCAAAGTCTAGATCAGGAAAAGATAATTCTTGAAGCTCTACTCTAGTTTCATCATATCTTTCTTCAACATCTTTTAATTTAGAAAATCTTTCTCTTTTTTTATTGAGTTTTTCATTTAATAATTTAATTTCTTCTTTTAACCCTGATTCATTTTCAATAATTCTTTTTATCTGGAGATTTTTCTCTTCAGAATTTTTAATTTTTATTTCATCTATATTGAGTTCGTTTAACTTATGCTTTAAATCATATAATTTTTGCTTCAATGAATCTAATCTTTCTTTATTTTTCTTTTGAACATCTATATTTTTCTCAAATTCTCTTCTTGCTTCTAAGATCTTTTCATCTGCTCTAACGGAAATTTTATGTTTGTGTCCTTCTTCAACATTTTGTTTACAAATAGGGCAAGTATCTAAATTAATAATATCTATTTTTAGTTTTTCTTCTCTTTTTGCATCCATTTCAAGAATTGCATTTCTTTTTTCTTTCTCTAAGATATCTTTTTCTAGGTTTGAAAATTCTTCTTGTAATATATTAATATGCTTTGATGTTTTGTTTTTTAGGTCTTCTATCTCAGAGATAGATTTTCCATACTTTAATTCATGATAAAGTGAATTAATATTTTGTTTAATCAATTGGATTTCTTTATTTAATTCAATTTGTTTTTTTTCTGTTTCTGCTTTTTTTGTTTCTAAGCTTGAGACGTTTGATCCAACTAAATAGAACTCTTTTCTTTGTTTTTCAAGTAAGTCAAATTTTTCACTAAGTATTTTTTGTTTATCGTGCCTTTTTTTTATTTCTGGAGAATTTGCTTTAATTTTTGAGATCTCTTCTCCAAGTGCTCCAATTTTCTCTTTTAGGGAAATAATCTTCTCTTTTCCTTGATTTACTCTTGTGGTATAGTTTTCTTGTCTTACATTTAGTCCTGCAAGCTCAATTTTTAAGTCTGAAATTTCTTTTAATAAAATATCTTGTTCATTATCTGTTGAGTATTGAATTTTTTTACTAATTATTTTTATTTTGTTCTCTAAATCTTCGATTTTTCCTCTTTTTTCTAGAATTTCTTTTTTTGTTTTTGTATTTTCTGTTTCATGGTTTTCTATAGATTTATCAACTTCCCAGATTTCTTTTTCCTTTTCCTTTATATTCTTTGAAATTAATGTTGCCTTACATTTTTTTATGGTTTCTTCTAATTTTTGAAATGACATTGCTTCTTGTCTTTCTTTATCTAAATTTCTAAGATAAGAATTTTTTTCTTTGAGTATAGCTTCCACTTCTTTTAATTTTTCTTCAGTTTTTTCTAATTCTCTAATGGATTTTATTTTTCTTATCTCATAGATTGAAATTCCTGCAACTTCTTCAATTATTTTTCTTTTTTCTTCAGATGTTGCTTTAACTAAGGACTGAATTTCTCCTTGGAGGACTATGTTAAAACCATTTGGATCTATTCCTCCTTGCGCAAGAGTTTCTAGTAGCTCTTGTCTTGTTTTTGTTTGATTGTTTATTTTATAAATAGAGAGTCCATTTTTTCTTACTATTCTTTTTATAACTAGCTCTTTTGAGTCTATTGAGAAAGTGTTATTAGAGTTGTCAAAAGCAATCTCTACTGAAGCTTCTAAGGAACCTTTGTAAATTTTATTTCCAGTAAATAGAAGATTTGCGGCTTTTGCTGCTCTAATAGATTTTATTGAAAGTCTTCCAAGAACAAAACAGAGAGCGTCTGTGATATTTGATTTTCCTGACCCATTTGGGCCGACAATAACATTCATTGAGTTTTCTAGTGGTATTTCTGTTTTTCTAGCAAATGATTTGAATCCATGCATTACAACTCTTTTTATATAGGTCATGGGGCTTAAAGGAAAAAGGGGTTTTTAAGAATTTGTAGTGAGATTTAGAAAGTTTTATAAATAATATATATATATTTTAATGAGAGATAGTTTAGGAAAGAAATCTAATCTTTTTAGTATTCTTAGTATACTCTTTTTGATTTTAGTGTTTGTTTCTCCTTTTTTTTAGGTAATTATGCAAATTGGATAGCTTTTATTTTTTCAATTCTTGGTTTAGTTTCTTCGATTATTCAGATTAGGAAGAATAGGAATATTTTTGCAATTATAATCTTAATAGTTTCTATTTTAGTCTTTCTTTTAGTTTTATTGGTTGTTATAATGCCTTATATTTGGACATATTCTGTTATTCCTTCTACTAAAGAAAAGTTGGGTGCTGTGCCTGAATGTCTTGAAGCGAGTACTAGTTATAAAATAGAAAGTGTTTGTAAAGATTCAGAAGGGATTCATGTAAAAATCTCTGGCAGTCTTAGTGAACTTGGAATAGATAAAGGATATTTTGTGATTGACGGTGTAAGACAATCTATAAAAAGCATAAATAGGGATATATTAATAGAGGATACTGGAAATACTTTGTCATTTGGACCAATAGACTCGTCTGGACAAAAATGTCAACTTAGTTTTCCTGTCCAAATAAATAATTGTTAAAATAAAAATGGAAAAATTACATCCTGGAGCAAAATGGATTTTTAGAATTCAAGGGTATTTTGGATCTATTCCTATTTTAATTGTACTCGTTTATCTTATTTCAACTATTATTACTCTTTCTTCTGTTTTTAGGAGTTCTTTTAGTCTCACTTCTTTGATTAAATCTAGTTTTGTTTTTGTAATAATCTTTATTGCAATAATTTTAATTATAATCTTTTCAGAGATATATGCAAGAATGGCTTATAATAGGTGGTTTTATGAATTTGGACATGATGGTTTGAAATTAGAAAGGGGAATCATCTGGAAGAGATATTCTAATATAC
>Ga0209541_10014871_pt1 | contig 11695 bp, 6 predicted proteins | sample RifCSPlowO2_01_FD_184027 | JGI IMG/M metagenome (GOLD analysis project Ga0209541, IMG submission 184027) | Groundwater microbial communities from Rifle, Colorado - Rifle CSP2_plank lowO2_0.1 (SPAdes) (version 2) | ecosystem: Environmental > Aquatic > Deep subsurface > Groundwater | place: Rifle...
AAGGGCTGTCAAAAGATATATTGTTTGGAGAAGAGTAGTCGCTATGTCGACCTCCGGGCTCAGCAAGTGTAGCCTGGGTGAAGCGAAGCGAAACCCAGGATGAAAGCCCTGGGTTTCACTCGCTTTGCTCGTTCCACCCAGGCTACGTTACTCAGCGGTCGGTGACAACATCTCATCAAATGCGTATAATGCCGTTTAATTCATATCTGAAATCAAGGACTTATTATGATCAATGCTAAACACATGCGCGCTGTCGATGGCAACGAAGCCGTGGCCAATGTGGCCTACAAGGTAACCGAAATTAGTGCGCTATATCCCATTACACCGGCTTCACCGATGGGTGAGCATGCGGATCAATGGGCTGCTGATGGTGTCAAAAATATTTGGGGGATGGTTCCTGAAGTTGTCGAGATGCAAAGTGAAGGAGGCGCGAGTGCCACCTTACACGGGTTAGTGCAAACGGGTGCGCTTGCGACGACATATACAGCATCGCAAGGGTTGTTGCTCATGTTGCCGTCGATGTATAAAATGGCGGGCGAATTATTGCCGCTTGTTATTCATGTGGCGGCGCGATCTTTAGCGGTTCAAGCGTTATCGATTTTTGGTGATTTTTCGGATGTGATGGCGGTGCGTCAAACCGGGTTTGCGATGTTGGCATCGAGCAACGTGCAAGAAGCGCAAGACTTAGCGTTAATTGCGCATGCAGCGACGTTAGAAGCAACCGTTCCCTTTATACATTTCTTTGAAGGCTTTCGCATCAGTCATGAAATCAGCAAAATTGAGCTGTTATCCGATGAAGAAATGCGCGCGATGATGGATGATGAATTAGTGTTAGCGCAACGTCGCCATGCCTTAGATCCTGATCGTGCAGTGATGCGTGGTACGTCGCAAAATCCGGATGTGTATTTTCAAGGTCGTGAGAGCGTTAATCCCTGTTATGTAAAAGTACCGGAGATTATCGAACGTATGCTACAGAAGTTTGAAAAAATCACCGGTCGACATTATGATTTAGTTTCTTATGAAGGTGCGCCGGATGCAGATCGTGTGATGGTGATGATGGGTGCCGGTGCGGAAACAGTGTATGAAACCGTTACGCATTTAAATCAACAGGGCGAAAAATTAGGGTTGTTACGGATTCGCTTATTTAGACCTTTCCCAAAATTTTATTTTCTTAAACTTATTCCAAAAACGGTTAAGTCTATCGCCGTATTGGATCGTACCAAAGAGCCGGGATCGGTTGGCGAACCTTTATACCAAGATGTCGTGACCACATTGACCGAAAGCAAAATGACACCACAGGTCATCGGCGGGCGTTATGGGTTGTCGTCAAAAGAATTTACACCCGCGATGGTTAAAGCCATTTTTGATGAGCTGAAAAAAGAAACGCCCAAAAATCATTTTACCATTGGTATTCATGATGATGTCTCGCACACCAGTTTAGATTATGATGAAACGTTTCAAATATTACCGGAAGGCATGTGTCGCTGTATTTTCTTTGGTTTGGGTGCGGATGGTACAGTGGGCGCCAATAAAAATTCTATTAAAATTATTGCGGATGAAACCGATAATTATGCGCAAGGTTATTTTGTATATGATTCTAAAAAATCGGGATCACGCACGGTTTCGCATTTACGATTTGGTCCGCATCCGATTCATTCGCCGTATTTGGTGCAATCGGCAGATTTTGTCGGCGTGCATCAGTTTAATTTTTTAGAAAAGACAGATGTGCTAAAAACCGCGCGTGTGGGAGCCACATTGTTAATCAATAGTCCGTATGCATATGACAAGGTGTGGGCGGAAATTCCCGGGCCTGTTCAACAAAAGATTATTGATAAAAAAATTAAAGTTTACGTGGTCAATGCCTATAAAATTGCCGATGAAACGGGGATGGGCTCGCGTATTAATACCATTATGCAAACCTGTTTTTTTGAGTTAACCAAAGTATTATCGCCCGAAAAAGCCATTGCAAAAATCAAAGAAACGATTCAAAAAACCTATTGTTGCAAAGGTCAATCGATTGTCGATAAAAACTTTGCAGCGGTCGATCAGGCGTTATCGCATTTGTTTGAGGTGGAAGTGCCGAGCGCCGTGAGTGCAAGCGCTAAGCCGTTGCCACCGGTGGTGAGTGATAAAGCGCCGGCGTTTGTAAAAGACGTGACGGCGGTTTTAATGGCCGATCGCGGCGATGAATTACCCGTCAGTAAAATGCCGGTGGATGGCACATTTCCAATGAGCACAACGCGGTGGGAAAAACGCAATGTATCAATGGATGTGTCTGATTGGAATCCCGAGATTTGTATTCAATGTGGACGTTGTTCGTTTGTGTGTCCGCACGCCGTGATTCGTGTGAAGCGATTTGGTGAAGAGCAATTAAAAGGTGCACCCAAAGAATTTAAATATGCAAAAGCAAAAAACGCCGGCGAAGAATGTTTTTCATTGCAAGTTTATATTGAAGATTGTACGGGTTGTGGATTATGTTGCGAAGCGTGTCCCGTAAAAGATAAAGAGCGCGAAGGGAAGAAAGCCATTAATATTACGTCGAAGGCGCCGATCTTAGAAAAAGAAAAAAAGAATATCGAATTTTTTGAGACGATTAATAATATGGATCGTGCCAAGATGGATATGAGCACATTGCCGGGCGTGCAATATGCGGATGCCTTGTTTGAATTTTCGGGCGCTTGTGCAGGTTGTGGCGAAACACCTTATTTAAGCTTGTTAACGCGATTGTTTGGCGAGCGCATGTTGGTCGCGAATGCGACGGGGTGTTCATCTATTTATGGTGGCAATTTGCCGACAACGCCGTGGGCGACTAATTCAAAAGGGCAGGGTCCTGCTTGGAATAATTCATTATTTGAAGATAATGCGGAGTTTGGATTTGGATTTCGTTTGTCGGCGGATCAATTAGCGGCGCAGGCAAAAATTTTATTAAAAGAATTTGCGTCGACATTGGGCGATATCTTGGTGGATAAGTTAATTGCGCATGCGAATGACAATGATGAAGCGGAAATTGCGAAACAACGCGATCGCGTGGCCGCTTTAAAATCTAAATTAAAAGACGTTAATGATATGCGCGCTAAACATTTGTTAACGATTGCGGATAATTTAGTGAAACGCAGCGTGTGGTTAATCGGCGGTGATGGTTGGGCATATGACATTGGTTATGGTGGATTAGATCATGTACTTGCGGCTGGTCGTGATGTGAATGTGTTAGTGTTGGATACGGAAGTGTATTCAAATACTGGTGGACAAGCGTCAAAAGCAACGCCGCGCGGTGCCGTTGCAAAATTTGCCGCAGCGGGTCGTAAAACGCCGAAAAAAGATTTAGCCATGATGGCAGTGATATATGGCAATGTGTATGTGGCGCAAATTGCGATGGGTGCAAATATGCCGCAAACGTTAAAGGCGATGCTCGAAGCGGAAAGTTATCCGGGTTCCTCGATTATTATTGCCTATAGTCATTGTATTGCGCATGAATATAATTTGCGTCTCGGGCTCAATCAACAAAAACTTGCCGTGGAAAGTGGTGCTTGGCCGTTGTTCCGATACGATCCACGACGAGAGGCAGAAAAATTGAATCCATTCGTTTTGGACTCCAAGGCGCCGAGCATTCCCATGCAAGATTACATGTATAACGAAGGTCGTTTTAAGAGTTTAGTCGGGCATTATCCAGACGCTGCTACAGCGTTATTAAAAGAAGCGCAAGCAGATGCCGATCGACGCTGGGCGTTATATGAGTATTTGGCGAAACGTGAGTTTTGAGTAAGCGCGTAGGTTGGTGCTCTCGCGCATGCGAAGCCCAACCTACCACGCTATACAGCGAAAAGAGGTGTAAATGAGTAACGATTCACAGGTGGCAATGCTTTTAAAAGATTTTTTTAAAATCAGTCATATCAATTCACATTTTCCAAAACACGTGCTCGTTCGTGCAAAATATAGTTTGGAAGAAGATCTAGTACGCAATATCAATTTATCTGTAGAGGGTAGCGAGTTACATATCAAGTCGAATGTTTTGGAGCCAGGTCATGGGTCTTTTTCAGTGTTTATTTCGATAGAAGATGGGGGCTTTAATGATGTATGTACTTGTCATGCGCGTTTTCGATGCGAACATGTTGCGGCCACCTTACTGACTGTCCATAAAAATTTTTCTCAGAAAACGTCGACAGAGGTTGAGGTTTTGCAACTTGAACCACGCACACGGCAATGGCTAGATGCGTTGGACAAGGTTCCCAACGAAAATGTTATGCTGACGAAAGAGACTGAAGAACATCTTTTTTATGTTTTAGATGTTGATGCTACGATGTCGATGGTTAAGATCAAAACCTGTCTCGCCAAAAAACTAAAAAAAGGGGGATTTGGTCGCGCCAAAGCGTTTAAAGCCAATAGTGAAAAAAAACGTGCCATGCTAAACGAAGTGGATTTTAGCATTATTGCGAGATTACGTTTTATCGGTGATAATTTTTATTATCGTGCCATGGATGGAGAGTATCTATTAGGACGTGATACGGGATCTCCTCTACTTCAAGAGATTATCAATACGGGTCGTTGTTATTTTCAAGATACGACAGGAGAACCGTTGTCATTAGGCGACAGAAAAAAATTAGATTTGAATTGGGAAATGAGAAAAGAAAATAATGGTTCTCAATATCTTCAATGTTTTGTTGATGGACAAGCGGTAAAACTATTATTATTTGAGCCTTTTTGGTATCTCGATATCATTCATCATCGCGTTGGCTTAGTCGATACCCCATTATCTTCTGCGGTTGTTCAAGCATTATTGAAAGCGCCAGATGTTTTACCTTTGGAGGCGCCGGTGGTGAGTCAGTTTTTAGAGAAAAAACAGATTGCCTTGCCTGCGCCCAAAACTTTTCCCAAAAAGATCGTTAACGCGCTAACACCTCAAGGTATTTTATGTATGTCGACGATTTTAGGACAACATGGAAATTGTTATTGGCAAAAAACCAGGATTGGTATTGTTGAATTGAATATTCAATATGGGGATTGGATATTTCATCCGTCAGAAAAAAAAGACACACTCCGTTGTTTTGAAGATGGATATATTACGGAGATCAAACGTGATATTGAGCGTGAGAAAGAGTTACAAACAAAATTTGAATTGATTGCGGCACTACCAAAAATAAATGATTTTCTTATAGAACATCGGTTGACGTATGGGCACTATAGCCCTGATAGCACAGAAGGCTATGCGATTGCAGATGAAAAACACGAAGAAGCAGGCTACCAGTTTATCAATATAAAAATACCTCAATTGCGCCAGGCAGGGTTTTCAGTCGTTTATGAGAAAGAATTTTTGTTTTTGCCGACGATTGATATTGACGAGTGGTATACGGAGATTGATGAGAACGAGGGAAACGATTGGTTTAATTTAGATTTAGGAATTATCGTTGGCACTAAAAAAGTGAATATGTTACCTATATTAGCGGAGATTCTTTCTCATCCTGAAGAAGATATGGTGGATCAAGGCCAAGAAGGTTTGTTGGTCAGATTAGAAGATGGCCAGGTTGCTAAATTACCGATTGAGCGTGTGAAGAAAATGCTGAGCATTGTCAAGGAATTTTATCGTGAAAAAGATTATGATCCTGAAAAAGGTCTGCGTGTTTCGAAAAGACGACTGACATTGATCATCGAAATGCAACAAGCTTTTGCCGCAGCGCAGTTGCGTTGGTTTGGAGGCGATCGGTTGCGTCAAATCGCAGACAAACTGATTCATTTTGAACGCATTGAGCCTGCAATAATTCCTGATACCTTTCAAGGCACCTTACGACCCTATCAGCAAATGGGAGTCAATTGGCTACAATTTCTGCGTGAATATGATTTTTCGGGTATTTTAGCGGATGAGATGGGACTGGGTAAAACAATACAATTGTTGGCGCATTTGTTGATTGAGAAAAAAGCGGGGCGTTTGACAAAACCGGCTTTAGTGATTGCACCGACTAGCTTAGTCGTGAATTGGCGATTAGAAACAGAACGATTTGTACCGGAATTATCTTTAGTAACATTGCATGGGGATGAGCGCAAAAAATACTTTAATGAGTTGAGTCACTATGATTTAATTTTAACAACTTACCCGTTAATTGTTCGAGATAAAGATGATTTATTGGCGAGTGAGTATTCTTTTGTTATTTTGGATGAAGCGCAATATATCAAAAATCGTCAAGCTAAAGTGACGCAAATAGTGCAGCAACTCAGGGCAAAACATCGGCTGTGTCTCACAGGCACTCCCATGGAAAATCATTTAGGCGAGTTATGGTCGCAGTTTCATTTTTTAATGCCAGGATTGTTAGGTAATGCAACTGAATTTGCTTCGCGGTTTAGGTACCCGATAGAAAGAAGACAAGATCTCTCTGTGCAACGGTCTTTAAATGCGCGCATTAAACCTTTTATGCTTCGGCGCAGCAAAGCAGCCGTCATGAAAGAATTGCCCCAAAAAACCGAGATTATTCAAACTGTGGAATTAAGCGATAAACAACGTGATTTATACGAAACGATCCGTTTAGCGATGCATAATCGCATCAAGTCAGCCATTGACAAAAATGGCATTGAACGTTGCCAAATTATTATTTTAGATGCCTTATTAAAATTACGACAAGTGTGTTGCGATCCGCGTCTGGTTAAATTATCGAGCGCACAGAAGATAACAGAGTCGTCGAAGTTAGATGCATTAATGGAAATGCTGGAAGAATTGCATAGTGAAAACAAACGTATTTTATTGTTCTCTCAGTTTACGTCCATGTTGGAATTAATTGAAGTAAGACTGAATGAAAGTCATATTCAATATGTAAAATTAACGGGACAAACCAAGGATCGCGCGACGCCTATCAAAACATTTCAGGCAGGGAAAATTCCGGTGTTTTTAATCAGTTTGAAAGCGGGCGGTGTGGGTTTGAATTTAACAGCGGCGGATACAGTGATTCATTACGATCCCTGGTGGAATCCTGCCGTTGAACAGCAAGCGACGGATCGCGCACATCGCATTGGCCAAGATAAGGCGGTGTTCGTGTACAAGTTTATCACCTCTGGAACGGTCGAAGAAAAAATCATTGAGTTACAAAAAAAGAAAAAAGGGTTAATCGATTCATTGTTTAGTGAGTCGCATCATGATAAGTTACAGCTCACGAAATCAGATTTAGATAATTTATTTTCGCCTGTGTAGATGTTTTTTTAGAGCGCTTGGAGCATGCGCTCAGCCCAACCTACGCGCTATTTCTCTTATTCGCGAGATCCATTTTTAGATAAATAATTGCATATTCTGAGAATTAGTCGTATAATTTCTAATGACAATTTCGAATTGGTGAGCTTATTTCTCAGCAGACATGAGACCTAGGGAGTATATATGTTGTTCGATCGTGTTTTACAATTAAAACTGACCGATAAAAAATCTGCTTTTTTATGGGGTGCTCGCCAAACCGGCAAATCGACCTACTTAAAAGAGAAATTTGCAGAATCCATTCGTTATGATTTGTTAAAAACCGATCTTCGATTGCGACTCGAAAATAAGCCGTATCTATTTCGGGAAAGATCTTGGCAAATCATACAAAACAACCATATCCCATTATCGTTGATGAAATACAAAAAGTCCCTGCATTATTGGATGAGATTCATTGGTTAATTGAGAATACATCTGCGCAATTCTTGCTATGTGGATCGAGTGCGCGTAAATTAAAACGCGCAGGTTCCAATTTATTAGGCGGACGGGCGTTGCGTTATCATTTTTTCCCATTGGTGTATCCTGAAATACCCAATTTTAATTTGTTAACGGCATTACAAAATGGTTTAGTGCCTTCTCATTATCTTGCTGAAGATGTTCAAGCATTATTTGAATCCTATGTAGTGGATTATTTAAATGAAGAAATTATGATAGAAGGGTTAGTCCGTCATTTGCCCTCTTTTTCGCGATTTTTGGATAGTATGGGTTTTAGTCATGGTCAGCTGATTAATTATTCGAATATTGCGCGTGATTGTGGTGTGAGCGCAAACACAGTCGAAAATTTTTATCAAATTCTTGTTGATACTTTATTAGGGTATTTCATTCCACCGTATCATAAAAAAGTGAAACGAGATATTATTAGTAAAACACCTAAGTTTTATTTATTTGATGTGGGGATTGCTAATTATTTAACGAGAAGATCGGTGGTAGAATTACGGGGGGCGGCAGCAGGTCATGCCTTCGAACATTTTATTTTAATGGAATTACTTGCTTATAATGGATTATGTAAAAAACGACATGATATTACGTATTGGCGAACGAAAACGGGATTAGAAGTGGATTTTGTTTTAAATGATGCAGAGGTCGCCATTGAAGTGAAGATTGATCGGGTTGTGCATCAGCAGGATCTTAAGGGATTAATTGCATTTTGTGAGGAGCATCATCCGAAGAAAGCATTCGTAGTGAGTCAGGATGAACGACCCCGTATTTTAACTATTAACGATAAAACGACCATCAGGATACTGCCTTGGAAAGAATTTTTAGACCAGTTATGGCGTCATGATATTGTGTAATGTTACATGTTAGAATGTAAATAAACGTGAAATCAGCCAGCGTAGCGCGGTAGGTTGGGCTGAATGCGCTCAGCCCAACCTACGAGCTCGCAGCCTAACCTACGAGCTTGTCCGGAACCCGCGTTATTTAAGTGAAAAACGTGAATAATATCACGATATTGCTATGAATAACGTGAAGTCAGAGAAATAAAGAGCTATAATAGGGAAAATAATGTATTGCGGGGAGCAAAATGGAACGAACTATTACACATCAATTACTCGCTTGGAAACAGTCAAAGCGGCGTAAGCCTTTAGTATTGGAGGGCGCGCGTCAGGTTGGAAAAACATACAGCGTTCTTCATTTTGGTGAAAATGAATACAAAAATATAGTCAATCTCAACTTTGAAACCCATCCCCGATTGTGTACGATATTTGAGTCTAATCTGAACATCGATCGTATTATCGAAGAGCTGCAAGCTTTTGCTAAACAGGAGATCATTAAAGGCGAGACGCTCCTGTTTTTGGATGAAATCCAGGCTTGCCCACATGCCTTGACCTGCTTGAAATATTTCAAGGAGAAAGCAAACGATTATCACATTATTGCAGCAGGTTCCCTGCTAGGTGTTCAGCTTGCTAAAAGCAAGAGTTTCCCCGTTGGCCAAGTGAATCTTCTAAAGATGTATCCGCTTACTTTTTTAGAATTTCTCAATGCGATCGGCGAACATCACTTAAGCCAATTGCTTCAGAATAAAAGCGATAGAGAACCTTTGTCGGATTTGCTGCACAGTGAGTTAGTGCAGTTTCTGAAACGTTATTATTTGATTGGAGGAATGCCAGAAGCGGTTGATGTTTACGCTCATCACAAAGACTTTGCCTTAGTGAGAGAGGTGCATCATGAAATTCTCGCCACTTACATGAAAGATTTTTCGAAACATGCGGTACCGTCAGAAGTGATGCGAATTACTGCGGTTTGGGATACACTGCCCGCACAATTAGCGAGAGCACACAAGAAGTTTATTTATTCCATTCTCTCTTCATCGGCGCGAGCGAGGGAATACGAAAGTGCGATTAATTGGTTGAAAACGGCGGGTCTTGTTCATAAAGCACATCAGCTGCAATCATTAAAACTTCCGCTCAATGCCTACATTGATCATCAAGCATTTAAGCTCTATATGCTAGATGTAGGGTTGCTTGCTACAAAATCAGATTTAAATTACGCTATGTTGATTGAAGGAAACCGGTTATTCACTGAGTTCAAAGGCGCACTGACTGAAAATTATGTGGCACAACAGTTAACAGCAACAGGATATGATCTCTATTATTGGGTGAGCGGTAATAAAGCGGAAGTTGATTTTATCGTAAAGCACGATGATCAACTCATTCCCCTCGAGGTCAAGGCTGAGGTTAACACAAAAAGCAAAAGCCTCTCTGTATATAAAAAACAGTGTCATCCTAGCTATGCTGTCAAAACCTCTTTAAAAAATATCCATCAACGAGGTAACACGATTGAATGGCCACTGTACCTCATTGAAAGACTGGTGGTTCATGATGGTTTTGGGACCCGAACACCAAGCTCATTTGAATAGAAATCAGTTTGCTGAAAATTACCATGAAAAGGATATGCATGATCCATTCATCTCTTATTTCACAATCCATCGATAATGCTTTGCCAGAAGATGTTTTGCGGGTTCGCGAAATATTATTCAAAGCGTATGAGCTGCAAGGCTTAACGTTATCGGATGTCGCAGCATTGATGAATGTGAAACGTCCAGAATTATTAAACGAATTATTTCATGCGGCATCCGACATTAAAGAAAAAATTTATGGAGATCGACTCGTTTTGTTTGCGCCATTATATATTTCTAATGTGTGCGTGAACGAATGTGTGTATTGCGCGTTTCGCAAAGAGAATAAATTATTAAGGCGTTGTACCTTAACAAAAGATCAATTGATACAAAATGTCAAAGCGCTGATTGATCAGGGTCAAAAACGTTTATTATTGGTGGCGGGCGAGGGCGTCACGCTGTCAACTCTGTTAGAGGCAATTGAAACGACGTATGCGACTAAAAATAATCACGGTGAAATTCGGCGCATCAATGCCAATGTCGCGCCACTGACGCTGGATGAGTTTAAACGATTAAAAGCAGCGCAGATTGGCACCTATCAATTATTCCAAGAAACTTATCACCGCGAAACATATAAACAGGTTCACACGCATGGCCCAAAATCTGATTATGATGGGCGAATGGCGGCGATTGATCGCGCGATGCAGGCGGGTATTGATGATGTGGGGATAGGTGCATTATTGGGTTTGTATGATTGGCGATTTGAATTGTTGGCGTTATTGCAGCATGCGGAGTATTTAGAAAAAACTTTCGGTGTGGGACCTCATACGATTAGTGTGCCGCGATTAGAGTCGGCGCTCGGGATGACGTATGTTTCAAAACACAGGGTGTCTGATCAGGATTTTTTAAAACTCGTTGCGATTTTACGATTAGCGGTTCCGTATACCGGCATTATTTTATCAACGCGTGAATCACCACATATTCGCAGGCAAGCCTTGGCGTTAGGCGTGTCGCAAATTTCAGCGGGCAGTCGCACGAATCCCGGTGGCTATACGGATGATGACGGACAGGCGAATCAATTTGAATTGGGGGATCATCGAAGCTTAGATGAAGTCATTTATGATGTGATTTCGATGGGTTATTTGCCGAGTTTTTGCACCAGCTGTTATCGATTAGGTCGTACCGGCGAGCATTTTATGGAATTAGCAAAGCCGGGCGCGATCAAAGAAAAATGCTCGCCCAATGCATTGCTGACTTTTCAAGAATATTTAAGTGATTATGCGTCTGCTAAAACACGTCAATTGGGAGAGCTATTAATTCAACAACAATTGCAGTTGATGACTGGTTCAAAACGCCAGTTTGTTCAAACACTGCTTAATCGGGTTAAAGTGCATGAGCATGACGTGTATATTTAATAGGGGCTGGCGTCGGTCTCAGCTCAGAGATTTTTGCATCGTCATCCCGGAAAATGCGAAGCATTTATCCGGAATGACGAGGAAAAAAAGAACCGTCATCCCGGAAAATGCGAAGCATTTATCCGGGATCCAGGGAATATATTTCTGGATTCCGGATATTCCGCCTGCGGCGGAATTCCGGAATGACGGTGCTTCTCGCGCAACAATTCCGGAATGACG
>Ga0209541_10014874_pt1 | contig 11692 bp, 10 predicted proteins | sample RifCSPlowO2_01_FD_184027 | JGI IMG/M metagenome (GOLD analysis project Ga0209541, IMG submission 184027) | Groundwater microbial communities from Rifle, Colorado - Rifle CSP2_plank lowO2_0.1 (SPAdes) (version 2) | ecosystem: Environmental > Aquatic > Deep subsurface > Groundwater | place...
CCCTTCAACTTCTATTTTTCCTTGTCTAGGCTTAATCTCTGAAATTTTATCCATGTTTACTCTGCTCTAATAATTACTTTATAAAACTTTTGGCTAACAATTTTTAGATTTTGTATACCCTTTAGGAATTTCTTTAAAGCACTTTACTTCCTTAACTCTTAATTGAGTAGTTTTCTTGCAGCCACAATCATAATAGGTTTTAGAGTTCTTGCTTGCAACATATTTAGTGCCTTCTTCACATCCTAGCACAATGCATGTATCTCTCTGCTCTATCCCCCACAAACCAATTTTTTTATCCATTGCCTCTCTTTCTAATAAAGCAAATTCTTCAGTATACTGGGTATTAGGTTCTATACTAAGAGTTTTAGCATACCCATTTTCCATTAAATAGGAATTAACAAATAATCCATCAACATAAACATATCTTAAGTCTCTCCCATACTTGTCTTTATCCTGTCTATCCCTTACAAGCAAAACAGTTTTGTTAAAAACTAGTTTTCTTAGTTCATCTTTAGCCTCTTTATAATAATCTTCATTTATTTCAGGAGTGTTAATACCTAGCATCCTCACGTGAATTCCCTCTTCCAGCTCAAAAGTATCTCCATCAATTACGTCAACAACTAAACTTTTCTCACCTTCCAAAACCGCATTTCCAGAAACATCATCTTTAGAGCACCCAATTAAAAATAAAAATAAGATAACAAAGCTAATTTTTATTAATCCACTCAATTTCATCTTCATTAAGTTCAAGTTCATTAATGAAATCTCTTTCTTTTAATAAAGGTTTGTAAAAATTAAATTCTTTAAAAGCTTTCTTAGAAGAGGTGTGGGTAACTTTCCCAAGCTTCTCAGAAATTGACTTTTTCCTTAAGTTTTTGTTATTCCAAATCCACTTCTTAAGAATTCTCGAATTTCTAGAATACACTACTTGTCCTGGTTTTTTTTCTTTTTTAGCTAGACCAACCCCCAAAGACATGAAAATTCTCCTGTATACCAAAAATCGGTAATATTGTCTCTTAATGATTCTTCCATTAAAGACATCAGCTTTACTTAAGGAATCAAAACAAGAAGCAAGAGCTTCTCCATTATACTCTTTAGGGCAATTTTCCTCAATCCACAAACTAATCTCATCTAAATCTTCTTGTAAAGAATCAAAAACATTAGAAATGTCTTTTGGGTTTTTACTTTTAAAAAGAACTTTCAAAGCATTATCGATATCTTGGCTCATGTCTCTAGAGAGAAAGTTAGTATCACTAAACTCTTTGTATCTAAAAAACTCTAAATCAATTAATGCAGCCCTTGCATCTCCATTGCTTTTGATAGCTAAACTCTTTAAAAGATCTTCTTTAATGTTTAAGCTTTCTTTTCTAGAAACATCTTTCAAGAATTCAAATAAAACCTTATAAGCTAAAGGCTCAAAAGAAATAACTTTACAAAATTTTTTTAAGGAAGAAAAGTTTTTTGATTGCTCATCATTACAGGTTAAAATAACAGGAAAAGAGCTTTCTTTTATTATGTCTGTAATGGCATTTAACCCTCCCCTATCTGCATTTCCAGCAAAACCTTCAATTTCATCAATAAGAATTAGCTTGCCATTATAAAACAAGCTTTGTTGCGATGATGCGCTCCCTAAAAAATTTATAATTCCCTCTTTATTCCTAATCTCTCCTGAATTGCTTTCAACAATCTCATAATTAAGTTCCTTTGCAAGGGCATAAACACTTGAAGTTTTTCCAGTTCCACTTTTGCCTAAAAGAATAACAGGCTTTTTACTCTTAATACAGCTCTTTAGCTCATTTATGGCAGAATCTTGACCGATTATATCTTGAGTCTTTTTTGGCTTATACTGGTCTATTAACAACATTTTCTTTTAAAAAAGGCACAATGCCTTTAGAGTAATTATGAAATTCAGGATATACTTTATTAACCTCACTCCAAATGTAATCTAAATCTTCTATCCTTTTTTCCATCTTATAGTCTTTATGCAACTTTTCTAAAACTCTCCTTTCTATCAATAAAACAGGAAAATGTACCTTATAATCATGGTCCCCATTAATTAAATTAATTGTCTTGGCAGCATTTTTAAAATTCTGAGCTAGCAAAATATGTGTTAGCTCATGAACAAAAATAGCAAGAAGCTTGTCCTTACTTTTCTCAAATTTTATTGTAAATGGATGCGAGATAGATTCGTAAAGCATAGAGCTTACAACAAAACAATCAATCTCTCTGTTAAACTTTAGTTTAGAAACTTTTTCTATTTCTTTTATAATCTTGTTTCCATTAGAACTCCAAAAAGTTCTTACAGAGCTGAGGAAATCCTGAGATTTCTTTGCATCAGTCTCGTTTCCAATCATCTCACTAAGCATCATGTCATATGCGCTTGAATATTCAAAATTGATTTTCATTTTTTGCAAAAACTTGCTATTAAAGCCTCCATCTGTAAGAACTCATCACTTCCCTCTACCATTCTAAACTCTATTTCCCCGCATTTTTCAGTTAGTAATAATTTCTTTGTATCATCAATTTGCAAATTCCAAATTTCTTTTTGAATCTGTTTAATCATATCAAGACCATTTAATCCATCTCTAAGCATAGCATTTAACAATAAGTCTCTAGACTTAATAAATTCTCCTTTTAGAGCCAAATTTAAAATATTTTGAACTTCTTTTGGATCAGTATAACTCGCAACTTTATAAATCAGTTCAGAAGTAATATGTTTTTCAACAGAAGCGCAGCTTTGTAATATGTTTCCTAACCTTCTAACATCTCCCCCACAAAGTTCAAAAAGAGAATCAACAGCACTTTCATCTACTTTCAATTTTTCATGCTTTGCTATGTTTGTAATAATCTCTTTAACATCATTTTTATCTAAGGACCTAAATCTGAAAACACTGCATCTGCTCTGTATAGGGTCAATAATTTTGCTTGAATAATTACAGCTTAATATAAATCTGCAAGTGCTTGAATACTGCTCCATTGTCCTTCTTAATGCCTGTTGGGCATCTCTTGTCAAAGAATCACCCTCATCTAATAAAATAATCTTAAAAGGAGCATTCCCAATGGATTTTGTTCTGGCAAAATCTTTGATAGTGTTCCTAACAACATCAATTCCCCTGTCATCTGAGGCATTCAATTCCAGGAAGTTTTCTCTCCAGTTTTCACCATAAAGCTCTTTTGCTATAATCAAAGAAACAGAAGTCTTTCCCACTCCTGCAGGCCCGGCAAGGAGCATATTAGGCACATTCTTATTTTCAACAAATGCCTGTATTCTTTTAACAATCTCTTTCTGTCCTTTAAACTCATCAAACTTTCTAGGCCTATATTTTTCCACCCATACAGAACTATCCATATAACCTGAAATAGCTCAAATTTTATAAAGATTTGTTAAAAAAGAAAAAGCTTTATAATAACTAATCTGTATACAATAAACATGATCTTATCTTCACAAATTATTATTTCTATTATCTAATTACTTAGAGGTCTCTTATGATAAACCTTATAAAAACTAACACTAAAGGAAGTATAAAATGTACAAACCCATTGAATTAGAAAAAGAAATATTAGAATTCTGGAAAAAAAACAAGGTATTTGAAAAATTAAGAAAGCAGAATCAGAAAAATAAGAGATTTTCATTTTTTGATGGGCCTATAACCGCAAACAATCCTATGGGTGCCCATCATGCTTGGGGTAGAACCTACAAGGATTTATTCCAAAGATTTAAGGCAATGCAGGGGTTTGACCAAAGATACCAAAATGGTTTTGATTGCCAAGGCTTATGGATAGAAGTAGAGGTTGAAAAGAACTTGGGTTTCAATTCAAAAAAAGACATAGAAAATTTTGGATTGGATAAATTTTCAAAAGAATGCAGAAAAAGAGTTGAAAAATTCTCAAAAATCCAGACAGAGCAATCAATCAGGCTGGGCCAATGGATGGATTGGGAAAATTCTTATTATACATTAACAGACAATAACATAGAGCACATTTGGCATTTCTTAAAAAAGTGTCATGAAAAAAAGTGGTTAGTAAAAAACACAAGAGTTATGCCCTGGTGTTATAGATGCGGAACTTCTTTATCTCAGCATGAACTAGCAGATTCCTACAAAGAGATGGAGCATACAGCAGTATATGTTAAGTTTCCAATAAAAGATAAAAGAAATGAATTTCTGTTAATCTGGACAACAACCCCCTGGACTTTAACATCAAATGTTGCAGCAGCAGTAAATCCTGATTTAGATTATGTAAAAATAAAACAAGGATATGAATTTTATTACCTATCTGAAAAAACATCATCAAAGCTCAAAGAACATTTTGATATAATTGAAAAATTTAAAGGAAAGAAATTACTAGGCTTGGAATATGATGGCCCTTTTGATTACCTTCCAGCGCAAAAAAACATAATCCATAAAGTAGTAGCATGGAGTGAGGTGGGTGAAGAAGAGGGAACAGGAATTGTTCACATCGCCCCAGGTTGTGGCCAGGAAGACAATGAGTTAGGTAAAAAAGAAAAGTTAAGAGAAATTTCGCCTTTAGACGAATCTGGTTATTACAAAGAAGGATTTGACTGGTTAACTGGAAAAAATGTTAAAGGAATAACAAAAGATATAATTTCAGATTTAACAAAAACAAGAAAGCTCCACAGTGAAGAAAGATATAAGCATCGTTATCCCATTTGTTGGAGATGCAAGGAAGAGCTAGTTTTTAGATTAGTTTCTGAATGGTTTATCTCTTCAGAGGAAATAAAGCCTTTAATGAAAAAAGAAGCTTCTAAAGTTACATGGTATCCCGAGTATGCTGGTAAATTAATGCAGGACTGGCTTAATAATATGGGTGATTGGTGTATCTCAAGAAAGAGATTTTGGGGTCTACCATTAATGTTTTATGAATGCCAATGTGCTCATCTAGAGGTAATAGGCTCTTTAAAAGAATTAAAGGAAAAAGCAGTTGATAAGAAAGAGGTAGAATCCCTGCCAGAATTCCACAGGCCATGGATAGACAAAATAAAAATACGTTGTCCAAAATGCGGAAAAGCAATATCAAGAATTCAAGATGTGGGAGACTGTTGGCTGGATGCAGGAATTGTTCCATTTTCAACATTAAATTACCTAAATGATAGACTTTACTGGAAAAAATGGTTTCCAGCGGAATTCATAACAGAGATGAGAGAACAAATAAGGCTATGGTTTTATTCAATGCTTTTTATGGCAGTAACATTAGAAAATAAATCTCCTTATCAGTCAGTATTAGTTTATGAAAAATTACATGATGAAAAAGGAAATCCAATGCATAAAAGTGCAGGAAATGCAATATGGTTTGATGATGCAGTAGAAAAAATGGGTGCAGATATCATGCGTTGGATGTATGCAAGTCAAAATCCAAGTTATAACCTAAATTTTGGTTATACCCCTGCAAAAGAAGTAAAGAAGCAATTAGATGTTATCTGGAATTTAGGAAATTATACTAACCTTTATTGTCAGGATAAAGGAACAAAAGAAGATAATTTAGATTCAGTAGATAAGTGGATAATCTCAAGAAGGGAATCAACAAAGAAAGAAGTGAAAGAATACTTAGAATCACTACAGCCTCATCAGGCAATGCGTTCTTTACAAAACTTTATCTTAGAAGACCTATCAAGATCCTATGGCCAGTTCATAAGAGAAACATTAGAAAAAATTTCAGTGCAAAGAGTGTTGTACAACACTTACCTAGACTCAATAAAACTACTGGCTCCTTTTACTCCCTTTATAGCTGAAAAAATTTACCAGGATGTATCCAAAAAAGAAATCTCAATTTTCCTGGAAAAATGGCCTGAAGCCAATAAAAAATTAATAGACAAGACCTTAGAAAATAACATGGCAATAGTAAAAGAAATGATACAATCTATCTTGGCTCAAAGAGATAAGTCACAGATAGGCATTAGGTGGCCATTGCAGTCCATTAAGGTATTAACAAAAAATAAAGAGATAAATATTGCAGTAAAACAGTTAGAATCAGTAATAAAAAAACAAGCAAATGTTAAAGAAGTTTTAATCAAGCAAAAAGATTTAGAAGGCTATGAAGTAGAGATAGACACAAACTTGACACCAGAGCTGGAAAAAGAAGGGTTTACAAGAGAGGTTATCAGAAGAATTCAAGCTTTAAGAAAGAAAGCGGGATTAAAAAGAGAAGATAAGATAAGTTTAGAGATAAAGTCTCAAGTCGAGCTCGATGAAAAAAATATCAAGGAAGTAGTAGGAGCATCTTCGCTAAAAAAAATAGAATCTTCTAAATTCTCAGATAAATTCAAGATAAAGGAAAAAGAATTTGAAATTAAGATCCAACCAAATTAACTATCACTTGATAATAAAAACAGTTCAGAAATCTTTAAATATGATTAAGAAAGGATTTAAATACTTTTGCAAAAACTTATATATATCCTATAAATAAACTCAACTGGAGGGGATTATTAATGTCTACGCAATCAAAAACTGAGATAACCATCCAAAACATTGTTGTTTCTACCTCACTTGAACACGATATACCTTTGATAAAACTTGCAGAAGTTCTGCCAAACACCGAATATAATCCTGAGCAATTCCCAGGCTTAGTGATGAGGATAAAAGATCCTAAAACATCAGCATTAATCTTTAGTTCAGGTAAAATTGTCTTAACAGGGGCAAAATCCTTAGTCAAAGTAAAAGAATCTTTGCAAAAAATCATAAAAAATTTAGCTAAGATCAAAATTAAGATCAAGGTAAAGCCTAAGATTAATGTCCAAAATATGGTAGCTTCAGGCTCAATCCATATGGACTTAAATTTGAATTCTTTAGCAATGAAACTAGATAATACAGAATATGAACCAGAGCAGTTTCCAGGCTTGGTTTACAAGCTAGCAGGCACTAGAGCAACTTTCTTATTATTCAGTAATGGTAAGATAGTCTGCACCGGAACCAAATCAGAAACAAAACTAAAAGAAGCTGTAAAGAAGTTAGTTATAGTCTTAAAGAAAGTAAAATAAATTAAATCCAAAAGTAGTATGTTTACTCTTTATGCAAAAGAGGCACATAGCAATCTTAAGTTTATCTTTAGTCTCATTGTTACTTCTTGCTGGATGTCAAGGTGCTGTGGGTTTAGGCAAAAAGGCCAACGTACAAAAGGCACCAAATCCAGTAGACTTTGCAACATACAGGACAGGTTACACGAATTATGAAGGTTACACAGTATGGCAATATGGATCACTTGAAAACTATCGCAAAACAGGTTGGCCAATACCAGAAACATATGAGGAGCAGTTAATGAGAGTGGATGTAAAAGAGAACCATCCATATTGTGAACATCCCTCAGGCTCTTTTGTTTTCTCTCCATCAAAATAGAGTGTTATCAGGTACGCAGTTGTGTGCAAATTACAGCAGGTCTCCATAAGAATCCAGATGAACAAGAACAACTAGCAACATTGATAGGCGCCAACAATATTTACATACTATTGCCTCAAACAACATCTATCCCTTGTGCACAACAGTCTAGCCAATTTACAGAGCCATTAACAGAAAATGACTTCAGTTCTGCAGTAATTTTAGGGGTATGGAACAAGAATTTAGGGGAGTAATTAAACTATTTCTTTATAAACCTTAATGTTCTCATTTAGAACAATAATAAATTTAAACTAACCTCCCTACAGAGTTCTATGGACTCCCATGAGCAAATTCAAAGGGCAAAAGATTTCTTAGATGCATTCTATGAGAAAAAAATTCATTCTTTGATTAGCCAAGGTATAACGACGCTAGTGGTTGATTTTGATGATTTGGTTAAACATGACCCAGAAATGGCAGATTCCCTGCTAGAACATCCAGAAGATATCATAAGAGGATTTGAACTTGCTTTAGAAGGATATGAAGTGACTGATTGTAGAGTAAGATTCAACAATCTCAGAGAAAGTCAGCATATCGCAATAAGAAATATTAGAAGCGCAAATATCAACAAGTTAATGTACATTGAAGGAATTGTAAGACAATCCTCAGATGTAAGACCTCAAATTACCTCTGCCAAGTTTGAATGTCCTTCATGTGGCAATACCATTTCTATACTACAATTAGAAACAAGATTCAAAGAGCCTACAAGATGCACTTGTGGAAGAAGAGGTAAGTTTAGATTAATTTCAAAAAATTTAGTAGATGCACAAAGACTAGTTCTAGAAGAAGCTCCAGAATCTTTAGAAGGAGGAGAACAACCTAAGAGACTATCTGTTTTCTTAAAAGAAGACTTAGTAGAGCCTAAGATGGAGAGAAAAACAACTCCAGGTAGCAAAGTAAGAGTCTGTGGCATAGTAAAAGAGGTTCCAATTCTCTTAAAATCAGGAGCACAATCAATAAGGTATGATTTAATGATGGACTCAAATTATATAGAGCCTATAGACGAAGCATACCAAGATATTGAGATAGATCCTGAAGAAGAAAAGCAGATCAAAGAGTTATCAAAAGATGTGAGGGTTTATGAAAGATTTATCCAATCAATAGCTCCTTCTATCTTTGGTCATGAGGATGTTAAAGAAGCAATAGTCCTCCAATTAATGGGAGGAGTCAGAAAGAAAAAAGAGGACGGCACAGTTACAAGGGGGGACATGCACGTACTTTTAGTTGGGGATCCAGGATGCATTGCGGGAGATTCTCAGATTGCATTAATCTATAAGGGAATGGAAAAGATAAAAAACTTCGGAAGTAAGCATATGCAGCCAATTAAAGAATACGTTACAAAAATAAGAAAAAATGGACGAGATAGATATTATGATGTAGCAACTCTTTTTCAATATTATCCGCTCCATCCAGTACTTAGGATAGTTACAGAAACTGGCAAAGAAGTGGTATGTACTTATAATCAGCCATTTTTAACGAAAGAAGGCTGGAGAAGAGCAGATGAGCTTTTAATAGGAACAAAGATAAGAGTAATGCCTAAGATTCCGACAATGGTAAAAAAACTCGCTCCAACAGAATTCAAAAGAGTAGAAAAAACTTATGGAGGACTAAAAAAGGTAGCTCTTCCTGAAAAGTTCACGCCAGAGTTAGCTTCTCTTTGCGGTTATATTATCGGTGATGGAAATATTCATCCAAGAGGTTATACTGTAACTTGCTACATAAATGAAGAAGAAAAAGACCTGATCGAAAAGCTTACAGGATTTTGGAAATCCACTTTTGACATAAGCCCGAGTTTCTCAATTAGAGATGTTAGTAATAAATTCAAATCTATAGATAACGGAAATGGTACTTTAAGGCAATTTGTTTCAAGGCAAAAGATGTATTTACTAGAAGTGAATAGTAGGCAGGTAGCACAATCTCTCTCCTTCTTATCAAACAAAAGAGTGCCTCAGCAGATATTTAGAAGCCCAAAATATGTTGTGGCTAGGTTTGTAAGCTGGTTATTTGAAGCAGATGGTTGTGCCTTTGGAAAAGGCAGAGGTAGAACAGCAATACAACTAAAATCTTCTAAAATAGAGCTTTTACAAGACGTTCAGTTATTGTTACTTTATTTTGGGATACAATCAAGAATTGTGGGTAATAATTTATGCATAAGAAGAGCTAGAGACATGGATATTTTCATTAAGGAGATAGGTTTCAATTCTAAGAAAAAGATAAGCAAACTAAATGATGTTTTGAGAGTAATAGATAACAGGGACGTTAAAAGAAAACCGCAAAGATATGAAAAAATCATAGGAGCTGTATCTGCGGGAGTGAGAGACGTATATGATTTTGAAGTTCCAGTAAGTAACAGATTTATAGCTAATGGAATAGTTTGCCATAATTCTGGAAAGTCGCAAATACTAAGTTTTGTATCAAAAATAGCACCTAAAGCAAGATTTGTCTCGGGAAAAGGTGCTTCATCTGCAGGGTTAACTGCCTCAGTAGTAAAAGATGAATTTCTTAAAGGATGGGCTTTAGAAGCAGGAGCCATGGTCTTGGCAAATGATGGCTATTGTTGTATAGATGAATTGGACAAAATGTCAGTGGAAGACACATCCTCGTTGCATGAAGCATTAGAGCAACAAAGGATCAGTATAAGCAAGGCGAATATACAAGCTACACTGATGGCTAGAACTACAGTATTGGCAGCTGCAAATCCAAAGTTAGGAAGATTTGACCCTTATGCACCAATCGCCTCTCAAATAAACTTGCCTCCTGCACTAATCAATAGATTTGATTTAATCTTTCCAATAAGAGATATTCCCAATAGAGAAAAAGATAGGTTAATAGCATCTCATGTACTGAGATTACAGCAAAAGCCAGGCGAATTAAAATCAGAGATAGAAGCAGGACTATTCAGAAAATATTTAACTTATGCAAAAAGAAAAATAAATCCAGTTTTAACTGATGCAGCAATAGATGAAATTCTGGACTTTTATATAAACCTAAGGAATACTGCTACACCCGGCAATGAACAAGAGATAAGACCTATTCCAATCTCAGCTAGACAATTAGAAGCTTTAGTAAGATTATCAGAAGGATCAGCAAGAGTTAGGTTATCAAAAAAAGTAACCAGGGTAGATGCAAAAAGAGCAATAAGGTTATTAAGGCATTGCTTAATGCAGGTTGGTATTGACCCCGAAACAGGTCAATTTGATATTGACAGAATGAGCACTGGATTATCCTCCTCACAAAGATCAAGGATAGTTGTTATTAGAGAGATAATCTCAGAGCTAGATAAAAAACTAGGAAAAAATATCCCTATGGAAGAGATTATTGCAGAGGCAGCAGAAAAAGGAATTGATGAAACACATGTACAGGAATCAATTGAAAAATTAAAGAGAGAAGGAGAGTTGTTTGAACCGAAAACAGGTTACTTGAGTAAAATAAATTAAATATGGTCAAGCTAACTTATTAAAAACGACAGCTGCATTCGCATAATACTTAAAAAAGTGCAAATAAAAACTCAAAATGGAGCAAATAGAAAGACTTCCAGCATGTAGAGTATGGTTATCTAGTATAAACAATGGTTCTTATGTAAAACCCACGGGAGAATTCACGCCTCCCTATGTTGATGTAGAAGGTAAAAAAGTATCAAGGGTAAATATGATAGCAACAGTGGTCCAAAAAACAGAAACTGAAGACAAAAACTATGCTTCTCTCACAGTGGATGATGGTTCTGCCCAAATAAGAGTAAAAACATGGAGAGAAGATACAAGATTACTTGAGCCAATAAGCATTTCTGATATAATCTTGGTTATAGGAAAAATAAGAGAGTACCAAGATGAATTATACATCACGCCAGAAATAGTAAAAAAAGTCAAATCAAAATGGCAGATTCTAAGAAACTTGGAGCTATACAAGGAATATGGAAAGCCAAAACCTCTTTCAATTGTAATTAGAAGGCATGATACAGCACTAGAGGAAAAAAATTTGAATGTTGAAGAAGAAAAAATAACAGAAAATCAAGAGCAAAAAAGACAAAAACTTCTAAATAAAATAGAAGAACTTGATAATGGAACAGGCGCAGAAATTTCAGCAATTTTATCTAGCTCAGGCTTAAAAGAATCCGAAGCAGAAAAAATATTGCAAAGTCTGTTATTAGAAGGAGAAGTTTTCAACATCTCTTCGTCTAAAGTAAAATTAACGTAATTACTTAGTTTTCTGAAGTTATTTTATTCATATTCTGTGGAATATAAAATCTTTTATACTTAATATATACTTTATATATATTATGAGAATAATAAAGTATAGGTGTCCTAATT
>Ga0209541_10014878_pt1 | contig 11688 bp, 9 predicted proteins | sample RifCSPlowO2_01_FD_184027 | JGI IMG/M metagenome (GOLD analysis project Ga0209541, IMG submission 184027) | Groundwater microbial communities from Rifle, Colorado - Rifle CSP2_plank lowO2_0.1 (SPAdes) (version 2) | ecosystem: Environmental > Aquatic > Deep subsurface > Groundwater | place: Rifle...
TGCCATGCGAACGTAGAATGACCCAATCGACGAATTCATTTGGTCGATGCCGACTTGATGTGATTGATGATTGCACCCAATGAACGGGGGCGAAGCCGTGGAAGCGGTATTAATTTCGTCACACCCGTAGAAACGTCCCGCCGGGACGTTTCTACGATGTTATCGCAGACCGGCAAGATTTTGATAATTAGATGCAAATGATTTGGCATAACGACCCATCGATCGATCATAACGCCTGACCGAATCTCCGTCGTGCGCTGGATTTCTTCTGCGACGATGCAACCTAAGTCATTTAAACCCATAATATTATTCCGGATTTCTCCGAACAGGCAGGTTCGGTCTTTTGCGCAAATCGTTACAAAATAATTTCCAGGCTCACTGTAATCACGGCCAAGTTTTCTTAATGATTTCGTACGAAAGCGACCGCGGAATAGCTTCAAATTATTTTTGCGCGTTTGGTTTCCCATCGAAGCCACAGAATTAATAGCGCATAATACGTAATTAAAAATAAATAATTCATCTTGGGTGTATCAATACTCGCAAGCGGAATCGCGGCGAGCAATTTCGTAACGCGAATAATCCATTCCAAACAGCCCCAGCCGAGCAGTGCGATCAGTTGACCGGGGAAAAATGCGACAAAGCTGAGCATTGTTCCCACAAATCCAAATAACATCGCGAGTGGTACGAAGGGGGCGACGAGGACGTTGGCAAACGGTGCGATCAAGGAGAAACGTCCAAACAAAAGAATTGTCAGCGGCACGGCGGTGAGTTGGGCGGCGCAGGTCATTTGCAGTGATTCCCGGATTCCTAATGTAGAAGTGATGTGATGGAACCAACGCTCCAGCAGCGGTCCGAACTCCGTCAGTCCAATAACGGCGAGGAACGACAGCTGGAATCCAGCGTCGTACCAAAGGAGTTTCGGATTCCAAGCGAGCATCAAACAAGCAGTCCAGAGGACCGTTAATCGAACCTGGGATTGTCGGCCTAGCTGGAGCGCCAGCAGACCCAGGCACCCCATAATCGCGGCGCGGACAACAGCCGCGCTCGCGCCGACAAAGAGGGTAAACAGTCCGATCGCTACCACCGCCGGCAGAAAGCGCCACTTGAGTGGCAGCCAAAAGAGGCAGGCGGAGATAATCGAAACAACGATTGTAATGTTGTACCCGGAAATAGCCACAATGTGCGTGAGCCCCGTGCGATTAAAGTCCTGGAGCAGCGTCGGCGAAATGCCGCGCCGTGAGCCGGTCAGAAGCCCGGCCATAAACGCGGCGTGCGGTTCGGGGTAGAGGCGATTGATTTGGGCTTCAAAACGTTCTTTGATGCCATACATCAATCCAAAAAAACTGGGCGGTACGATATCATCATCGGAATGAACGCTGGCTGAATACATCACTGCGTAAATGCCATAACGACTTAAGTACTTATCGTATTCAAACTCTTCAATCTGTCCGGGATTCTCGAGCACGCCGCGCGCTGTGACGCGCTGGCCGAAGCGATACTCCGGCCATTGGCGGCGATCCGTCGCCAAGACGAGGCCGGAGACGGGAAAGATGATCGTGCCATCAGACTGTTGGATTTCTTTGGCAGCAATTGTGTACTTCGTTGAGAGCGGGCGACGATCAGGTTCTGCTGCAATCGTGCCGCGGATAGTTACATAGGTGCTTTCGGCATACGTATCGATCGATAATACTGTTGGTACATGGGTTGTCCGTGCCACAGACCAGAGCGCCAGTACGCTTCCCAATATCAGTGCGGCGCTACAAGACCATGCTCGCTGGAATTTTCGTTCACCATACGCCAACGCGATTGAGATCAGGCTCGCTCCTAACAGAATAGGCAGCGTTAGCCACACATTGAGATGCTGAAACCAGCGAACCGCGAAGAGGACGATTAAAAATGTACCGAGGAAGCAGTAACTGAGGCGAGAAGGCCGCATAGTTTCCCATCATGAATGATTGTTTGTGCAAAACAGGGGCCCACACTATCGGTTTTCATCAGCGATCGGCCACTTCCGCTCCGCGGCAAACGGCGCGGCGTTCTTACGCATCGCGGAACGCTGCGGCCAGCTTGATCCATTCATCAATGCTAAGTGTTTGCGGGCGCCGGGTGGGATCAATCTGTGCGGAAGCGAGGCGATCCATCCCTTCCGGCAGAGAACCCAAGGTGTTCCGGAGCATTTTGCGCTTTTGGCCGAAGCCAATTTTGGTTAAACGCAGCACAGCGTCGATCGTCGCGGCATCGGCTTTGGGCTGCGGGAAGCTTTTGATGTGTAACACAGCCGAATCAACCTGGGGTGGCGGTGAAAAGGCATTCGCTTTCACGGCCCGAACAAAATGCGGCTCGCCAAAGAGACCGACCACAATCGTCAACATGCCCGCGCCGCCGATCCCGCAAATTTTTTCCGCGACTTCGCGCTGCAAAAGCAGTGTCAGGCTTTCCGGCGGGCGCGGTGATTCCAAAAACACGCGCCGCAACAGCGGCGACGTGATGTGGTAGGGAATATTCGCCACGAGTTTCCAGGGATCCGTCGGATAACTCGCCTCCAAAGCGTTTTGCGTCACAATCGTCAGATTTTTTGCATTTGCGACAAAGACACGGAGCAGGGGAATGACCCGCTCATCCAATTCAATCGTTGTCACATGCTGGGCGTGCTTGACGAGTTCACGTGTCAGCACACCGATGCCCGCCCCGATTTCCACCACGTGATCGGTTGGAGCAATGTTGGCGGCGGAGACAATGTCTTCCAACACGTTCCCATCGATCAGAAAATTTTGCCCGAGACGGTGGTCGAGCCGAAAACCGCACTGCTTCAGGAATTGCCGGACTTCGTTAGCGAGGACTGGCATCGGGTGATATTGACAGTATGACATATGTTGCGTACATTACGGCCAATGACTTGCAAAATGTTTCCGCGCGGCTATTGGTTCTCCTTTACCAAGGGGGCCGACTGCTTTGCGTAAACATTGAATTTCTACGCAACCAGCGCCCCCGCCGACCGGGGGTATTTTTATATCTATTTTCCTTTCTCTCCAATGGCATCTGAAACTATTCCATCATCGGCACCCGAAAAGACAACTATCCTCCGCGTGGCTGATTTCACACCGGACGAGCACACGAAGCTTGAAGGCCTCTTAGCCCTTTCGGGGGAAGGAGGGTTATCGATCAATGTCGGATTCCTCCATCAGCATCCAATCATCGAGCGTCCGCGGACAATTGAACAAGTTGTTGCAGTCCTTGAGAAGCATAAGGAGACACGATCAGTCATTGTCAGGCGCATTCGCACGGCGATTGCCGAAGTGTTTGGTCCGGCTTGAATTCTTTTGTTCTTTTAAATCATTTCTGTCACTCATCTCCTGCTCTCAGTGGACGCAATATGTACGTTGCGCCGGAGAGTAGGAGTGTGAGAAAGTTTGGCAGCCGTTTTTTACATGCGCGCGCGGGCGAGATCCTCGAAGGTTACAGCGCGCAATTCACCGGCACCGATCTTCTTCGGCACGGCTATACGCACCTGCCCGTTCCGGGCTTTGCGGTCCCGCTGCATAATGTCCCAGAGGGCTTGATTGTGGAATTCCAATGGAATGAGCTTTGGCATGTTCAATCGCTGCAGACACGCGGCAATTTGCTCGGTTGATTCTGCATTCGCCATGCGCATTTCCACGAGCATGCCGATGCTGACCGCTTCGGCGTGAGAAATCTTACATTGTGTCAGAGCTTCGAGAGCGTGCCCGACCGTGTGACCGAATGTCGAAAACAAACGACGGTCACTGGATTCATCTGCCATCAATTCTGTTTTTATGCGAATAGCATTGGTTATACATGTTTCTATAATTTTCATTTCACCCTGCTGAAGTGCATCCATGTGCTCGCAGAGCCAGCCGAAAAATTCGGCATCGGCGATGGCGGCAATTTTGACGACTTCGACCAAGCCTGCCCGGAGCAGAGGAGAGGGGAGTTGACTCAGAATCGTCATATCGATGATCACCGCCGAGGGATAATGGCGCACGCACACCAGATTTTTCATGTTGCCGATGTCTACATAGCCGCGACCGCCGAAGGCGGCGTCGGCCATGGCCATGAAGTTAGTAGGAATGAGAATGGAGCGCATCCCACCGGCGTACACACCGGCTACAAAGGTTCCTAAATCCATGGCTACGCCTCCACCGACGCAAATGAGGACACTGCGGTCGGTTAAGCCGCGCAGAAAAAAATCTGCGCTCAGTCGTTCCACTTGTGCCAGGCTTTTGGAAGTCTCGCCGGAAGGCACTGCAGCCATGGCGCAGTCGCCGCAGCTTTTTTGGACGGCCGTTGCAATCGTTTGCACCGCGTGATCATAGAGAATGAAGACGCGGTCGACGTCGCCGAGGTCATGCAGCAACTTCGGAAGCACCGTGAGTGCGTTTTGCTGCATGATAATCGGACAACTCCGCTTTGGTTTGGCAGGCACAGTATATTTCACCGTCATATCGTGGCATGTTCACAAGACAGTGTCAGGAAAAAGCGATATATTTTTGTAACGAAAACGGCAGTTCATCGTATACTACTATGTATGCCTTCATTTCGACATTCTATCATCGGCCTTGGTTTATTTCTCATCCCTCTCGGCATGATCGCGCGTGAATATAACGCGCAGACATTGCCATATGTGGATGCTTCTGACATGGATCGTTCCACCGCGGTGGCTGTCAGTGTTTTGACGGACGCAGGAATCGTGGAGGGGAATCCTGATCGCACATTTCGACCCGGTACGAAGCTCAACCGCGCCGAATTTGTGAAGATCATCATGGGAACCGTCCCGAACCCTCCGGATGTGGCTTCACTCCGCTGTTTCCCCGATATCGCAGCAGACGCTTGGTACGCCCCATCAGTCTGCCAAGCCCGGGCCATGGGCTTGGTTTCCGGCAACGCCCAAATGGGCGTGCCGCCGGCACAATGGCTCTTTGTGCCGACACGTGACGTGAACTACGTCGAGGCTCTCAAAATCCTCGTGCTCCTTTACCATGTACCCACACCGACACCGGAAACCGGGCAAGAGTGGTACGCGCCCTACTTAGCGGCCGCGATCGATGCAGGAATAGATTTACCTGAGGCGCCAACACCGGATCATAAACTGACGCGCGGCCAAATGGCCCGCCTCGTCGTCCGCTTCATGGCGTGGAGCGAGAACGAGTTCGATAAATTAATCGCCGCGGAAGCACGCGTGAATGATCCTACTTCGACCAGCAGCTCGAGCGCCAATTCATCTGCGCAGAGTACAAGCATGTCATCGCGCAGCAATAGTCAGACATCGTCTGTTTCGAGCTTCATACCATCTCGCTACGATACCGATGAGGACCGAACCGTCCGTAATAATATTATGTTGCTGGGTTTGGAGTCACCGGTGCTTGGGATTGCCAACATTCGCAGCTCAACGCAGCCAGCGCTCATCAAATCATTCATTGTTCGCCTCACGCAAACGGTCTTGAGCATGGAATCGATGAACATTTACGCGGCGGATGGCGCATTTTTGGGCACAGCCTTCCTCGATGGCACGCAGCCGGGCAATCGGCAGTATGTGTTGCCGGCCGAAAAGCTCGGCCTTGTCATCCCGAATGACGGGGAATTTGAGTTCTATGCGCGCGGTAATCTCAAGAGCCAATCGTCTGGTGGGCAGAGTGGGGAAGTGGCCCAAATTGATCGCATGGGCATCGCCTACGTCGGCGTTTGGAATAGCCAAGAATCAACGGAATATACAGATGACACTTTCTACTCTCTCTTTGAAACGGCGGCGGGCACCATTACGGATATCGTGAACGCCGGCGCGGAAAACGGTGCCCTTATTTCGGGTCCGCAGGTCCGTATCGGATCATTCAAAGTCAGCGGACGACGCGCGCCGCAGGCCCAAAACCTCGATCTGTACCTCAAGTCGATTGATTTCACCGTGAATGCCGCCGGCGGCGTCACAGTGACGAATCCGACACTCGGGTTTGAGAGCGCTGGTACACGTCATGACTGTAATATCAGTGGATCCGTCATTACCTGTTCGAATCTTGACTCAGGACTCTCAACCTTTGAGACGTCTGATCGAACAATGACGGTGTATGCGGATGTCACTATTACGAGCAATGCCTCGAACTTCGGTCTTCAGCTCACGATCAATGAACCGGGAACGCCTTTGCAATCTGGCGATGTGCAATGGACGGATGGCACGAGTAACTTCCAGTGGGTGCCAACAGCTGATTGGCCGGTAGCGGAAGGGACGATCTACGATTAAGCCGTCCAGCTTTCTAATTCGTCTATAACCACGGGCAATTCAGTGATTCCATTACTTCCACTGAAATGCCCTTGGTTTTTTTGAATGATTATTTTCGGATGAAGTCTCGTTTCAAACAGAGCAGCGTTTTCAAGTGGGACGTATTGATCATTATCTGAGAAAATTGCAGTGATGTTATTCGTATTTATTAGGACCTTCGCATAATCAATGGGCGTTTCCAGCCACGGCTCAGCAATTTCCAGTTCATCTTTTTCCATATTCGTTAATGTAAAAAATCCAGCCACCAAAATTACTCCGCCGATTTTCTCAGCACTCGGCAATGTTTCCAGATACCGTAAGATTGTTTGGCAGCCTATACTGTGACCGACAAGAAATGTATTTGGATCTGGCTTTCCCACGACACTGGTTAAGTGCTTGACCCATTTTTCGATGTCTGGCTCGTCTGCATCAGGCATTTGGGGAACAGAAACGCTAAAGCTTTTTTGCTCTAATTCATTCTTGAGCCAGGGAAACCAACCCTCTTCAGGGTAACCACTCCAACCATGAACAATAAAGACACGTTTCATAACGTTATCATGGTAACACCGTTAGCGGCGCAACACTCAGTGCTAAGTGTTTGCGTTGTCCGGAATCAAAGTGTATCTCCACCACATCGCCGCGGCGAGAAATCACCGTGCCTTTCCCAAACGTCGGATGTTGCACGCGACTGCCGGTGGCCAGTTCGGACCGTTGCTCTTCCATGAAGGCAACGTCTTGATTGAATTCCACGTCAAAACCTTCTTCCACCGTTGATCGCGGGAGATCGTGGTTGGTCCAGGCCTTCTGCTGACCCGCGCGAGAAGCCCAAGCAAAAGCGCTCAGAATGTCATCACTCCGCCGTTCCGTCACCGATTCCGGCAGGGAATCAAGGAAGCGACTCGGTGCATTCGTGCGCGTTTGCCCAAATAGCGTGCGGCTACGCGCAAAAAATAATTGGAGTCGGGTTTTTGCTCGTGTCATGCCGACGTAGAGTAGTCTGCACTCTTCTTCGAGCTGATTTTTATCAAAGAGACTGTTGGAGTGGGGAAGAATCCCTTCTTCGCAGCCCGTGATCAACACGTGATCAAATTCCAATCCTTTGCAAAGGTGCAGTGTCATGAGTGTCAATGCGTCATCGTCCTCCTGCAGCGCGTCAACTTCGGATATCAGAGCCACTTCTTCAAGAAAGCTGCTCAATGAGACCAGCGGATCAAGCGCATCATACTTGTGCATCACGGTGATCAGTTCCTGCACGTTTTCCCAACGCGCTTCACCTTCTTCTGTCTCATCGCGGAGCCATTGTTCGAAGTTGATCTTTTCCAGCAAGTCCAGTGCCAAGTGGGAAACAACCATCCGCGAGGCTTTCTCTTGCTGCTGTTCCAAGAGATGAACAAACTCGCGCAGCCGCACGCGCGTCGGCTCGGCGATGCTCTCGATTTCATCGATGACGTGGAGCGTTTCCCAGAGGCTTAAGCCACGCTTGCGGCCAAAAAGTTGCATTCGCTCGAGTGTCGTTGCGCCGATTTTACGAGCGGGCACGTTGATGACGCGCAGCAACGACACCGTGTCCTGGGGATTTTGGATTAAATGCAGATAGGCCAAGATATCTTTCACTTCACGCCTCGCATAGAACTTCACACCGCCCACCAAGCGATAGGGGACTCCGGCGCGGAGGCAGGCTTCTTCAAGTAAGCGTGATTGCGCATTGGTTCGGTACAAAATTGCCTGTTCATGAAGAGACGTACCGGCGGTACGCTCTGCGATCACACTCTGGATAACTGTCATCGCTTCCGCTCGCTCATCAGAAATCTCTTGCACGAGGACCTTGGGGCCATCTTTGCGGTCCGTCCACATGGTTTTTTCCGGACGGTTCGGGTTGTTTTGAATAACAGCGCCTGCCGCATCGAGAATTAATTGGGTCGAGCGATAGTTTCGTTCCAGTTTGTACTCCTTTGCCTTCGGATAATCTTTCTGGAATTCAAGAATGTTGCGAATGTCAGATCCACGGAACGCATAAATCGATTGATCCGGATCACCAATCACACAAATGTTGCCATCTTTCTGCGCTAGAAGCGTGAGCAGGAGATATTGCGCGTGATTCGTATCTTGATACTCATCCACGTGCAAAAAACGCCACGTTGCTTGGTATCGTTCCAGCACGTTACGGTGTTCGTGGAACAAACGGACGGTTTCGAGGAGAATATCGTCAAAATCCAGCGCGTTCGCCGTGGCGAGCGCTTGCTGGTAACGCGCATAGACCTGCGCGATGCGATTCAGTCGATCGCTTGCGGCTTGCTCGGCGGCATCTTTCGGATTGAGCGCTTCCGATTTGAAGCGACCGATGTAGGTGAGCGCTGCCGCCGGCCGTAGTTCTTTCTCATTCACATTCATTTCCTTGAGAACATCCTTCATTAACTTCTCCTGATCATCTTTGTCATAAATAACAAAGCGGCGGTCGCGGCCGAGATTCTCAATGTCGCGCCGGAGAATGCGGGCACAGATTGAGTGGAATGTTCCCATCACCGGTAAACGCCCCGCGCCGAATTTTTCGGGCTCAATGTCATCGGTGCCAATAATGTGGAGGAGGTTTCGGACGCGTTCCTTCATCTCTCTCGCCGCTTTGTTTGTGAACGTAACGGCGAGAATCTGCCAAGGCGGCACGCCTTGGTCGATCAAATAGGCAATGCGGTGCGTCAGGGCTCTGGTTTTACCGCTGCCCGCGCCCGCAATAATCAAAACTGGCCCTTTGACGTGGCGAACTGCCTCGGCTTGGACTTCATTCAGGTTGCCGAAAATGGGATCAGGCGCGGCCATGGGGTCCTATTGTATAGGGGCTGACCGCACTTGTCCTACAGTTCCAGCTTAGGCTGCGGTTTGGTCAGTTCTTTTAATTTTTGGGTGACCAGCCCCGGATTGGCGGTGAGCTGTTTTAATTCCGCAGTATTGAAGTTCAGGTGCCGCATTTTTTCGCGCTTTACGATGATCTCCTTGGCGAGTTCCGCATTCAGTTCCTGGACTTTGTCGAGCGTGGCGACGCCGTGTTCGATGAGATAACTCTCAATCGCGTTACGTGTCGCGATGTGGAAATTGAGATGCGCTACCAGGTCGACGATGTTTTCGCGTTCTTGCGGATCCATTTCCTTGGCGAATTCATACGCTTCGATGCGCTTCAGGCTCGCGAGGACCGGCGCCACCGCTTGCGGCGGGACGATGAAGAAATTGACCCCTTCCTCGTAGTAGCTGAACTTTTTGAGTTCGCCGATGGCTGCTACCGGCACTACCAGGAACACGGTCGGGTAAATCTGAGGGTTGCCTTTTAACTTTTGGGCGGTTTTCTTCACCTGATCGGCGATGTACTGCGCCAAGTTGGAAGATTTGGAGACTTTGGCGTCGAAAATCACATACTGACTGAGAAATTCGATCATAAAATCAGGCTTAAGTGACCCATGGAAGCCTTTGGGCAAATTTACGTTCGTAAAAAAGGGAAACATGAGTTCAGATTGCTTACAAAGATCGCTTAGGTGCGCAATAACGCCGACTTCGTGCTCCGCCCATTGCCTGTCGCGCTCTTCAAGTTCGCGCTGCAATCGATTTTCGTCCGCACGACGGACGCGCTGCCTCTCATCTTCGGCGGCAATGCGCGAGGCTTCAAGTTTGGAAAGGGCGTCTGCGTGTTCCCCATGTCTTCGTTCTTCAGTTGCTTCCAGTTTCGTCAGGCGCCCCCCCAGGCCGTCGCGCTCTTTCTCCAAAACTTTCTTTTCACCTTCGAGCGATTTATAGCGGTCGTACATTTCTTTACCTTTCGCGGAAAGCTCACGATGTTTTGCGCGTTCCTCATCCAGTTGTTCTTTGATTTGGCCGATTTCTTCGCGCCGTCGCTCGAGTTCAGCATTCAGATGCGGGTCGCTGTGACGTTGATTGCGAATCAGGAGCCAGCCTAAAACTCCAAAGCCCACTGCCAGCGCACCGAGGATCACATATGATTCCATGGAGCTTGAGTCTACCACACGGTGGACGAATGTCCACTCAAATCCAATTTTCTTGGGTACCTGCTTGATACTAGGGCGTATATCCATAAAATTCCTGCGGCTCGGCTCTTGGTGGAAGGGGCTGGCCCTCGTTTTCATTCCTCCCCCCTTATTATCATGGCCGTCAAAGGTACCGTTAAGAAAAACCTGATCAAGAAACACCGCATCCACGAAAAAGATACCGGATCGCCGCATGTGCAAGTCGCCATTTTGAGTCGCGAGATCAAAATGCTGACGAAGCATCTGCAAGATCATAAGAAGGATCACTCCGCGCGCCGTGGCCTGCTCGGGAAAGTCGCGCGCCGCCGCACCCTCCTTAATTACCTCCGGATGAACCGACCGGAGCAGTATCAGAAGGTGATTGAAGCGAATAAACTCAAGAAATAATGCGTCACTCACTGCTCTTCATCGCCTTGCTTACTCTCTTTTTAACGTCGTGTCGGGCTATAACCTCGACTGAGGAAGTCACGAGCCGATGTAGTGCGTTTGCGTGGGAAGGAGAGCGTAACGACTGTTTTCAGGAGTTGGCGATCGAGGAATGTAACGACGATCACTGCGCGCTGATTGAAAACGCCACGCTTCAAGCATCCTGCACGCGGGCGGTGGAGCGCTCCTGTAACTGATGCCCTGTTTTCTTTACTCTTGAGCCATTTAGAGTACACTAACCGTGTTCTTTTCCTCTGTCGCTAAGTCGCTCTGAGCCTGACGTGTACCAGGTAAACCGGTACACGCCAAGGGTTTACGTCCGAGCTCCGATTGGATCGGGGTTCAGATGTGAATCCAAGCTTGTGAGCAGTATAACGCCGGAGGGTAAGGGATTATTTCTTTTCCTCTCTTCATTATGGCTACGCAAGCCCTTCGGTCTGACTCAGGACAGGCCTTCGCTCCTGAAAAGGAGTACAAACTCGAACTCGGTGATAAACCGCTGACCATCCGGACCGGACGCATCGGCAACCAAGCCGACGCCTCTGTTCTGGCCCAGTTGGGTGAAACCGTGGCCATGGGTAATACCACCATGAGCAGCAACGCCCGCGCCGGTGTGGATTTTTTGCCGCTGCAGGTTGTGTATCAAGAAAAGTATTACGCCGGCGGCAAAATCGCTGGATCACGCTTCCGCAAACGTGAAGGTCGGCCAGCCGATGACTTCGTGCTCATGGCGCGTGTCATCGATCGGGGACTCCGCCCGATGTTCGACAAGCATTTTCACAAAGACATTCAGGTGTTTGCCACGGTGCTCAGCTATGACTTTGAACATGAACATGACGTTGTTTCGGCGAATGCAGCCAACTTGTCGGTTGCGCTTTCCGGCGCGCCGTCAGACGGACCGCTTGGCTCCGTTCGCGTCGGACTGATCGGCGGGGAACTGGTGTTGAATCCTTCACGTGAAGCTCG
>Ga0209541_10014880_pt1 | contig 11688 bp, 9 predicted proteins | sample RifCSPlowO2_01_FD_184027 | JGI IMG/M metagenome (GOLD analysis project Ga0209541, IMG submission 184027) | Groundwater microbial communities from Rifle, Colorado - Rifle CSP2_plank lowO2_0.1 (SPAdes) (version 2) | ecosystem: Environmental > Aquatic > Deep subsurface > Groundwater | place: Rifle...
CTTTTTATTTGTGCGCATTAAATTACCCACCAGAAAGTTGGTGGGTTTGGTTTTTGGCGGGTTGTTTTTCATTTCTCTTATCGGGATTGGCATAACCACAGAACCATTGCCGAAAGAGGAAAAGTCGGGCACAGAGCAACCGATTGCCACGGAAGCAGTAGTTACTACTACACCGACTACTACCTCGCAAACACAACAGCCCCAGCAAGCAACACAGCAACAGACAAACACGGTTTTGGTTATCAGAGTAATTGACGGCGATACGATTGAAATTGAGGGCGGGCAAAAGGTCAGGTATATTGGCATTGATACTCCCGAAACCGTTGACCCCAGAAAGCCAGTCCAGTGTTTCGGCGTGGAAGCGTCAAACAAAAACAAAGAGTTTGTTTCTGGTAAAAGAGTTCGTCTTGAAAAGGACGTTAGCGAAACCGACAAATACGGACGGCTCTTGCGTTATATTTACATTGGCGACACCTTCATCAATCTTGAACTTGTAAAACAGGGCTACGCCTATTCCTATTCATATCCACCAGACATCAAATACCAAAATCAATTTACAGATGCCCAGCGTCTTGCCAGAGAGCAGAATAAGGGTTTATGGGGTAGTTGCCCCGTGTCCACGCCTACACCGACCTCACAAGCTCCAATCACTACCACAACCCCACAAGCTACCCAACAGTCCAATACTTGCACCATAAAAGGCAATATAAGCTCTGGTGGTAAGATTTACCACTTGCCTGGCTGTGCCTCTTACAACAATACAGTTATCAATGAGAGCCAAGGTGAAAAATGGTTTTGTAGTGAGGCAGAAGCTTTAGCCGCTGGTTGGCGTAAAGCCCTTAATTGCCCATAATACAAAACAAAATTAAAACTCCCAAACGGGAGCTTATAGTAATCTGACAAAATATAGCAACCAAACTGTGAGATTTTTTGGCGGATTGTATTCGCGCATATCTCTACTGTGTTCAAGAACCTCATATCCATTTTCTTGTAAGAGTTTCAAGAACTCGTCTTCCTTGTAAAAAGCAAAGAACCTCTCATCTCCTTCTAACGAACCTTTTACCATTCTTTCATCTTCACCCTCTTTTACAGCAAAGAAGCCAACACCCCCAGATTTTACAATGTTCTTAATCTGCTGAAAAACCTTAACGACATTCATCTTTGGGATATGAAGTAGCGAAGCCGCCGCCCAAAAACCATTAAAGCTATGAGGCGGGAAGTCCAAAGAATACATATCCATTTTCCGTAAGTCGGCGTTAGGCAAAAGCTCTCTTGCCCTCATCAACATATCCTCCGATAGGTCTATTCCAATATAATCATAGCCAGCATCGGTAAAAAGAATGGCATCTCTCCCACCGCCACAGCCAATATCTACAACCCTGCCAGCAGAAAGTAGCTTATTAAACTTTTCAAACTCAGAACGCCAGAAATCTGGATTTCCGTGTGTTTTGTTTCTTGTTTGGGCTATTGTTCTATATGCCTCAAGGGTCTTTTGTTCTTCTGGTGATAGCATTAGAACTCCTCTTGTAAATTATGCTTAAAATAAGATAACAGCTTTTGGTGTATCTTGCAACGCAATTGATTTTAAGCAATTCTAATGCTATGTTGGCTTTATGAATAGAAAAAATATCGGAAAAGTTTTGGGGATAGCGGGAGTAGTAATTATGAGTAAGGGTCAGCTTTCGGCAGTATTAAATAACCAACCACAACAAAGCAAAGACATTCAAGTTATTTCCATTCAGCCAAAAGACAATCCCAGCTTAATAGAAAAAGCTTTTAATTTTGTTGGCGCGCCACAGTTAAGAATTTCAAACATTAGTAGCACCTCTATCGCAGGCGTCTATCTTGTTCCATCAGTAGTTGAGGTGGATTTTAGCTAAATAAAGGCACAAGTGAATTGTGGGCGTGCTGTAATAAACCAATACTTTTCATAGAGATTCCTGCATTTCCCCAATGCTTTATGTAGTCAAACATCGTCCTGTTAAGTCCACCGATATATCTAATGGGGCAGGCATTCGAAAGGTCGCAGGTGCGAATCCAGTAACGCCCACCAATTTAAAATCCCAGCGCTATATTGCGTCTGGGATTTTAAATTGACCCAGAATGATTTTGTGCTATTTTGACAGGAAAGAACTTTAACATTATTAATGAATGGGAGTATGCAATGATCTTTACCGTCAGTGGATCATCTGGTGTAGAGAAGTCTGTAGTTACCACATTTTTACTCCGTAATATTACCGGCTTAACACTTATACCAAGCTATACGACTAGAACTCGGGATGCGAGAGATCTTCCCGGCGAATATATTTATGTAACTAATGAAGAATTTTTGGAATTGATTAGTCAGAATGTTTTTGCATGGCACGTTGAGGTTCATGGGAATAGGTACGGAACTAAGTCGGCGGATATCGTAGATAATAGGATCGCCATAGTAACTCCGAAAACGGTTGTCGGGTTAAGGAGGGTTGCACAACGAAAGAAGGCCGGCGAAGTCGTTTCGCTGTATATCTATTGCGACAATGAGGAGGAGCTTAGAAGGAGGCTCATCGGAAGAGGTGAAAAGGAAGTTGAGAGAAGGTTAAACGACTGTCATTCGTGGAATGTTGATTCAAGACAATATAAATTTCTTGTATGGATTGATAATAGTAAGGAATTAAAGGGGACTTATGCAAATATAGCAAAAGCGTTGATGCAGTTTGATATTGTGGTTCCTAGGACGTAAATTATACCTTTAAAAACGGCCAAAAAAGCCGTTTTTTTGTTGAAATTATATCAAAATAATTATCAACATCTCTACTTGATGCGGTATCCATAGAGTATATAATGAGAGTATAGTGTTAAACAGTGGAAAGAAGTGTTAAAAATGATGTAAATTTGTGGATAAGTATTTATCCAAGAGCGTAGCGATTGGATAACAAATGCTTACTCCGCCTCATCTGGGCTGAAAGTATGTGCTATCACATTACCAGAGCCCTGCCTGCCGGCAGGCAGGCGTAAGGCGGCTTACGCCTAGTAACCTTCTGAAGCATATAACTTTAATTTCAGATGGGGCGGGGTGACGAGTTTTGTGAGCTACTCGGACCGCTTGAAGACTCGCACTTTCTCGCAGACAAAATCGTCATGTTAATAGGTGAATACAGACACAACTTAGATGCCAAGAAGCGATTATCAATTCCATCAAAGTTCAGGAAGGAATTAATCGAGGGAGCAGTACTTACGAGAGGGCTTGATAATTGCTTATTTCTATTTTCTGCACAATCATGGAAGCCATTTGCTGAAATGTTAGGCGGATTATCAATGGCGAAGAAAGATACTAGAGCATTTAGCCGTTTGTTTTTATCAGGTGCGGTAGAAGTCGAATTTGATTCGCTTGGAAGGATATTAATACCGGATATTTTAAAAGAATATGCATATCTAAAGAAATCAGTTGTGGTTGCGGGACTTTTTAACAGATTAGAGATATGGGATGAAAAGCGCTGGAATGAGTATAAGTCTGATTTAGAAAAGAATTCTGACAATATTGCTGAGAAATTGGGAGAGCTAGGGATAATATAATTAGTTTCTAGTTTTTAGTTTCTAGTTAAAGAACTGAAAACTGTAAACTGAAAACTGTAAACTAGTGCACAGGTCTGTAATGTTGAATGAGGTCCTTGAATATTTAAACCTTAAACCTGGAGCAAAGATAGTAGATGCCACCATGAATGGCGGCGGCCATACTATAGGAATACTAGAGAAAGAACATGGTGCTAGGGTATTAGGAATAGAATGGGATCCGGATATCGTAGAAAATTTAAAGTTTAAAATTAAAAATGAAAAATTAGAGAGTTTAGAAAAGAATCTGACTATTGTAAATGATAGTTATGTAAATTTAAAACAAATTATTGAAAAGAATGATTTTCAGCCCGATGGCATAGTTTTTGATCTTGGTGTTTCTTCTGTACATTATGAGAAAAGCGGCAGAGGATTTTCATTTCAAAAGAATGAGATGCTGGATATGAGATTTAATCCTGAAACGGAGACCATTACCGCTGCGGATATTGTAAATAAAGAAAGTAGGGAAAGACTTGAGGAAATATTCAGAGTATATGGCGAGGAGCAGTTTGCCGAAACGATAGCTCTTAATATTACGAAAGACAGAGCGATTAAGCCGATTATAATGACAGATGAACTGGTTGCAATTGTGAATGCTTCCGTACCCGGTTGGTACAAGCACAAGAAGATTCATCCGGCTACAAAGATTTTCCAGGCACTAAGAATAGCAGTTAACAATGAGCTGGATAATGTGGAGAAAGGAGTTTTGAGGGCGATAGAAGTTCTAAGCTCCGGAGGCAGATTGATAGTCATATCCTTTCATGGCATTGAAGATAAGATTGTTCGGGAGATTTTTAAACAAAAAGCAAAAGAACAGATCATTCGGTGGGTAGTTAAAGGAACTGTTAAACCGAGATGGGATGAAGTGAGACAGAATCCGAGAGCGAGGTCGGCTAAAATGAAGGTAGTGGAGAAGGTCATCTAGGTGTTAGCTTTTTAGCTTCCTAGGTTAAAAAACCTAGAACCTAATACCTAATACCTAAAACCTAATGCATAAACACGCAAATACAATTAAAGAGAAGGAAGTAGTCTTATGGGTTAACATATCTTTAATAGGTATTTCTTTGTTACTGCTATTTTACTATGTTATGATGGCCAATGCTATTACCGCCAAAGATTATCTAGTTAATGTACTTCGTGAGAAAGTCGAATCTCTAACGGTTGAGAATGTTGATTTGATGTCGGCTAAGCTTGCGATGGAAACGCCGGCTAAATTACTGGAATTTGCAAGTACAAAAAATTTAATTAAGGCAAGCGGTATTTTGTATATTTTTGAGAACAAAAATGTAGCTCAACGTTAGGAATTTTCAATTATCAATTATCAATTATCATTGAATGTATTAATGTTTCAATTAATATATAATTGCTACATTTAATCATTGCAAATTCATTGTAAATTGGAAATTGAAAATTGAAAATTATGCCAAAACATAGCCTCAATTTAAGAGTCTATTTATTTTTAGGGGTAGTCATATTAGTATCGAGCCTGATATTATACAGGCTTTTTATTTTATCTGTAATTAGGCATTCGACTTATTTAAGGACGGCGCAAGCGCAAAGTGAAAATGTCAGTAATATTCTTGCCCGTGGAAATATATATCTGTCAGACGGAAATTCGGATCCTATCATCGCAGCTACTAATAAGAAATTCCCGTTGGTATACATCATCCCCGCAGATATTAAGAGAGAGGAAAGTTCTTCTATTACTGAAAAGATTAGTTCAATTTTAAATATTGATCCAGAAAGTATAAAGGAAAAGATTAATTCAGGTTCTAAATCCCTGAGGGTTATTAAGAGAAGAATTAGCGAAGGGGATGTGCTTGCCATTAAGGATATAAATATTAAGGGCGTGGGTGTTAAATATGAGACGGACAGGTACTATCCTATGGGAAGCTTGGCATCTGATGTTGTTGGATTTCTAGGTTATGATAGTGAAGGTAAGAAGGCTGGGCAATATGGTTCAGAGGCATATTATGATAATGAGCTTTTTGGTAAAGAACCCACATTTACAAACCTTTTTTCTGCAATTAATCCATCGAAGGTAGTTAAGTTAATAAGGAAGATTAAGGGAGAGAATATTGATAAAGATGAAACAGAACAGGAGTTTGACAGGCCTGCGAATGTGGTTCTTTCAATTGACAAAAATGTTCAGACTTTTGCAGAAAATGAACTTAGATTAATTATGGAAAAATGGGGTGCGGAAAAGGGAACTGTAATAGTCGAAGATCCGGAAACCGGAAGAATATTGGCAATGGCAGACTTACCGTCATTTGACCCTAATAATTATTCAGAATATGAGTCTAAATTATATCTTAATGGCAGTATCCAGGAAATATATGAACCAGGGTCATCGTTTAAGCCTGTGACAATGAGTGCCGGAATTGATTTAGGAAAGATAACACCTGGAACAACATATGAAGATAAAGGATTCGTGAATATTTCCGGATATACGATTCATAATTTTAGTAACAAGGTTTTTGGAGTTCAGAGCATGACCCAAGTATTGGAGAAATCGATAAATACCGGAACGATGTTTGTCGAAAACTTGGTTGGAGATGATGATTTTATGAACTATGTCATTAATATGGGGTTTGGACAAAAAACCGGCATTGATTTATCCGGAGAAATAAGCGGGGATATAAATAATCTCTATAGCGGTAGAAAAGTTAACTTTTTAACCGCATCGTTCGGCCAAGGTATTGCAGTAACACCTCTTCAGCTGATAAATGCTTACGCTGTGATAGCTAATGGAGGAAAATTAATGCGACCGCATGTGGTAGATAAGATTTTAAAGGAAGGAGGCGTGGAGGAAATCACAAAGCCTGAGATAATCAGCATACCTATCTCTGAGAAAACTGCAGTTAAGCTTCAATCAATGCTGGTTGGAGTAGTCGATAACGGTTTTGATAAAGCTAGGATTAAGGGTTATGATATAGCCGGTAAAACAGGAACTGCGCAAATTCCAGGTGAGGGTGGGGGATATTTAGAGGGACAATTTATACATAATTTTGTCGGGTTTGCACCTGCATATAATGCTAAATTTGTGATTCTAATTAAGATAGACAAGCCTAAGGGTATAACATTTGCTTCCGATAGCTTATCACCTTCATTTAAGAATATAGCGGCATTTCTGTTAAATTATTATAATGTACCTCCCACAAGAAAATAAGAATTTTCTTGTGGGAAATTTCAAAATCCTAATTTCTAATTTCTAAACAATATCAAATGACCAAAATCAAAATATTTAAACAATTTAGTATCCTTGAATCATAGTTTAGCGTTTATGAAGGATTTAATTAAAAAAATTATTATTTTTAAACTTGATATTCTTGCCAAGCTTTATATCTGGCGTTTTAAGCCCGAGATAATCGCAGTTACAGGCAATGTCGGTAAAACATCAACCAAGGAAGCGGTTGCGCTAGTTTTGGCAAAAGTAAAAACAATTCGATATGGAAGGGGAAATTTAAATAATGAATTCGGGGTTCCGCTAACAATTCTGGGTGATTGGTCAGATGATTATTATGGAGCTGTAAATATAATATTTTTTTGGTGTAAGGTAATCTGTATTTCTCTGATTAAACTATTCACGGAAAAAAGTTACCCTAAAATAATTGTTCTCGAGTTTGGTGCGGATAGGCCGGGTGATATAGGAAGACTTGCAAGGAAATATAAACCTAGGATTGGGGTGATAACCGCTGTTGGCGATATTCCTGTCCATGTCGAGTATTTCTCCGGTCCCGAGGCGGTGGCAAGGGAGAAATCAAAACTTATCTCGGGACTGGGTGTTAAAGATTATGCAATTATCAATCATGATGACCCTGCAGTTTTTGATATGAGAGCTAAAACAAAAGCCAAGACAATGAGTTATGGTTTTTCGGAAGGTTCAACCGTAAGATTATCAGATCTAAGTCTTCGTTTGGATGAAAATCTTAAACCAGCCGGTATCGGTTTTAAGGTAAATTACGGACCCCATACATTTGTTCCGTTTACGATTGAAGGTTCTTTGGGTAAGTCGCAGGCGCTTGCTGTGGGAGCGGCTACCTGTATTGGTTTGATATACAGAATGAATTTAATAGAAATAAGTCAGGCATTAGAAGGATACCATGGTCCGAAGGGAAGGCTGAGACTAATTGGAGGGATTAAGAACTCGGTAATTATTGATGATACATATAATTCTTCACCCTCATCTGCGCGGTTGGCACTGGATACAATAAAGGATATTGACACCCTTCGACAGGCTCAGGGTAAAATAACTCGCAAGCTCGTTATTTTAGGCGATATGCTTGAGCTTGGAAAATATACCGAGAAGGCGCATAGAGAAATTGGTAACTTAGCCGGTAGCATTGCAGATATTTTAGTTACAGTTGGCGCCAGGGCAAAATTTATTGCAGATTCTGCCAGTAATCAAATGCTGGCAAGAAATATATACTCATTTGAAACGTCAGATATGGCCAAAGAAAAGGTTCTTGAGTTGGTAGAAGACTTATCTGTCGGTGAGACAGGAGAGGATTTGATATTGGTCAAAGGTTCTCAGGGTATGAGAATGGAAAAAATTGTTGAGAAGATAATGGCCGAACCACGACAAAAAAAAGAACTGCTTGTTAGACAGAATAAGAAATGGCAGGCAACTTGATTCTGGATTTTATTATAAAACAAAAAAGCCCGAGAGGGCTTCTTGTTTTACTATGCACCGCCACGGAGAATCGCTTTCACCTCTCGCAATCTTCCGATTGCTCGGGTTCAAGTCCCGGTCTCGCGGTCCCGACTTCCTCCTCCCCGACGCAAGACAAATTATTGTCTTGCTTGCCACTGCTCATTCACTATGTTCATTCGCACCGCCACGGGGAATCGGACCCCGCTTCCATGCTTGAGAAGCATGTGTCCTAACCGATAGACGATGGCGGCTCTACTACGCTCTGATTTATATCAGAGCTTCGAAGAGCAAGCATAAATGTGGATTAAATAAGCTTGTCCTTCGAAGCTCAAATCCTATATGAGCGAAGGGAGGAGACGATGGCGGCATGTCCTTACTATTTTAACATACTTTTCGAAATAAAAAAGTGTCTTTTAAGGGACACTGTTTGTTATCTCATGCTTCGATCTTGTAAATCTTAGTTGTGAGGGAGCAAGCTCGGTTTCAATTACTAAGTCATTTACACCGGAACCATGCTTTGCATGATAGATAAAACTGCATGTGGGACATTTCGAATCTCGAATACCTCTGTAATCGGGATGCTTCTTGCAGTATATGATTAATCTGTAGCTCGATGCAGCAACTCCCATTGTTTGAACCTCGCGTAGGAATGTAAAAATTCTGCTGGTATAGTATAATAATTAGGTATAAATGCAAATAATTGAATCCATTTGAAACATTTGATCTATGGAAGGTTTCGATGTCATTTAACTCAAAAGAGTAATTTATAAATATTGATGTTCAACAACAAAACCCCGATTGACCACATTAGGGAGAATCATCATAGATTTCATTTCTTTTTAGTTTTGATTATCGCAACCGCGATAAGTTATGGTTTTTTGCGTATTTCGCACACGTCGGTCATAACGTTAGCCCAGACACCCGGCTACTATTTTGATACTGCTTCAGATGAATTTGTCCTGACAGATAAGACAGCCATGGATGCATCTGCCGGAAAGGGATTATGGCTTGGTAATAAGAAACTTAAGGTTTACAGAAATGTCCATGGTTCGGATTGGATACCGGCTGATTATGGTTTCGAGGGCAAGTATAGCGGTTTTACTCTCAACCCTGCCAAGCCGATCATGCCCAACTTTACGGGTGGAGGCATAGTATATATTAATGATGGTACAACTCATTGGTCTAATAATCCTTATCAGGTACCGGTTGCTGAAAATAATTTTGAATTCAGAGCCGGCCTTGGCTATGTTAAAAATAATTTTCTTTACCGGAATATTGATCTTAACGTCACATATTTTGTGCCCAGCTATGATATTAACGATCCCGTTGCTATTCAGCTTGTTTCGGTAAAAAATACTTCTTCTCAGCAGAAGAATATAAAGCTCTTTACTTATTATGATGTGCTGCAGGACGGAAATGTAACATTCGGGCTTGACGGGAAATCAGTTTTCTTAAGTGGAGGGGGAGGTTATCCGGGTTTATTTATGACCGGTACGGATCTAATGGCAGGTTTTGATACGAATAAGAACTCATTTTTCGGAGGCGGAACAGAACCTAACCCTGCGGGTGTCGTTGCAGGTGGTCTTTTTGATTCGAATACGGGGAGCGATGATATCTTGGCTTTGCAGGCTGATATTTCCTTAAGTCCGGGAGGGGAAAAAGTGTTTGCCTTTGTGTTTGGTACTTATGACAGTATTGCAGAAAGGGATCGTCTTGCTAGCAAGTATTCTGATATTGCTTCCGTCAATTCTGCCTTAAATTCAACAAAGAATTTTTATAAATTAAAGACAGATAATATTCCCGGCCTTGCCCAAAGAACACCTCAGCTCAGGACCCAATTAAGATTGCTAGGTTTTTCAGCCCTCTCCTCTTCTCTATGGTGGGATAATTTTATAAATAAATTTGCACTTAACCAGATGTCTCAGTATCAGGCTGATGTTAATGCCAGGGATGCAGCCCAGATAGCACTCGGATTAATGTATATGGATCCGGCACTATCCAGAGACGGTCTTGAAAGCTACATGCATAGCCAACAGCAGTTTTCCGGTTATATACCCTACGGATATAATTCCTATATAAGCAGGGCAGGTGGCTGGACTAATCCGGCAAACGCCTGGGGTTCGGATAATATAGCGTGGATAGCATACTCATCGTGTGAATATGTGAAACAAACAGATGATACTGCTTGGCTGACAAAGTTAGTTCCATATTATGATTCAAACATAAGTGAAGGTATTTTAACCCATTTAATTAAGGGTTTAAATTATGAATATTTTTCTCAGATTGACATTCGTGGATTACTGTTGAACAGGAACGGCGATTGGCTTGACCATGCGGCCGGATCAAGACTGGCTACAGGAAGTTCTCTGTATTCATCAGCTCTTTTGCTTGCCGCTACAAAAAGTTGCTTGCCTTATATGGGTTCTTCCGATCAATCTTTATATGCAGAAAGGGCGGTAAATTTAAAAAATTCGATAGAAAATAGTGGTTTTGATGCCACTTCCGGAAGATATGCCAGATGGATAACAACCGATGGTTTTAAGATTGGAAGTTCGCAGGATAATAGGGTGTTTTCTGATTTAGCGGTGACTGCATTTACGGGCGATCTCAATGCTTTAAGGGTTAGAAATACTGTTTTAGCAGCATATAATACAAATCAGATTTCTGGTAATAAGGGCAATCTTGTTTACACACCAAGCTATCCGGCTGCAGATTTGGGCGGACTCGGGGGATATACAATTCCAAATATGTGGTATGACAATAAGATTTGGGGTAGGGTTTGTTCCGTAGTAACGGCGGGACTTAAGAGGATCGGTCTGAATTTAGAGGCGGAAAATAATTTTATTTCTTGTCTTCCGAGTAGCTGGGGAGGGGGATATAGCTCGCCATTTAATTATATAGAATATCTGGATCCGAGAGGTAATGTAAAAATGTGCGATAACAATGCTGTGCCTTGCGGTTCAGCAAAGAATGTAAGCCGCGAGTCATTCCCTAACGCTGTTGATGATTCAATGGCAATATGGGCTCAGGCACAATTAACTTTGTTGGGCATCCCTCCTCCTAACCTCATTCCAATCAACCCAAATATTTCATGCGCCAGCGGACCATACACCGTAAGTATGAGCTGGACCGGTCAGCCCAGTTCCGATCCTGCATATGATTTCTTTATCGACCTCGATAATGACAGTGACTGGAACAATGGTTTCTGGAATAAAGCTGAAAGCAATAATTCCACATCCGCGCCCTCAGGCTTTACCCCCTACCTCGGAGCATTGGGAGCATTACGATTAAATCCCGGCACGACCTACCGCGTCAGGGTATTTAATGGAGCTACAGATTTATCCGGCAACCAGCTCCATAGCAATACAGTTACTTTCAGCGTACCGGCATGTGGCGCACTTCCGGTCATTAATTCTTTCACCGCATCGCCTTCAACCATCACT
>Ga0209541_10014881_pt1 | contig 11687 bp, 10 predicted proteins | sample RifCSPlowO2_01_FD_184027 | JGI IMG/M metagenome (GOLD analysis project Ga0209541, IMG submission 184027) | Groundwater microbial communities from Rifle, Colorado - Rifle CSP2_plank lowO2_0.1 (SPAdes) (version 2) | ecosystem: Environmental > Aquatic > Deep subsurface > Groundwater | place...
GGGCAAAAAGGAAGGGGGTTGGGGGGAAGGAATTTTTGCCCGCCCTCGCTTTTCCGCCGCCGCCGAATTTCGTGCCAGTTGAAAACTTGCGCGCCGCCTTAAATTCTTTTCATTTGAGCAATTATTTGATTCGCCAAATCTCTTTTATCAATCAGATAATTGTCCCATTTGTTTGATTCTTTTTTCTGTCTTCCGGCAACAAAGCCGAGCAATTTTCCGCCATCAAGTTTATTTCCTAGTTTTATCAAATCGGGAGCAGGAACAAACCAGAGATAATCCCAAAGATCGCCTTCCTCTGTGTCAAAAAAGCAGAAAATAACCGCTGTTGAATAATTATCTACCACGCCAGACGCTTTTGTTGTGGCAGTAAAAATTTCGTCGGGATTATCGCCGAAGCGACTTTTGACTTGAATATACATTGTTCGTAAGCTGCCTTTTTCTTTTACAATCAAGTCAATTCCCTCATCATCAGAAATTGGTTTATAACAGGATAAAGTTGTATCGCCATAAAGTGTGATAAGTTCAGCGATTCTCGCTTCGGCGATATCTCCTTTTTGTTTAGTAGAAACATCTTTTGAAATCGTCCAAATTTTTTCTGCTTTTTTGACCTCCACTTTTTCGGGAACGACAATATTTTCGTTCAACCCAAAAATTGACGGACCGGATTTAACAAAGCGGGATTTTTCTCTTTTTGAGTTTATATCAACAACAAGCTGGGCGTTCATCGTTGCTTCGGGAGTTTTGCCGGCAGTTTTAAGCCAACCACGATCAAGGGCAATTTTTGTAATTTCCTTACTGTGAAGCGGTTTGCCCGCTTCTTTCAAAATTTGATACGCGATGTCTTTAAATGAATTCATAAATTATTTTTCCAGAATATTAACAATAATTTAACTAAATAAATAATAAGTCCGATATTTATAACTTGATAAAGACCTGTAAGCCATAAATTTATACCATTAAATCTTTCTGGATATTTTTCTTTTAACCTACCCCTCAAGTCCTTTGTGGCATGTCGCCAAACAACTCCAATGGTGGAATATATCAAAAGTATAAAAAATAAACCGAAATATTTTTCTTGCCAGAGCAAAGAAATTATCAAAAGAAAAGAGCTAGTAAAATAAAACATTAAATAAGGTGGCTTATCAATAAGATCCCTTAAGTGTTTCAAAAATTCTATAAATAAATTGTTTTTCAATTTTTCTTGTGCTTCATTCATATTTTTACGCTAAAATCATTTGTTCTATTTATTTTCCAGATTTGGTTCGATTATCTTGTTTGCATAACATTTGGCAATTCTCTGCAGTCGTTTTCCCGCCTTCGTGCCAAGGCGTTACGTGATCGGCTTCCATTTCTTCTATTTCAAAATGTTTGTTGCCGCAAACTGCCTTTTTCGCCACGCAGATACCTTTTTGCCTTTCATATGCTTCTCTCTTTTGATTTGACGTAAAAGCGCGGATATTCAAGAATTTTTCGTTCCGAATCAAAACATATTCGTAAATGCCGGACTTTTTGGTCACATCATCATCTTGCATCAATTTCGCTATTTCTTTTTCCAATTTCTTTGGATCTTGCGGCTTATCTTTGAACTGATTATAGAGAGGGCCGAAAGCAACCCCCTTCATTTCTCTGCGATAATTAGGAAAAGTTGCTTTTACCCAATTTATGACACTTTGAAAATACAGCCACAATTCGTTTGCATTAGGGTCGTGCTGATGTTTTGACATGTACTCTTTAATCTCTCCACCAGAAATCCAAGCAATAGCTGTCTCCAAATATTCCTGACGGATCGGCGAACCGGACATGTAATCACTTGCTATGCCATACGCGGGGCAACCAGTTTTGCTGAAATATCTTTTGACGTCAGAAACCCACGAACCGTGATATACGGCATTGCGCAATTCTTGGTCGGTAAGCCTTTCGCCCGCTATATTTATCGTCTCAAACCACTCCAATCTTTCGCTATCGGTTCCGGAACAAAAATATATATTGAGCGGATAGTTTAGAATTTGCTCCCGTTTGTCTTTCGGAAGATTATGAAAAGCCAAGCCATTTATCGAAAAATCTCCCTTTACATATTGACACGCTGAAATCGTGCGCTGTTGCCCGTCAATCACTTCAAAATTCCCGTCTTCGCGCACCGCCCAATACATCACATTGAGAGGAAAATCTTTGGTAATCGTATCAACGACCGCGTCTCGTTGTTTATCTTTATAAATAAATTCCCTTTGGTATGGCGGGCGAATATCCAGCTTTCCTCCAAAACCTACAACACCACCCTCATTAGGGTTTTCCTCGTAGCCGTCAGCTAACTCACGAACTGTAATTTTTTTAAGCTCAATTTTCATAAATTATATTTTCTTATTTTTAATAAAAATTCGCGCATAAGTATTTTTGCCACTTATCAATGGTCGTGCATCTTTTTCACCCATAAACGGAATACCAACAATTTCTTTATCATATCCCGCAGAAGCAGACATGCCCAATATTTCAAATTGATCGGGATTATATTTGTCTATAAAAGTGATTGGTACTCCGATTACTCTCTTGTAATCCATAGGAATATCTTTTGTTTTATCAACATTTATGGCATTGTAATTATCGTATTTTGGATATTCGCTTTCATGGCCACGATATGTTTTATAAAGAATTAAATCCTCATGTCTTTCTTTATAATCTAAATTTGTAAACCAGCGAACGCCTTTAACGCGGATATATTTCCTTCCGTCGCTACCAATTCTATAACTTGCAGCAGTAAGCGGATAATCGTCAGGCACTCCAAACTCTCTGTCTCCGCTGTGAATACTTTGTCCGAGCCAAATCTTATTTTCCTTAACCAGTTTAAAAATTTCTTTATAGGTCAAAGCATTAAGGTTCCCAATAATTATAAATTTCTTGTTATGTTCTATTAACTGGGCTACATATTCTCTGAATAGTGAAAATGGCGGATTGGTTACCACAACATCGGATTGTTTCAACAGCTCAATACATTCTTTACTACGAAAATCACCATCGCCTTGTAAGTTTTTAATACCAATTTCTTCGGGATTGGGAACATTGTCCTTGTTTTTGTCGCCAGTGTATTCTAAATAAATCGCTTTTTCGGAATTGTTTTGGCTGAATAAATCGGCTTGTTGGCTTTTATAACAAGTCGTAATCAGTTTTTTGAATCCTAACTGCTCAAAATTGTAGGAAAAAAAATGGAAAAAATTGCTTACCCGCGGGTCATCGCAGTTACAAAAAACTACCTTCCTTTTAAAATGTTCTTTGTAATGCCTAAGTTCTTTTTCAATATCAGAAAGTTGAGTATAAAACTCATCTTTTTTACCTGTCTTTGCAGAGTGTAGGTTTTTATTCTTGTACTTATTTTGCATAAAATTGTTTCAAAAAGTGGATTGCATAGTTAGTTTTTGGGTGGATTCTGCCCGACGGCTTCCTCATTAACTTTGGCCGATTTCTTAAAGCGCGCGGGCACAGCATATATAAATGTTAGCAACATTTCCGTAAAATATAGTAATTCTTCGCCGTCCTCTTTGGAAACAATCTCGATTTTGTGGTTTGCGTCGTTCCCTTTATTTTTGATGTGCTCAACCCATTCCTTGCCGTCCGGTGGAACAAAGTTGTTATCGGAAAGAAACTTTACATACTGAACGAATTTCAAATTTTCTTTTGCTCCTTTTGAAACGGCGATATTCATTAAAATTTTTCTGCACGCCATTGCCGCCGCAGTAAAAGCGTTTACTGACGCGCAACTCCGGGCCTCCTCATAAAGTGTTTTTACGGAAGCGTCATCAATGCCGTCAATGGAATTACCAAAAGCCACGCCCGGATACTGCTTTCCAGCAATATCAAGATAGGTTGGCTTATGGCAAAAATGACAAATACAAATAAACTCGTGCTTATTGCCCTGTGGGGTTTGACGAACGCCAGTATATCCCTTATCAGACGCGAGAGGTTTACCGCAATGGCTACATCGGTAGCTATGCGATCCAATATCTTGCCTATGTTGCCAATCAATGTTGTCCATAGTTATTTCATTAAAACATCAAGCGAAACGTCGAGCGCGTCCGCGATTTTTTTAACTGTATCAATGTCCTTTAATCCGCTAATGGTTTTTTGTATTTTTCTTCCGTGGTTGGGATGCCATAAATATTCAGATTTAATCAGGAGCACGTCCACTCCCACGTTCTTTGCCGATAAATAATCAAAGCGATAGCTATCACCAATCAATAACGCTTGAGATTTTGGAATATGCTTCTTGCGTAAAACTTTCAAGATTATCTTCCCCTTTCCTTCAGGCCTATCCGGGGAAGTATAAAAATAATCGAATAGTTCTCCTAGCTTAAAGTGTTTCACTTTTTTTTTCAAAATAACATCAGCTTCTTTGGGTGGATGCGGATGCGTTGATAGTAAAACCAGAATAATACCTAAATTCTTTATTTTTTTCAAAGAAACTAATGCCGCTGGAGTTAAAACCAAATGTTTGAGATAATCATTACCGATTTTTTTATCTAAGTATATCCAATGCGGGGTTTTTTTCCGCTTGGTATTTTTCGGATACCAGATAGTGCCATCGCCATCAAAAAATATTATTTTCTTATTTTTCACAAAAGTATAGTTTAAGAATGTAACCAAAAAATATTTATTTCTAGTCCGTTCTATTTTCATTGTATACTTTGCAAAGAAGAAACACCACTTTTGACAGTGATGTTTCTTCTTGGCTCGGGCGGCCCGCCTTCGTTAAAAACTACGGCGGACAGGCAGGATTCTCGATCCGCGCTGATGCGCTCATGTACAGAGCGGCGCCGGAAACTGCGCTCGCCCGTTTCCGTCGGCGTTCGGCTTCGTCTGATGACTCGCCTCACTGCTGCCCGTTCGAACCCTGCGATACTAAAACAAAAGAAAAATGTCCGACCACTGTAGTCAGACATTTTTCTTTGGCTCCCCGGGTAGGGATCGAACCTACGACCGTCGCCTTAACAGGGCGCCGCTCTACCGCTGAGCTACCGGGGAATGGATTTGAGATATTCTTTTCCGTAACCGCTTTTCAATTTTTTCTCACGGATACGGGCCTCGGCTCTCGTCTCAAAGGACTCTTTGTGAAACAAGCGCCACGGTCTGTATCCCTTTGTAGAAAAAACCAGCCCAGAATTGTGATAGCGGATCCGTTGCTCTAGATTCGCTGTGAGCCCAACATATATTCGACCATCACGGTCGCTTTTTATTGCGTATACAATATATGTTTGTTTTTTCATTTTCTCTGCTCCCTGCCTGTCGCCTGCCTGTCCGGTAGGCAGGGCAGGCAGGTACCGCTGAGCTACCTGCCCTCCGGGAGGCGGGCCGGGGAACGTACGAGAATTCTACCAGCTTTTTGATGCACCGTAAAGTCATATTGGTGTATAATTGAGGGAGAATTAACAAGCTCTTGATGGAATTGTCCAAAAACGAAATCGAGCGGCAGGACCGCCAGCGCGCTCTCCGTGGGAAGCGCGTGAAAAGCATCTCGCTATGGCTAATCGGAGTCGCGGTGACCGCCGCGGCAGTTTATGGTTTGGTTTTGTGGAGCAAGAAAGATTCGGCCAACAAACCGGGGATTGTCATCGCCGAGCTTGGCAGTGATCACATCCCGGACGGGCAGCGAGTTGGGGAATACAATTCCAACCCGCCGACTTCCGGGCCGCATTATGCGCAGCCCGCGGACTGGGGGGTTTACGAACAGCCTCTGCTGGATGAGCGCCTCGTGCATAATCTGGAACACGGCGGGATTTGGCTTTCTTACCGCGACGCCGATGACACCGCGCTCACCGCCCAGCTGCGGGACATCGCCGACGACTATACGCTCAAAGTGATAATGACACCGCGGCCGGAAAATGATGCCCGCATCGCAGTGGCGGCCTGGGGGCGTTTGCTGAAGCTGGAATCCTTTGATCGCGAGCAAATCGAGGATTTTATCGGCGCGTTCATCAATCGCGGTCCCGAACAGACGCCTTATTAGCCAGCGATGAAGAAATTTACGCTCCTAATTTTACTCGGCATCATCTTTCTAGCCGGGTTTTTGCGCATTTGGCGTCTCACCCAGCACGACGTGGTGACCGACGAGGTTTTTTACGGATACCGCAGTATCGCCCTCATTGATTCTCTCAATTCTCCTTTTCAGTCCACGCCGTTTGAGTGGTTTGAAAAAATTCCCTGGTGGGCGCATTTCTCGTTCCATGACCACCCGCCGCTGGGTTTCTGGATCCAGCACGCTTTTTTCGCGGTTTTGGGCGGCAACCTTTTTGCCATGCGCCTCCCGTTCGCCCTGGCCGGTGTCGGCGCGGTATTGCTTATCTATTTCATCGCCCGCCGTCTCTTCCGAAACGAAACGGTAGCGCTCGCTTCGGCGGGACTCCTGGCGGTGAGCAACTACCATGTCTGGATTTCCCGGATCGGACTGCAGGAGTCGCTGGTGATTTTTTTCATGCTGCTGACGATTCATTTTTTCCTGAAGTCGCTCGAGGCGGGTAAGTTTTTTTATTGGACTATCGGCGCGCTGGGTCTGGCGTTCCTGATGAAATACATAAGCATCGTGCTCTTGCCCGTATTTTTGATCTATTGGTATTTCCGGAAACGCGAAGTGCTGACCGTGAAGCGACTGGCCATCGGCGCGGTTTTGTTTTTGGCCGTCATCTCGCCGGTGATTGTTTACAATATCGGCCTGTACGCGGCGCGGGGACATTTTGATTTCCAAATCTCCTATTTTTTGAAACAGCAGGTGCCGGAGTGGGCAGTCCGGCCGGGCCGGGAGGTCGGGACTTTTTGGGAAAAGTTTTATAATTTTTTCAAAAATTTTTGGCAATACGGCGGGGCGGTGATGGTTTTGACGGCAGTTTTGGCGGCCGCGGGGGTGGTGCGCCGCCGAAAAGAAGCGCCTTACTTTTTTGTCGGCCTGACGATCCTGTTTCTCCTCCTGCTGTTTCTGGTGGTCGGGCCGCAGGAGCGTTTTTTGTCCCTCCTGGCCCCGTTTTGGGCGATGGCGCTCGCGGCGACGTTGCTGGGCCGGGCGGCGTCTCGGTTTCGCTACGTATTGTTAGGCTTATTCGTGGTTCTGGAACTTGCCTTGGCATTCAATACGAATTTAAAAGTCCACCCCGTCGGCAGTCAGGGAATGCTGTACACGCTGTTGCGGCGGGAGAGCAACATTTGGGGGTATAACCAGCTCGACGATTATTTTACGGGGCTCATGGCCGGCCGTTACCCCAAAGCAAATTTTCCGCTCCGTTTCGCTTTCACCAGGCCGCTTCAGGAGGACGCCCTGCGGCAGGCCCGGGAACAGGGACGCGCGGAAGACCGGACTTTGTTTGTCGTCGATTCGCGCGTTCACGGCCCGGCGTTCCTTTGGTATTTTACCCGTCGCACAGTCTACGAGCGGTGGCCGGTCATCGAGGATCAAAACTTTTTGACGGTGGCGGGAGGGGATCTGAATTTTTTTACCAAACAAGGATTTGACCGCATCGTTTATTTTCAAACGGCCGATACCCTGAAGAGGGGCGACATCGGAGCCGAGGCCTCGGAGGCCATGGTAAAATTGCTCACGGACCAGGGTGTCCAGCCGGAGACCATCGTGAGCCGGGACGGGCACGAGGCGTTCAAAGTTTTTATTTTTCAGACGATGTGATATAATTTTGGCAAAGAAACTACATGAATGAAACCAAACCAATTGTCGCGGTGACGAGGAAGATCCCGGATGCGGGCCTCAAACTTTTTGGCGACCGGTACACGGTGCGGGTGGGCAACAAGGTCCGCGGATTACCGCCCCGGGAGTTCCTCGCCTTGGTCAAAGACGCTTCAGCGATATTGGCGCTTCTGACCGACAAAATCGACGCCAAAATTCTCGACGCGGCGGGCAAGAAGCTCAAAATTGTCGCCAATTACGCGGTCGGCTTTGATAATATCGACCTCGCGGCCGCTAAGAAACGCAAAATCACCGTCACCAATACTCCCGCGGTGCTCACTGAGGCCGTTGCTGAACACGCAATCGCGCTGGCCCTCGGCGTGGCGCGCCGCCTTGCCGAATCCGATCAGTTTTTGCGCGGCGGGCAGTACCACGGCTGGGAGCCGGAGCTCCTTTTGGGTCCGGAGCTGCGGGGGAAGACTTTCGGTATCGTCGGACTGGGACGCATCGGCTCGCGCGTCGCGGAGATTGCAGCCCTGGGTTTGCAGATGAAAGTGGTTTATTACGATCGGGGTAATCGCGATCGGCAGCTCGAACAAAAAACCGGAGCGGAGGCGGTAACAGTCAGGAAGCTCCTGACCGCCGCGGACGTTATTTCCCTCCATGTTCCCTTGACGCCGCAAACCCGGCACCTGATCGGCAAGGCGGAACTTGAGAGCATGAAACCAACAGCGATTCTCATCAATACTTCCCGCGGCCCCGTAGTGGACGAGAAGGCGCTGGCCGTCGCGCTCCGGAACCAGACGATTTGGGGAGCGGGGATCGACGTTTTTGAATTTGAACCCGAGGTGACGGCAGAACTGCTGAAGCTCAAGAACATCATCATGACGCCGCATACCGCCTCGGCCACGCGGGAAGCCCGCGACGCCATGGCCGAGCTGGCGGCCAATAACGTGATTGCCGTTTTGGAAGGCAAGGCGCCGCTGACCCCTGTCGGCTAATTGGTTTTGGCGGCATTCCTCAATCTGCTATGATGTAAGGAAGCCGAAATAAAGTTAGGAAAAACATTAATTTCCAAAAAAATATGGCGGAAACTGCCACATCTACCAAAATTCCCCCGCTGGTTGTGAGCGAAGAAGGGGCGGGAGCCCCTCCTCCCGACGCGCCGGTGGCCCCAGCCACGGGCGGGGATAACATTTGGGACAAGGTCATCAAGGGTTTTATTTACGCCCTGGCGCTGTGCTTGCCCCTGTTGTTTACCGGGTGGACATTTGAGCCACTGGAGTTTTCCAAACAAATGCTCCTGTATGTTTTGGTTTCGGGAGCGACGATTACGTGGCTTCTGAAGCTGTTGGTGGAACGGCGCGTGCGATTCGTTAAAACGCCCCTGGACTTGCCGATTGGGATATTTTTGCTGATCTATTTTTTGGCCTCAGTATTTTCCGTAGACCGGACAGCTTCTTTCCTCGGCTCCTACGGAATTTTTTCCGGGAGTTTTTTCGAAATCCTGTTTTTGGCCATTCTGTACTATATTGTCGTCAACAACTTCACGGATCTGCAGTCCTTGAAGAAACTTTTTGGGATTTTTAATTTTTCAGTGTTTCTCGCCCTCCTTTATATTGTTCTGCAGTTCTTCGGCCTGTATATTATCCCGCTGGAGTTTGCGAAGACCAACGGTTTCAACTCCATCGGCGGGATTTTGATGCTTTCGCTTTTCTCAGCGTTCGCCGTCGTTTTGAGCCTCGGCCAGAGCAGGGACTCCTGGTTCTCGGTTTTCGGCGGCAAGGCTTGGCGGATCGGGGCCGCGGTTTTGGCCTTTATCGTCCTTCTGACCGTCAATTTTGTGTATGCCTGGGTGGGTCTGCTGGTGGGCGTGGTTCTGCACCTTGTTTTTCAAATGGGCTACGCGAAGAATTTCTCGATGCGCCGTATCGTAGCGCCGCTCGGCATTCTCGTTGCCGTCATCGCTTTCCTGCTCACCCAGCTGGTTTTTGGCGAAGCGCCGTTCCGCAGCCTCCTCGACTTTAACTTGCCGCAGGAGGTCCGGCTCGATTACCAAACCTCCCTGCCAGTGATTACGGGTGCCGTCGGCCAGCGGCCGATCCTGGGTTTTGGGCCGAGCACTTTCTCGTACGCTTTCTCCAAAAACAAATCCACCGAGTTCAACCTCACCGAATTTTGGAACGTGAGGTTTGAACGGGGGCCCTCGCTGGCCGCGGAAAATCTGGTCGGGTCCGGGACCTTAGGTTTCTTGGCGTTTGAAACGTTGTTGGCGATGTTTTTGATATACGCTTGGCTTTTCCTGCTGCGCCGGCGCAATGACCCCAGCTGGGACGTGGGTTTGGGCTCGCTGGCCGGTTTTTCCGTGTTGTGGTTTGCGCATTGGTTTTTCTTCTTCAGCGGCGTGATATATTTTTCGCTTTGGCTGATGCTCGCCGTTTTCATGGCGGCCACGCGGATCGCCGGGGTGGAAAGGCTCAAAGTGACCAGCTTTTCTTTCGCTTCTTCGCCGCGGCAGACCGTCAGCGTGGTGACCGTGGTTTCCATCTCGCTGGTCGCCTTCATCGTTTTTCTGTTTTTTGCCACCGCGGTTTACGCTTCGGACATCTTTTATCGCAACGCTCTCCGGGCGGCGCAAAACCCCGACACTTACGGCCAAGCCGGGGAGAATTTCGAACGCACCATCCGGCTGAATCGGTTCCGGCCCGATTATTATCTTAGTTACGGGGAATTTTTATTCCTGCGGATTAACGAGGAACTCGCGAAAAAGGAGCCGAATTTGGGCCTCATCCAATCCTGGCTGCGTTCCAGTATCGAGGTTTCGAGCTTTGCCGTCGATCTCTCGCCGGCCAGCTGGTCGTCGTGGGAACGGCTCGCCACCCTTTATACCTATGCCAGGCCACTGGTGGCCGGGGTGGATGAGAAGATCATTGAGTCTCTGAGAAACGCGGTTCAGAACGATTCGAACAACCCCACGCTCCACACCGAACTCGGCCAAGCGTACCGGCTGGCGGCCACCCGGCTCGACCCATCCATCCTCGGGGACGGGGTGGACAGCGATGATGACGGCCTTTCGGACACGCAAGAACAAGCCCTCGGTTCCAATCCGAGCGATCCGGACACGAACGGCAACAAATTCCTTGACGGCAACGAGGTCATCGGCGGGCTCAATCCGGCCGGTTCGGGACAGCTTCCGGCTGACTTTCTGTCCCGATATGTGAGAACGGATCAGGAGAAGTTGCTCTTGGCGGTGGATGAGTTCAAGAAAGCAATCGAGCTGAAGTCCAACTACGCCGTTCCTTACTACCAGCTGGCGCTGACCTACGAGCGGCAGAACAAGATGGAGGACGCCATCGCGACTCTCAATGAAATCCTGAAACAGTATCCGAATGACGTTGTTCTGAAGTATGAACTCGGGCGGATGTATTACGCGGTCGGACAATATGACCAAGCGGCAGGACAGTTCCAGGCCATCGTTCGGGGTTTGCCTGACTATTCCGACGCCCTGTTCTACTATGGCGCGAGCCTCGAACAGTTGGGAAGGCTCCCGCAGGCCTTGGAACAATACCGCCGCATTCTGGAACTAAATCCCGGTAACCAGTTTATCACCGCCAAGGTTCAGCAATTAGAGGCCGCGGTGAATTCAGGCGGAAACCGATAGTCTATGGAAACCCCGGCGCTTTTTGAGGAAAAATCGTGGCTCGAGAAACTGCGGTTCGTCTTTTGGATCGTCCTGATTCTCGCCGTCGCGGTTTTGCTGTACGTTTTCTCGCGCGGGCAGCAGCTCGTCATCCGCGATCCCGGGGCGTTTCAGGCCGTTTTCCTGGATAACGGGCAGGTTTATTTCGGCAAGCTCCGCTCTGTAAACCGCGATCTGTGGAGCCTCACTGATATTTATTATCTGCGCGCCGGTACCCTTCAGCAGGGCTCCGGCGGGGAGATTTTGCAGGGCAGCATTGACCTCATCAAGCTTGGTAGCGAAGTTCACGGGCCGCGCGACGAGATGCTCGTCAACCGCGATCACGTGATTTTTTAC
>Ga0209541_10014882_pt1 | contig 11687 bp, 13 predicted proteins | sample RifCSPlowO2_01_FD_184027 | JGI IMG/M metagenome (GOLD analysis project Ga0209541, IMG submission 184027) | Groundwater microbial communities from Rifle, Colorado - Rifle CSP2_plank lowO2_0.1 (SPAdes) (version 2) | ecosystem: Environmental > Aquatic > Deep subsurface > Groundwater | place...
TTCTCTTAAAACATGATGAGGATAAAGCCTTATTTTCAAAAAATAACCAGTATTTCCAAATTTTTCATTTAACTTTCTATTAACAATTAATCTAGCAGACTCAATCGCATTATGTCTTATCTGTATTTTATCTTTGCTTATTAAATCAACCCTGCATTCATAATTTTTTTTATCATCACCCATATCATATTTAACAATTTTTGGATTAGGAATGGATTTAATAAAACCTTTTTTCTTAAACTTACTCCGTCTAGTATAAGCTCTTACAACTTTTCTATAAGCAATTCCTCTTCTTAAACCAGCCATTTATTTTACTTCCACCTTACCACCTAAGGCTTGACCAGGTAAACCTTTTTCAAATTTAACTCTTACAGCACCCCTATTACCATGATCTCTAATAATTTTACCATTAATCTCCTTACCAGCAATACTTCTCCAAGTTACTGTTCTCCCTATCAATTTTTTAGCTTCGTCTTTATTATTAACACCATTTAATTTAACAATCATCTGACTACTATATTGGGTATGATGACTCCCTTTAAAGTTAACAATAACACCTTCCATATAATTAGAATAAATAGTCTATTTAAAAAACTTTTGGAAAATTAGCTTACTTTAATTCCTTTAGTTGTTCTAAAGCGATCTCTTTCATAACTACTAATAATATAAGATTCCAAATTAAAATCTAAAAGACTTAATTCTTGATCCGGTATAAGTTTTCTTCCACCATTTATTCTTCTTTCTAATCTATTACTATCTTCTTTATAAAAGCTATTAAGAATACCAATATTATTATCATCCAATTTAAACCACTCAATGTGTTTATATACTATTTTTTTAGCTTCTTCAACATAAGGAGCATATAGACTAGCAATCGCATTAACACTATCTTCTATTTTACTTAATTCATTAGTTTCATTCATTTTTATTACTTTGTCCATTTTAAAACCCCACCATAATTTCCATATCTCTTCCAAATATCTTTTTTAAACTCTCAAGAGTTTTTTCTTTGATAAAGGTTTGTTTAGGTAATTTATTTGTTTCTAGATACTTCTCCAATTCTTCTAAACTGCTTTTGCAAATATTTTTTAAAGTGCCGTCTTCACTGACATTCGCCCTACTAATCTCTTTCTCTCTACTGATAAAAGCAACATCAGTTAATAATAAAACTTCGCTTATTTTATCCCCGAATTTAACTCTTATTCTACTTCTTTCTAATTCCAATCCCTTTTTCCTTTGTATTAATTCAAATAAAACCCTTATTAATATTCTGCTTTCCCTCTCAACTTTTCCAATTTCTTGTGAACTCATTTTCTTTAATTCTTTTTTAGCTTTAATTAAACCTTTTAAGGTCTCTAAATAATTTTTATCAACAATTTTTTTATTTACCAGTTCATTATTAAATTTCTTAATTAAACTCTCATTACTTATCTTTGATTTAGTATTCAAAACTTCTTTAACTATTTTTAAAGAATTTTCATAGATCTCATTAAAACCCTCTCTCTCTTTAGTAATTCTTATCTCATCAAATAATTTCCTAATTCTTTTCAGATAATCTTCAGCTTCATTGATCAAAACATCAACTTCTTTTCCTTTTACCTCATCAATTTTTTTATGTTCTATGTCTTTGTAGAATTTTCTTATTTTTTCTAAAATATCAACATACTTTTTTTCTAAAATTTTTTCTTTTTTGACAAAAATCTTATCTAATAACTCAATAGTTTCTTTTGGTGTTGGTGGATTAACTCCATAAAGCATTAATGCTGCCTGACTCGGATTCAAAGTAGCATAATAAATATCATCAGCAACAGCACTTAATAATTTAAATTTAGCTCTCTCTATCATTCTTGTACCAACATTCATATTCATATCTATTGCTTCAGGACTCGGTCTTATTCTTCCCATACTCAACAACAATTTCCAGGGCATAAAAACACCCCTATCAAACAAAGGAACACCATCTCTCAAAAATGTAAAAATAACTGGTTGTGCATCCTTAACACTCTCCCAAAAATCAGTTAAAATGTAAATTTGAATATGAAATTGTTTTTTAACCTGTGTTATCATAGAAGCTTCAGTACCCATACCTCTTATTATTGCCCCAAGTTTATCTTTTAACTCCAGTCTAGGCATTTTTTTAACATCAGTATCATCTACAACAACGTAAACATCTATATCATTGCTTTTTTCTCCTCTAAACAAAGAACCAGCAGCAACATAACTAACAACGTATTTTTCAAATTTTTTCAGAACCATATTTTTATGGACTTCTGCAACCCTTATAGCTGCTATTAAATCTGTAGGATCGTAAACAGCAAAACTCATAGAAATTACTTCTAAAATTTCATATTTGCCATCATAACAATTTTCAACTAATTCAACAAGCATTAAACAATTAATTTTAATATTTTCATCTATCTCTTTTGCAATTCTATTAACTTCTTTTGTTACTCTATCCCTTAATTCTAATTTCTTTTTAACACCCTTATCATCAATTAATACAAGAACATGCATCATATTCTTTTCTTTTTCAATTCTTTCTGAGACTTCTTTACCCAAATCACCTAATTGTTTTGGTGGAGGCATTAAAGCTACCCCAATAACTTCTTTTTGAAACTTCTTTAGAACTTCTTTCTTTAATTTATCTAGTTTAGTCTTCAATTCTTTAAACTTTTTTTCCATGTTTTCACTTGTTTCAATTTTGCTTTTTGAATTATTATTTTCCATACTCTATCCCATTTAATCTAGATATTTAAAACTTTTGATTAATTTGTTTACCACCTAATATTTATTACAAAAACAGTAACATTTAAATATAACCCATATCTCAAAAATTATGGGTAATTCTAAAAATGATAACAAAACCAGAATTTTTAAACAGATTTGAAGATTACTTAAGTAGAAAAGACCATATTGATTGTCTATTGCCTCATTTAGTTATAACTAATGCTTATATTCAACATATTAAACCAAGCATGCAAGCACCAGAAGTAACACCAATGACTTTTATAGTTTTACCCGATTCTCCCGGAGAAATTGAAACAGGTATGTATGGTACTGTTTTATTACCAAATAAATGTTCGGGTATTAGCTTGGGAAATTTAACATTTGGTTTTAATATTTTTAAAGAACAAGAAACACAAGAATGGGCAGAACACTTAAAAGAACACGGTTTAATTGATCACATTACACCAGGAAATAATACACCAGAAGAATACATTAAAAATTATAAAATTGTAGGGTTAAAAAGTAGAGCAAAAAAATTTGAGGTATTATCAAATAACAGAAATAGAGAGATTGCATATTATTTACCATTACATAAAATATCATCTTCACTAGCAAGAAATCACCTCTCTTTTTCTGATGAAAGATTAACAGATTTAAATCGATACAAATAAAAACATTTAAATATATTCTTTATAAACTAAATAACAACGGGCTCGTGGTCTAGTGGCTAATTTTTAAAGTTAGATCTTTAAAATCCACATATGACGACGCCCTTACAAGGCGTAGATCGCAGGTTCGATTCCTGCCGGGCCCATTCTCAAAATGAAAGATCTAAAATTAGTTAAACAGTATAAAGGAAATACTCCTAATTTCTTTTTAATTGCAGGTCCATGTTCAGTTGAATCAGAAGAACAAATACTGGAAATAGCTAAATTTCTAAAACAAAAAGGGATAAAATACCTAAGGGGTGGAGCATTTAAACCAAGAACCTCTCCTTACTCTTTTCAAGGTTTACAAGAACAAGGCACAGAATTATTAAAAAAAGTAAAAAACCAAACTGGATTAAAAATAGTAACAGAAGTTATGGATACCAAAGATATTGATTTAATTTCTTCTTGTGCAGATATTTTACAAGTTGGTGCAAGGAATATGCATAATTTTTCTTTGTTAAAAGAGCTAGGTAAAACAAAAAAACCAATCTTATTAAAAAGGGGCTTAGCAGCAACAATAGAAGAATTTCTTTATGCAGCAGAATACATCCTAAAAGAAGGCAACCAAAATATAATTTTATGTGAAAGGGGTATAAGAACATTTGAAACCTCTACACGCAATACCTTAGATTTATCAGCAATACCCCTAATAAAATCAATAACAAAATTACCAATTATCGCAGATCCATCTCACGGAACAGGTGTTAAGAACTTAATAATTCCAATGAGCAAAGCAGCAATTGCAGCAGGAGCAGACGGTTTAATCATAGAAGTTCACAATAATCCGCAAGAAGCTCTATCAGACAAAGATCAATCTTTAAACTTTCAAGAATTTTCTTTACTGTTAAAAGAAATTGACCCGTATTTAAAATTAAATAACAAAAACTTTTAAATAAATAATAATTGTTTTTATTTTTAGAGTTGATATTTGCAAAGGAGTTAATAAGAACTGTAGGTTCTTATTTTTAGGAAGTATCGGAACCTTAGGTTCTGATGAAGCGATGGTAGTTTAGCGGTAGAATTTGACCCTGCCACGGTCAAGACCCGGGTTCAATTCCCGGCCATCGCATCTATACATTATAAATTTTTTCTAAATCACTGATTCTCTTCTCAGCAGAAATAGAATTTCTAAACAAATTCCAAAAAACTTTCTGTAACCATTCTATCCATTCTTCATCATAAATCCTATAAAGGATATTTATTTTTTCTTTTAACTCATCTCCAACATAATCTTTCGGATCTTTAACTTCTTTTATACTAACTATCTTAGAATCAATTATAGTTAACCTTAAGGGTTGATAACAATGTCTAATTTCAATAACCTCTTTCCCAACTTTATCATTTAAACTTAAAACATTTTTAATTGTCTCTATCCCAGGAAACTCAACTCTTGTTAATATTTTCATGTTTATTCCACTACTAGCAAGAAACTCAATGGTATCCATTATTTTCTTATCTTTGTAACTTAAATTACAAAAACTTAAATTGCCAGAAAAAAATAAGATTTGTGATTCTGCTTTCATCAATAAGTTTTTTAAATTCTCAAAATTATCTTTTTCATAGTAAGTTTTTTCATTCAGTATCCAAGCTTCTTTTTTATTTTCATTTATATATTGGTAAATCTCAGAAGGGCTAAAATCTTTTTTATATCTTGCTACTTCTATTTGTTTCTGCAATCTTGCTTGAAAACTAGATTTTTGAATAGGACTTAAATTCCAATAAACAATTTTTAAAGCCCCTCTTGTCCCTCCTCTAAAAGTTCTAACAGAAATTGTTCCTTCTTCTTCCATTATTCTTCTTATGTATCTATCAGTTGTTAACCAACTTTTATCTATTAATTTAGAAATCTCTTGTATTGTTCTGGGTTTTTGATAAACAAAGTCATTTATTTTTTTAATAATCTCTTTTTTGATCATTCTTAAAAATAAAAACACTAGAATATTTAAATTTTGTTAAACACTAACATACTTTTTTGTTAAGTAATGATTAATTAAAGTAAAACACTGAATAATCAAAGATGACGACAACGCTTAACTTTGAAGTATTAGATAAAAAACTAAGACCTATTGCAAGACGACTTACTTCATCATATGATTTAATAGAGGACCTAATTCAAATTGGAAAGATCACTATTTGGGAAGTTTCACAAGAAAAACAAATCACTTCTCCCAATTATTTATTAAAAGCTGCACAATTTAGTATGATTAATCAATTAAAACATGATTCTGCTAAAAAAAGAAGACCAGAAAATGGTTTTGTTTCTTTACAATCTCCATTAAGTGAAGAAGATTCTAGAACACTTGAAGATAAAATTGGAAAAGAAGATGAAAAACCAATTGAAAAAGATTTAACACAAACTTTAATTGATAAATTAAGAGAAAGATACGGTAAATTCTTTGTTAATAGAATTGCAAAAGATGACCCAATTCACCATACAAGAAAAAGAATCATTAGGGCAGTTATTGAAGATGTAGCTAAAATTCCTTTTGATGAAATACCGCATAGGGCAGATTACCAATTTTTTGTTAATCACGGATTAGCCAATTTTTTATGGGTTTTCTACGAAAATAGCCCTTATAAGGCAATAATGGCAGCATATAAAGGGGAGTTTGTCTCATTTGACTTTAAAAAAAGGCCACAAAGATTCTGGCAGGGAAAAAAAGGTTATAGAAATGCACTTGATGCAATAGCTTGGTTTTGTAAAAAAAGGAATATTAATTCTGTTAAGGATTGTAGGACGATAGGTTATAATGATTTTAGAGATGACTCACTTGGCGCGTGTCTTCACATTCATTTTAATGATTCTCATTATTTAGCTTTAAAAACACAATTTCCCGAATTAAAACCTTGGCAAACAAGAACAACAACAAAAAGATATTTTGATCCTATCGATCATAGAATTGAGGCTTTACTCTCATTTATAATGGACAATAACAGACCTTCTATTATTAGTTTAAATTCAGAAGAAACATATGAACTTGGGCTAAGAACATTTGTCTCAAAAGATACTCTTTGTAATTACGGACTTAGGTCTTTACTCGTTCCTTATGATAATAGTTGTTATAGGTTGTTTAGTCATTTATTCCAAAATCAAATATTACCTTGGACACTTGAAAGTAAAATTGTTTGGAGAGAAGACCCAGAAGAAACTGCAGCTAATGCAGTTAGATGGCTTTTTGATGATTATTTGCAAATACCAATCCCAGAAATACCTTTTTATGCAACAAACGATTTATTTTGGAACTTGGGTTTTTCAGGAATATTAACAAATAGAAGATTGGGTTTTAACTCTTCCAATTATGAAGCAGTAAATAATGCATATCCAAATACTTTCTCTCCATCAGAATTTACTAGGACTAGTCCAAAAATTTACATTCAACATAAAAATTTACGTAAAACTCATAAAAAAACAGAATCAATTTAAGATTTAAAATTACAACCTTCTAACAATATCTAAAATCATTTCAGAAGCAGTATCCGGATGCCAAAAATTCATAAATCTACTAGACTCAACAGAAATAATTGTTTTGCCCTGTAAGGGAAATAATTTTCTTTTAGGTCCTAACGCAAAGGTCCCATCAAAAACATTTTCAATAGTAATTTTAGGATCAGGAATATTCTTTAAAGCACTCTCAACAGCAATCAAATAGTTTTGTGGAGTAAAATTTTTTTTCAGTTCTTCTAACATCTCTTTATCACAATACTCATTAATCCTTTCTAAATCCCTCTCTAAATAATACTTGTGCCAGCCATTAATTTTACCCATATCAAAACTTTTGAAAATCCTTAAAGTATCTAATATTGTCCTCTTGGTTTCTAAAATAATGCTCTGCTTGTAATCCTTATCAATCTTCTGGAAAAAATCAAAATATTTGCTATTTACATCACTGACAATTCCTTGTATCACCTTTTTTTTAACACCCTCACCACCAAAAGTTACAACATCCATAACACTCGGAACAGACCTAATCTTAGGAAAACTTCTATGAACAAAAATTATTTTTTTACCCCTACCAACATCAGCCCAGAAATTCTGGTAAATTTTTAATTTAGCTTCATAATCTTTTTCATCAAAAGCAACCCAGGCATATTTTTGTTTATACTCAAACATCTTTTCACTGTCATCATTCAACCATATTGAAGTATCGATTGCTTTATCTGCATTAGGTATATCTCTATTAAAATCAATACCCCACTGTCTTCTTCGAGGTATACCACTTACAATCAATACTCCTCCTTCTTTTTTCCAGCATAAACTTGCAACAGTTTCAGCATTATCATCTCTGCTTGTTGCAATTTCCAAAGCAGGACCAGAATGAGGAACTACAAAAACAGGATCATCTTTATTCTTATATACAGTATAACCCTTTTTAAATTCAGTTTTCATAAATAAAATAAAATAAAGAACTTTATAAAGCTTAGCCAAACTCGCATCAATTATGGAAAAAACAATTTTCGTACATAGCTTTGTAAAAATGAATAAAAAAGTTCCTTTTACTAATCCCAAAAGAAATGAAGTATTTTCAAAACTATCAGAAATTGCAAATCAAAATAACATAACTCTGCTTTTTTCTCGTTATGATTTATATAAACAAAAAAATCAGACTTCGAGGATAGCTCGTTAGATTCTTAGTTGTAAATTGATAAATACAACCAAAATTATTTAAATACAATTTAACTTTATTTTTTTAATGTCAGAAATTATTTTCAAAGAAAATTTCATAGAAAGATACTCTAAATTAACGAATTTTAAGGAATTTAAAAACTCTTGTTTAACTCCCTTAAGAAGGTCAATAAGAGTGAATACACTAAAAATTTCAGTAAACGATTTAAAACAAAAATTAGAAAGTAATTTTATTTTGCAAAAAATACCCTGGTGTAATGAGGGTTTTTTCATAGAACATAAAACTGGAAGAAGAGATATTGGTAATACCTTAGAACACTCACTAGGTTACTATTACGTTCAGGAAGCAGCATCAATGATACCACCATTACTCTTAAATTCACAAAAAGAAGATTTAATCTTAGATATGTGTGCCTCTCCAGGTTCAAAAACAACACAAATTGCATCACTAATGGAAAATCAAGGATTGATAATAGCGAATGATTATAAAGGAATACGTTTAAGACCTTTGGGTATTAATTTACAAAAATCCGGGATTACTAATACAATAATAACCTTAATGAGAGGCCAGTGGTTTAAAAATTTTCAATTTGATAAAATACTACTAGATGCTCCGTGTTCTGGAACAGGAGCAATAAGAAAGTCTCTAAAAACATTACTAACATATAATACAAAGATGATTACAAAACTAGCAAAAGAACAAAAACAATTAATACTTACAGCATTCCCAGCTTTAAAGCCAAAAGGAACTCTAATTTATTCAACGTGCTCCCTTGAACCAGAAGAAAATGAAGAAGTTATAGATTTCTTATTAAAAAAATATGATAATGTTTCAATAGAAAAAATAAATTTAAACATAAAAAGATCAGAGCCAATCTTAAATTTTAATAACAAAAATTATTCAGAAGAAATAAAAAATACACTTCGCTTATGGCCACAGGACAATGACACAGAGGGTTTTTTCGTTGCTAAAATAAAAAAATTATAAACTATCTAGTATCTTTTTAGTTTTTAAACTATCTCCCAAAGGATTAGGACTCTCATTTATTATAGTAACATCTCTTCCTTTCAAAGCCATTAATAATTCTTTAATCTCACTCTCCTCAGTTAATATATGGTTCCTTTCTCCCTTGCTTGTAAATTCAATTCCAGAAAAATGAATATGAAATTTTTTAGGTAATTTTTTAACAATCCATTTGTAGTCTATTTTACCATTATTTCTTGCTTTTAAATGCGCAAAATCAATACAATAACTACACCCAGTTTCTTTACTTAATCTTAAAATTTCATCTAAACTGCCGAAAACATTTACTTTTCCAGTAGTCTCAGGAGCTAATTTAACACCCCACTTATTTTTTTTAATAACCCCTTGCATCTCTAAAATGGCTTTTTTAATATTATCATAAGTTTCTTCTTTACTGCTTTTCCCATAATAACCCGGATGAAAAACAACTAATTCAGCATTTAAATAATGCGCTCTCTCACAACAATCCAAAATTCTCTTCTTGCTCGCTTCTATTTTTTTCTTGTCTTCAGAATTTAAATTAATAAAATAAGGAGCATGAATACTTAATTTAACATCAAATTTCTTAGCTATCTTGCCTATCCATTTAGCTTGAAAATTACTAATCCAAACCTGATAAGTGAAAGGAATCTCAGCAGCTTTTATCCCTTGTTTATTATACTTCTCTAAAACTTTAAGAGCTTCTTTAATACCACCAATACCTGCTGGCCCTATTCTCATCATAGAGATAATCAGTTAAACTAAAATATAAACCTTTCCAAGAAATAATTTATCAAAACCAAGCAAACCAAAAACTTTAATAACTAAACCAAAATAAAACCTTCCACAATGACCAGTCCACAAATAGAAACAGAAAGAGAACTGATCCATACACTTGAAGAGCTAAATATAAGTTCTTATTTACTAGATCGAGAAGAACTAAGAGTGTGGTATCTTGAAGATTTTAGGGATTTATATGATAAACTAAAAATTTCAAATAATGAAGAAGTAGGTGAAATAACAGACCTAGAAATAAATGGTGGTTGTTTTAGTACATATAATCCTATAAAGTCATTTCAATACAAAACTCTAAAAGTTTTAGCTGGACAGCATAGTCGTGGAAAAGAAGAGTATAGCATCTAAATTTCCAAAAAATTTTTATACCCACAATCATTCTAAAATACAGATGAATAATATACTTAAAAAAATAAAACCCTCTAGGTTTGAACATGACCATTTACACGAAGAACTAAACAATTTTTTAAATAAATTAAACAAACAACTAACAACAACCAATGCTCAAGCAATTATGGGTGGTTCTATTGCAAAAAATACCTGGTTAAAAAATCAACACGACATAGATATTTTTGTTAATTTTGATTACAAAAAATACAAAAACAAATCTGCAGAACTATCAAATATTCTAGAAAAACAACTACACAAATTATCACTAGATTTTAAAAGACTTCACGGTTCAAGAGATTATTTTCAAATAAAAAAAGAATCTTACGCACTTGAATTAATCCCAGTACTAGAAATAAAGAATTCTTCACAAGCAGTTAATATAACCGATGTTTCATTATTGCATGTAAAATGGGTAAAAGAACATTTAAATGAAAATTTAGCAGATCAAGTTAGATTACTAAAATATTATATAAAAAACTTGAATCTCTATGGAGCTGAATCATACATCCAAGGTTTTTCTGGTTACGTCTTGGAAATACTAATCATTCACTATAAATCACTTCATAATGTGATTGAACACGCGAAAAAATGGAAATTAAAAGAAGTTATTGACACAGAAAAATACTACAAATCAAGGGAAGAATTATTCAAGAATCTAAGTCCGTCAAAAACATACTCTCCTTTGATTATAATCGACCCAGTGCAAAAAGACAGAAATGCAGCAACATCACTCTCTTTAGAGAAATTCACTAAATTCATCGCTTATGCTCAAAGTTTCTCTTTAAAACAGTTTGAAGCCAAATCATTCAATTTAATCAATATAAAGAAACTTTCAAAACAATCAAACACAGATTTATTCGTATTAAACTTAAAAACACCAGATAAAAAACAGGATGTTGTAGGATCAAAATTAATAAAATTGATAGAACACATAAAAAACGAGATACAAATAAATGATTTCAGGATTTACAAACACGGATGGTATTGGAATAAAAAAGACAAGGCACTATTTTATTTTTTGATTTACAAAGATACTTTGCCAAAATTAAAAAAACACTTTGGTCCACCAGTTTGGGAACATCAACATTGCACAACTTTCATTGATAAGTATAAAGATTCAAAAATTCATGTAGAAAATTCTAGACTTTTTGTAGAACTCCCAAGAAAGTATACAAAAGCTAAACAATTAATAAAAGAGTTATTTAAACAAGCAAAAAACCAAAAAATTTAATAATAAGAATATATAGTATATTAATATGATTGGACAATTGTTATCACAAGGTATATTTCCAATGTCTACACTCTCACCAGGACTATTAGTTTTATTCTTAATTTTAATGATCTGGGAAGCAATTTGGAAAGGAATTGCTTTATGGAAATGCGGTAGAAATAATCAATTAACATGGTTTGTATTTATCTTAATATTTAACACCTTGGG